>SMVB01286377.1_pt1 | contig 14258 bp, 13 predicted proteins | sample 2456461 | NCBI WGS metagenome assembly SMVB01 (sample SAMN11095934, study PRJNA526329) | marine sediment metagenome | biome: Marine sediment; feature: Surficial sediment; material: Deep marine sediment; isolation source: Hadal surficial sediment | place: Pacific Ocean | collected 2014-05 | depth... | reverse complement strand
TCAGCATTAGCTTCTCCATCGAACAGGAATTCAACACTAGATCGCTCAACCTGAAATAATCTGTCTTTATGTGGTGATGATAAGATTTCGACTATTGACGTAGTATCAACCACAAAGTCAGACAGTTGATAAAGCGAACCCGGTTTTGAGCTGCTATTAAAAAAAGGCGGGTATTGCGTTTCAGTTAGGGCGTCAATATTGCCCCGTAGCGATTTACTACCAAAAAATGTTTTAAGACGTGAGCGTATCCCATCACCAGACCACATATAGTAATGTTCAGATAAGAGCCTGCAACCGGTGAGATTGACATCGCCCTTACCGTCCAAGCAGGAGCGCCAGCGGGATGGCATTTCTGCGATTGCACTGGCTGCACCAGTTAAAGTGCCACTCAATGCGTATTTAAGCCCACCATGTATGATGCCTTGTGAAGCCATAGATTGGCCGCTGCCCAAAGACGTGGCTTCCAATAGAATTACATTGAATCCCCTATTGCAAAGCAGGTTTAGTAACCAGAGCCCGGCGATGCCTCCACCAAAGATGACAATATCAACCTTGCTGTTCTCAGAGATAGGATCAGGTTCAACCATACACGGTAGAGTGATTAACTAAAGGCGAAGAAAACTTGCGTAAGTATACCGACCTGCGAGAGTATTCCCAACCAGCCAGTTAACCTTCGACTGGCAGCAAATTTTAAAGTACTGCCGAATGATACGGTCTATTTACAGCGTTGTATTTTATCTTGCAGTTCCGTTGTTGCTTCTCAGGTTGCTTTACCGCTCCATGAAGGCTCCAGCTTATCGTAGCCGATGGCTGGAAAGATTTGCTTATATTGATTTACCGAAAAACTTCAACAATAAGGATAAATCAATCTGGGTTCATGTTGTTTCAGTGGGCGAGACCTTGGCGTCGGTGCCACTTATAAAACATTTGTTGAATACTTACCCGCAATATTCAATCGTAGTTACTACCATGACTCCCACAGGCTCAGCACGAGTCTTGGAAATTTTCGGTGACTCGGTGTTTCATACTTATATTCCCTATGATCTTCCGGGCGCAATGGACCGTTTCATTCGAAAGACCAATCCCGGCGCATTCATTATTCTGGAAACTGAGCTGTGGCCAAACGCATTGTACCAATGTCGCAAGTTGGGTATTCGGACTATGTTGGTTAATGCCAGGCTGTCTGAAAAGTCAGCAATTGGCTATAAGCGAATAAGTTTCATAAGCCGGGAAATGCTAGGGGGAATTGACTGCATAGCCGCTCAAGGGCAGCCTGATGCGCAACGATTTATTGAGCTTGGAGCGGAACCCAGCAAGGTCGTAGTAACCGGCAGCCTGAAGTTTGAGATGGAATTGCCAGAGACTAAAGCGCAGGAATTACCTGCTATCCTTCTACAGGTTAAAGAAAGCAATAGGAAGGTAATTATTGCCGCAAGCACCAGGGAGGGTGAGGACGAAAAAGTATTGTCGGCTTTTCACCAGTGTCTAAAACAGCATCCTTCACTGTTATTGGTACTTGTCCCCCGTCATCCAGAAAGGTTTGAGAGTGTGGCTAACCTGTGTGAAAGACAGCAGCTAAACGTAATACTTCGTAGTGGTAACAAACCCGTTGCAGAAGATACACAAGTCCTTATAGGTGACTCAATGGGGGAGATGTGGCTCTACTATAGCCTGGCTGATATTGCCTTTGTGGGTGGGAGCTTGGTTAACACCGGTTGTCACAATGTGCTGGAACCTGCGGCTCTGGGGATCCCGGTATTGGTAGGCCCGTCTCAGTATAATTTCGAATTGATTTGCCGTCAGCTTCAACAGGCAGGCGCCCTTAATACGGTGAGAGACGCAAATGACTTGGGGCAACAACTATTGCAACTGTTGTCAAATCCTGAAAGGTGCCGTGTCATGGGCGCAGCGGGTAAGAACCTGGTTGAGTCCAACAAAGGTAGCGTGGAAAAGTTGAAAGTACTGATTAAGGAACAGTTGCGATGGTAAATCAGCCGGTTAAAAAGTTATTGCCTGGTTAGGTTCACCACTGAAGATTTTCTTACCAACACATTATCCTCCACGCGGATGCCTCCCAAGGGGAGGAGCTCATCAATCAACTTCCAGTTAAGGTTTTTACCCTTTGGCGTGCTCCGTTCTTGATTTAGTAATACGGGAATAAAGTAGAGGCCAGGTTCAACCGTGAACACCATGTTTTGTTCCATGACCCGGGTATTTCTCAGGTAAGGAAATTCCTCGGGCGGCAATTTTTTCCCGCCTTTGGCATCACAATAGTGGCCACCAACATCATGCACTTGAATGCCAAGCAAATGGCCAATGCCGTGGGGCATGAACAGTGATGCTAATGACTGTCCAAGTGCCTGATCGATAGAACAGTTGATTAATTCATGCTTTATTAGGGTATGAGTAAGAAGTTCTAGAGCGGTTCGGTGAAAATCAATATAACTGAGGCCAATACTTACTCTACTCACAAGATTTAGTTGGAGCTCTTCCATTTCAATCACCAATGACTGAAAAACAGCGTGAGTATGAGAGCGGGTGGATGTTCTGGTTATGTCCGAACAGTAGTTATTAACTCTACAGCCTGCATCAATAAGTAACACCTGGCTCTTTTCAGAAGAGTCTTGCTCCCGGCGGCGAAGCTTGTGCTGGTAATGCAATATGGCTGATTTTTCATTCAAAGCAACTATATTAGTGTAGGGGCTGTCTTCCTCAAGGATATTGCATGCCTGCAAAAAAGACATATGAATATCGTATTCACTTCCGTCATTTTCAAAACAGTTTTTTGCTGCATTGTGGCCTATAAACGCTTCTGTGTTTGCCGCCCTGATCTGTTCTATCTCATAATTACTCTTATAGGCGCGGTGAAAGTCAAGATTGTGTATCAGCGCTGATGGATTGACCAGCCGTTGATCGAGTCCCAACTCTCTGGCGAAGGTGGTGTTTTCACCCAAAAACGCCACCCTTCCACTGTTGTCCAGGTAATGAGCAATTTGGTTAGTAGCGGTTAACGTAACAATCTCGAATTCGTCGCACCACCAACTGGCATTCTCGATACTCTGGTCAAACCAGTAGTCGGAGGGAATAACCTGAAAATAAACAGGATTTTTACCCGGCGAAATCAGCAGCATCTGATCAGGTCTGTTAATTGGTAACCAGTGGCAAAAATGGCCGTAAGCGCGAAAGGGACTGGCTTGATCGTCAGCGTAATGAAAATTTTCCGAGCCACTGTGTATTAGAAGGCCATCTATAGGCTGCCCGGATTGCTCCTGTTCTTCGATTAGTACCTGATACCGGGCCCGCAAAACGGCAATGTGTTGTTTGTAGTGGTTGACCATGGTTTGTGAAAGAGACTGAATGTGCCGGCTACTATAACAAGCATGGACGTCCACTTGAACAATTAACACGTGGTCCTACAATGATATCGCTGGCCAAAAATCAATGATTGTGTCTGTGATTGCCGCCGTAAAGAGAGGCCAGGTAAAACTGAAGGGCCGTGTTCAGAGGCTACTAGTAGACTTGGCCTACGTATATCATGCTGGCTCAACAAAATGCCAACAAGGCATTCTTTATGTTGCTTTTTGAACCGAAGCGGCAAAGCCGACGACTTTTTACTGGATGGATAAAACCAAGAACCAGAGCTATAACGAATGGCTGGTAATTAATAGCCAGCTTGGTGATTCCAGGGCTCTCAATGAACTGTTAAAGAGTTGGCATCAGCGATTGTTCCTCTATGCTGTTCGAAAGTTGGGTGATCAAGAAGCAGCAAAGGAGGTAGTTCAGGAATGTCTTTTATCCATTACCAAGAGCCTTAACAGCCTGAATAACCCGGCTGCTTTTCCAAAATGTTGTTATAAGGTGCTGGATCGACGCTGCACCGATTACATTCGAAAATCCATGAAAATACGGAAGTATCAAAGCAGCCTATCAGACGAAGTGATTGAACAAATCCATGACGGGACGGATCCAAGCTGGCAGTTCGAAGAAAAGCTCACAATTGAGCAGGCGCTTAAACAGTTGAACCCAAAATTAGCGTTACTGTTGAAACTCTACTACCAGGAGTCGTTCAGTATCCTGGAAATTGCAGAGATTACAGGACTTCCTGAAGGCACTGTTAAATCACGGCTCTTTTATGCACGTAAAATGCTGACATCTATATTGGAGGATTGATAATGAATGATATAGACGAAAAAATTCGCCGTGCACTCAACGCTGAAGATCAAAAAATACTTGATCAGTTTGGTGCGGAACCGGGGCCAATTGGTATGGTTGTTGAAACTTTTAAGGGAAACCAACGGTGGTTTACCACGGGAATCTGGCTTTTTGGATTTGCCGTGTTTGCATTGTTTTTGTATTTTGGCAGCAATTATTTTGCCGCTGAAAACATCATGGAGCGTCAGACATGGGGTATTAGTATGCTGTTATGTGGAATGGCCATGGTCGTAGCAAAGATAGGTGCGTGGCAGCAGATGCAAACCCAAACACTAATGCGGGAGATAAAAAGGTTGGAATTGCGTTGGTTGGCGTCAATGAAACAACAGAACTAGTGAAGCCGGTTTAATCAGCTCTTTGTATAAAACGCCCAGGTTCACCAGCCGACGAGCGCCTAAAAGTGGTTCTTTCTAATTTGTATCAGGTTGCGATAGGATAATGCCACCCTATTCCGTGTTGCAATTTTCTATAAATCCCATAAGTTAACGGGAAGATCATGTTACTTGAATCGGTTGATGATGTTGCAGTGGTGTCCAGCCAGTGCCTCAGTAATGGTGGATCCATACTTCACGAGTCAGAACTTGCACCGCTATTCTTTGACTTGAGAACCCGGATAACGGGTGAGTTATTTTTCAAGAGAGTGAATTACCATTCACGCCTCGCCATCGTGGTTGACGATCCAGGTAAATTCGGGGAGCGATTCAGTGAACTTGTCCATGAACACCAGGAGCATAATGCCATCCAGGTTTTTAACTCTCTAGCTGAAGCCCGAGATTGATTGTTATCTTCACAGTGATCCTTTTATAGTAAGCATTCACTTACAAATATTGGTGTTAATTTATTATTCAGGAGATAGAAATGTTAAAGACAACTACGCCGTCTATTGATGGCAGGGAAATAACGGACTATTTGGGTGTAGTAGTAGGTGAGGCGATACTAGGCGCGAATATTTTCAAGGACATTTTTGGCGCTGTTAGAGACATAATAGGGGGTCGAGCAGGAGCCTACGAAGACGAACTCGGTAGAGCCCGAGATATTGCCTTTGATGAAATGGAAGATGAAGCAAATTTGTTAGGCGCCGATGCAGTTGTCGGTATTGATCTGGATTACGAAGTCTTAGGCAGGAAAAATGGCATGTTGATGGTTAGCGTTAGCGGTACGGCGGTAAAGACCCGACCTGTCGGTAGCTAGAAATGACAATTCGCATTGAACAAACTGGCGATGAACAACAGATTCAGCAGCTTGTTACCGATGCATTTGAATCAGACGCTGAAGCAAGGCTGGTAAATGCCCTGCGTGCAAGTGATGGTGAATTCGTTTCATTGGTAGCGACAGGAAACAACAAGATTGTAGGCCATGTTCTTTTTACCACCGTAAAGCTGGATGGCGATAGTCATCTTAACCTGTTAGGGCTAGCTCCATTGGCGGTATCTACTGAAAGTCAAGGTACAGGTATCGGCTCTGAGCTTGTCAATGCCGGGTTGCTTACATGTAAGAAGCTGGGCACAGATGCCGTCATGGTCCTCGGGGCACCGGAGTATTACGGTCGGTTTGGGTTTACACCGGCGTCAAGTTTCGGTATCAGTTCAGTCTATGAAGTCGAAAAGCAATATTTCATGTTGCTAGAGTTGAAGACGGATTCGCTTGATGGAAAGTCTGGTACCGTCAGGTATCATGACGCTTTTGCAGGGGTGTAGTGTGGTTGAGGATTTAGTGTATTGCTTTGGCACAATAGCGATGCCTGAACTACACTGAACTGACAATGTTTCTCTACGTTAGCTAAAACAATTGGTACTTAATACGTTTTCCAGGGAGGGAAAATATGGCGCACAATAAAAGGTATTTTCTACCGGGCGAAACTTATTTTATTTCTCAGCAAGGACAAGGCGGCAATCTTTGTTTTTTCGATGATGCCTGTTTTGAGCACTACCTTACTCGGATAGTAAATTGTCTCAAGGTATACCAGGTTCAGCTTCATTCATTCGCGCTGTTACCTAACGAAATTTACTTGTTGATGACCCCTTCTACACCAACTGGAATTTCCAGCTTATTGAAAGCTGTCGGGAATGCCTACGTTCAATACTATAACAACCGATTTGAAAGGAGCGGCATCCTCTGGAAAGGTCCGTTTAACAGTTGTCTGATACCAAATAGCGGGTCTGTAGTGGAATGCCAAAAGTATATAGAGCTTGCGCCAGTTAGAGCCCGGCTTGTTTCCCGGCCCGGTGAATATAGGTGGTCCACTTACTGTATAAATGCATTTGGAGGGCACGGAATCCGCGTCACAATGCATGATCAGTACAAAGAGTTTGGCGCACGATCCAGTAATCGTTTTCGCCAGTATCGCGATTATGTAAACTGTCCCGTCAATCGAGATCAACTACGGTTAATGGAACATCGATTACATTATGGATATCCTCCGCTGCCAGTACAGCACGGTGTCAGGTCGGTTAGAGTTATAAGAAAATTCCGCTATTCACCGCCATCCCCAGTTAGGAGTGCTGGGATGGCTATTAGCGTATAGAGTTCAAAGTTTACCCCAAAACTGAAACCCCGACGGCGACTACGATTATCGTTCAGTGTAGTAAGTTACTACCTGATTGGCAGGGTGTTTGGTTTTATGGAACCAGTACTCCCTATGAACGTCCACAATCCTTGAACGATCGACAATCTTATACCGGTGAAGAAGCAAAGGAAATTTCGAGCTCTCTACTCGATGCTCCCATCATTTCATTAACCCAAGAATCCAAGGTCAATGATTATCCACAATGGATGGGTTATTGTAGGGTTTAGGGGTTGCTCCTATGCTTCTGGAAGTCTTTTTGTTGTAACGATAAGCACATTAGATTGGCAGAATAGAAAAGGTGTAACTATGACAGTGAAAACAATGATGAGAACTATTATGCGTACTCTGCAGGTAACACTTTTTTTGCTCCTGGGGGGAAGTTGTCTACAGATTTTCGCTCAATCTGCAGCGCCCATCGCCCATGGTGTTCGCAATGACTTGCCGCGACCTTATGAAACCCAACGAGACTGGGGTGAATTGCCGGACGGTGTGGTTTGGGCAGCGGTGACGGCAGTTGAGCCTTCACCCGATGGGCGATTTATCTATGTGATTCATCGCTGTGCGGAAAACTCCTGCGAAGGTCGTAGCGAATCACCGATTTTACAATATGATTATAGCGGCAGGCTGTTGAATAGTTTCGGCAGCGGTTTGTTCATATTCCCTCACGGAGCCACTGTTGATGCCCAGGGCAACCTCTGGGTAACCGATGCTCGAGGCAATGAATCAATAGGACATCAGGTTTTCAAATTCAGTCCTGATGGTGAAATACTGATGACCCTGGGTGAGAAAGGTGTAGGTGGTTCCGGTGCAGCCCTTCTACACCAGCCTAATGACGTTGTAATCGATCCGGACGATGGCGATATCTTTGTCGCTGATAGCCATCGCAATGGTTTGAACAATCGTATTGTTCACTTTGCATCTGACGGCACCTATATCAAGGAGTGGGGAGGTAAAGGAGCAGGCCGTGGTGAATTGAGTGAGCCCCATACTATTGCCATGGACTCCCGTGGCCGCCTGTTTGTCGGAGATCGAGAAAACAACCGCATTCAGATTTTCAGCCAGGACGGTGAGTTCATTGATGAATGGCGTCAATTCGGGCGACCCAGTGGAATCTTTATAACACCGGATGACACCTTGTATGTTGCAGACTCTGAATCAGGTCCAGACACGGGTGCAAATGAACTCATGGGTATTATGAAGGGGATTCGCATCGGGTCTGCGGTGGATGGTACTGTCAGTGCTTTTATCGAGGATACGGAACCCCTTACAAGTGATCATTCAGGCGCTGAGGGTGTTGGCGTCGACGTCAACGGTAACGTCTATGGCGCAGTGGTACGAAGAAGGATGCTGGAACGTCACGTGTTGAAGTGATAAATAGATAATCTGTTACTTAATCTTGATAAAATTTTCTGCCAGTGATTTCAGATTAACCGGATCATAGATAATCGGAACGCGCGTTTTAAAACTATTGAATCTTTCCGAAAAATAAAGGTTGTCCTGTTCAAGAAATGACAGTGCAGCCTTATGGACCTTTACCGGCAGGTTGGTCGCTTTTTCGCGTTTGATGACTTGCATCTGACGTGGATATTTTTTGAAACCATCACCATGGTAATGAATTACAAAATCATCGCGCACGAGGTCGTAATCAATCCACTTGTTGATTGATTTCGAAAAAGTTACTTCAGGTGATGTAACGGCCTCTTGCAAACTATTGATCATATAGTCCAGAGCAATATTGCCTAACAGGCAATTAGAGTATCCACCGCCGATGTCGGCATGAACGCCGGGCATCCAGACTTCCTCTGCTTGTGCATTATAATTTGTTAAAGTTGGTAAAAATGGTTCTCGACTCTCATCAATGGCTACCAGGTGTAGGGCTTTCTTGATATTGGGAGAAAGTGTCAGGTCACGAAATAAATTAAGTTTCTGAAAATTCAGTGGGCCCAGCTTCAGGGGGATTCCGAATGCACCTACTGTGTCAAAGAGCCCCAGAAAGCTGACATCAATATCTTTACTGTTTTCCTCTTCTACCTTGTAGCGGGAAAATAACAGTTCTCTTTCTCCTGAGCTTTTATTCTTTACCTGTCGGTAATGTAGAGTGATCTGCTTTGGGAGACCGTATTCATTCAGCTTGCTCGCCAAAAGTCTGGCACTGGAAGCCCCCCGACTAAAACCAAAGATGCAAATTCGATCACCGGGTTGATAGTGTTTGCAAATGGACGCATAAGCATGGTCGCGAATATTACGTTCACCAGCTCCAAATGCGCCCTGGTAAAAACCAATAGCCTTAATATTGTCTTCGTCGTTGCCGACACCGCGAAAATAGAGTCCAAGGTGCTTTGCAGTAGACTTTTGATGGGGGATATTAGAATTTTCATGATGACCAGACAGGGACGAAAACATTTTATAGATATTGGTTACAGCCCCGTTATTGTTACGACCATTTTCGTCGTTCCAGGTGCCATCCATGAATATCAGCAGATTTCGAGCTTTTTCATTGCCTTCAAGTTTAACTTCAACGGTTTCTTTTTTTTGTGCCATTATTATTCTCCGCCGGTATCGCTATAGAACATTATTCGAAATATTTTGTAAAGCCGCAATAGGCAGAGAAGAAAACTTACATCACGAGAGTGATTATTGAAGCTTATTGTTCGTATTTTTCAATCGGTGGGCAAGAACAAAACAGATTTCGGTCGCCGTATACATTATCGATGCGATTTACAGATGGCCAGACTTTGTTCTCTTCAAGGTAGGACATCGGGAATGCCGCTTCTGATTTCGAATAAGGTCTATCCCAGTCTTCATCGAGGATATCTGCAAGTGTGTGAGGAGAATTTTTCAGCGGGTTATTAGATTCATGAAATTCACCTGATTCAACTCGGCTGACTTCATCTCGAATTTTAATCATCGCATCAATAAAGCGATCCAGCTCATGTAAGGACTCACTTTCAGTAGGCTCTATCATTAGTGTTCCAGGCACCGGAAATGACATCGTCGGAGCATGAAACCCATAGTCAATCAACCGCTTGGCTATATCTTCTTCATTGATACCTGACGTGAGCTTCAAAGGTCGTAAATCGATAATGCATTCATGGGCTACCAACCCATTACGACCCACATACAGGACCGGGTAATGGCTGCTGAGTTTGACCGCAATATAATTGGCATTGAGTATTGCCACCTGAGTTGCTCTTAATAGGCCCTTGGCGCCCATCATGGTGATATAGGCCCAGGAAATTGGCAGTATGCCGGAGCTTCCCCATGGGGCAGCCGACACGGCTGAGTTTTCCGTTTTTGGACCTTGTAATTGAATTACGGAGTGATTAGCTAGAAAAGGAGCCAGGTGTTTCTTTACTCCGATTGGCCCCATTCCAGGTCCACCTCCACCATGGGGGATACAAAAAGTCTTGTGCAGATTTACATGGGACACATCGGCGCCCATATCACCTGGTCTTGCAACGCCAACCTGGGCGTTGAGGTTCGCGCCGTCCATGTAAATTTGCCCGCCATGGTCATGTATCACTCGACAGACCTCAACAATAGATTCTTCATACACGCCGTGAGTCGAAGGGTAAGTAATCATCAATGCGGCGAGGTCTTTACTGTGTTGTTCGGCTTTCAATTTGAGATCCGCCAGATCGATATTGCCGTTTTCATCGCAGCCAACGACAACCACTTCCATGCCAATCATTTGTGCGCTGGCTGGATTTGTACCGTGGGCAGATTGAGGAATCAGACATACGTTACGCTGCTGTTGTTGTGTGTCGTCCAGGTATTTTCTGATCGCCAGTAAACCCGCATATTCGCCTTGGGCTCCTGAATTTGGTTGCATGCTGATAGCATCAAACCCGGTGATTACCTTTAACATTTCTTCCAGTTCATCGATCAGCTGTTGATAACCCTGAGCTTGATCCAGCGGGATAAACGGATGTGGCTTACTGAATTCCGGCCAGGTCACGGGAATCATTTCAGAGCTGGCGTTCAGTTTCATCGTGCATGAACCCAGAGGAATCATGGAATGGGTAAGTGAAATATCTTTATTTTCAAGTCGTTTCAGATACCTGAGCATTTCAGTTTCGCTATGGTAGCTACTGAACCAGGGGTGTTGCAGAAAAGGAGACACTCTTGCCAGGTCAGTCATAATATAAGGTGAGCCTGGCTGTGCAGTCAGTTGCTGATCAATCGATTGCACTGAAAGATCGTCACCGCTCTCTCCCAGTAATATTTCCCATAACCGGCGGATGTCCTGCGCATCGGTGCACTCATCAAGGCTGATACTGACGATTGTCTCACCATACCAGAGGTTCACTCTGGCGGATTGAGCCCGAATCCTGATCGATGCCATCTGCGCAGTGTCTACTTTGACTGTAATGGTGTCGAAGAACTGCTTACTTAACAACTCGAGACCCTTATCAATCAGCCCAGTTGCCAGAATGGCAGTCAGTCTATGAATACGTGTGGCTATTCGTTTAATGCCTTCTGGTCCGTGGTACATGGCATAAAGAGCTGCAATGACTGCCAGCAGAACCTGGGCAGTACAGATATTGCTATTGGCTTTTTCCCGACGAATATGTTGTTCACGAGTCTGCAGTGCCATTCGAAAGGCCTGTTTACCCCGACTATCAACAGAAACGCCAATGATTCTACCCGGCACGGCCCGTTTGTATGCATCCCGGGTGGCAAAATAGGCCGCGTGGGGTCCGCCATAACCCATCGGCACACCAAAGCGTTGGCTAGTACCCACTACCACATCAGCGCCCATTTCTCCGGGGGGTTTGAGTAGAGCCAGACTCATAAGGTCAGCGGCTACGACAGCTATTCCATTTTGCTGGTGCAATAAGTCGATACTTGCTGCAAGGTCGTTTACAACTCCGCTTACCGAGGGGTACTGGAAAATAGCGCCAAACAATCCACTTTCTGGCAAGGATTCGGCGTCTCCAATAATGAGATTGAAGCCAAAACATTCTGCCCTGGTCCTGATTACGTCAATGGTTTGAGGGAAGCATTGTTCATCCACGAAGAAATCCTTGGCTTTGCGATTCTTGCTAACTCGCTTTGCCAAGGCCATGGCTTCTGCTGCCGCGGTAGCCTCATCAAGCAGCGAAGCGTTTGCGAGTTCCATCGCTGTCAAGTCCAGGATCATCTGTTGGAAAACCAGCAGACATTCTAACCGGCCCTGGGATATTTCTGGTTGATAGGGGGTGTAAGCGGTGTACCAGCCAGGGTTCTCCAGTACATTTCGCAAAATTACGCTAGGAGTAACAGTTTCATAATAACCAAGGCCGATGAAAGATCTATTTAATGTATTCTTTCCGGCTATGGCCTTCAGTCTGGCAAGAGCTGAGTTCTCATCCATTGGCGCTGCCAGATTCAATTGTTCAGTAAGCAAAATGGATTCCGGCACTGTTGATTTAATTAAATTGTCCAGTGAATCCAGACCCAATGCTTCCAGCATTGTTTTTATTTGTTGGTCGTCAGGACCAATATGGCGATGGATGAACGCTTCCACATTGTGCAGTGAATCGAGTGAGTCTGGCAGTTTGGAGGGTGTTAAAGACACAGCTTTGTTCATCTCGATCCGGGAAATAAAAAAAGGGCCGACATTCGCCAAACCCTTAGTCAAACAGATACATTAGATTGTAAATTTGTTTGTGACGAATAGCTATTTTTCGTCGCACATTTCCTTGTAAGATTCTGCCTCCATCAACTCATCCAGTTCAGCAATATCACTGGGTTTTAGTCTAAAAATCCAGCCTTGTTCATAGGGGTCTGAGTTGACTATTTCAGGCGAATCAATAAGTGCTTCATTTATTTCAACCACTTCACCTGAAATAGGTGAATAGATGTCAGAAGCCGCTTTTACCGATTCCACAACCGCTATTTCATCTTTAGCGGCCACTACTGTTTCAAGCTCAGGTAGCTCAACAAATACGATGTCACCCAGGGCTGCTTGTGCGTGGTCACTTATACCGACTGTGACGGTTTCATCATCGTTAATTTTTACCCACTCGTGAGAGCTTGCATATTTTAAGTCATCAGGATACTTGCTCAATGGAAATCCCCAGTTAATTCAGTTTATTCGAATATTTTTTTACCAAACCTTACAAAGTTTGGTTTGACTATCCTGACCGGTGTCAAGGTTCCACGCAGATCAACCTGGCAATCATTACAGTTCACCGGAATTCTAGCTAATGCGATTGAATGCTTCAACGTGGGAGAAAAACCGCCACTTGTAATTACGCCGTTGCCCATGTCTGTGATCACTACCTGACCTTCTCTCAGGACTCCTCGGGATTCTAATACCAGTCCCATCAGTTCAGGAAGTTGGCCGGTCGCTTGCAGTTTCCGGTGTCGTTCAATTGCCTCACGTCCAATGAACTTTCTAGACTCAGGTTGCCACGCGATAGTTTGTTCCATATTGGCAGCCAAGGGGGAGACGCCTTCGTCCATATCATGCCCGTATAGGTTCATCCCGGCTTCCAATCGCAGCGTATCCCTTGCGCCTAAACCAACAGGGCCTACACCAGTTGCCAATAAATTATCCCAGATCATGGGTGCTTGTGACGCGGGGAAAATCAACTCTAATCCTTTTTCTCCGGTATAACCGGTACGGGCCACGAACCAGCTCCCTGGAAGCTGTACACTACGAAAATTTCCCAGGGCAAGAACGAGTTCGGCCTGCTCATCAGTGAGTAGGCGACAAACCTTTTCGATCGATTCAGGACCGTGAACGGCAAGTATGGCCAGCCCTGATTGTTCTTCAATGGCAACATTGAAACTCTCTGACTGCTCGGCCAGCCATTGCAGATCCTTCTCGCGAGTTGCGCAGTTGACTACCAGACGGAATCCCTGTTCAAGTCGATAGACAATAAGATCATCTATAACACCGCCCTGTTCATTGAGCATGGCACTATAAAGGGCTTTGCCTGGCGCATCCAATTTAGCAATGTCATTGGCTAAGAGGTGTTGCAAATAAAGCGAAACATCGATACCTGTCACATCAACTACAGTCATGTGGGATACGTCAAACACCCCGGCATGTTCGCGTACCAGATTATGCTCGACTATTTGGGAACCGTAGTTGATCGGCATGTCCCAGCCTGCAAAGTCAACTATTTTGGCGCCAGCATCCAGGTGTTTTTGATACAGAGAAGTTTGAAGACCCACAGAATCAGATTTCGGATTGATGATAGTTCATAGGCAAGTGTAACTGTTGGGCTCGATAATTAACAACCGATTAGGGCTGCCATGGGTAGGTTAAGAAAAAGGGGACGCTCATAACTTAACAACTTAATTCGCCTATTTCGGCTATTCGTTCAAAACCCACCTAGACTCGATGCGTGCTGTCGATGATCGCCGCTATAGTGTTGATTTGCAGCAAAAATTGATCCAGTAAATGCATTTAACTTTAATCCATTAAATAGGCAACAACCCCACATAATCATTGGCATGTGGTGGGTCAACTATGCCATGCAAAAGT
>SMVB01271685.1_pt1 | contig 14260 bp, 10 predicted proteins | sample 2456461 | NCBI WGS metagenome assembly SMVB01 (sample SAMN11095934, study PRJNA526329) | marine sediment metagenome | biome: Marine sediment; feature: Surficial sediment; material: Deep marine sediment; isolation source: Hadal surficial sediment | place: Pacific Ocean | collected 2014-05 | depth... | reverse complement strand
TTCATGAACTACGCCTGGAATCCCCTGAACATCCACCGACTGCTCGCCAATGTATGTTTCGGGGGTGCGATCGTGGGCGCCTATGCGGGCTTCCGCTTCCTGGCCGCCACCAGCGACGAAGAGCGCGCACGCTTCGACTGGATGGGTTACATCGGCAGCTTCATCGCCGTCGCGGCCTTCATTCCCCTGCCCTTCGCCGGCTACTACCTGGGCCGAGAAATTTACGCCTATAGCCAGCAGATGGGCGTATCGATGATGGGTGGCTCCTTTGCCCAACTCTGGATCCTGCAGGCCATCCTCATCGGCGCGCTCTTCCTCGCCATCAATCTCTACCTGTGGCTGGCGATGGCCCGGATTCCGGGGGGCGACCGGTACAAGAAATTCCAGGCGCCGGTGTTGATCGTGTTGGCGACGGGGCTCGCCGTCTGGGCGACGCCCCACAGCATCATCGCCACGGTCGCAGAAATGAAGGCCATGGGTTCGGCTCACCACCCGAGACTCGGGGTGCTGGGAGTCATGTCGGCGAAAAACACGGCCGTCAACCTGATGATTCTGTCCACCTTCATCACGTTCATGCTCTACCGGCGCGGCAACAAGAAGGCCACAGGGTCTTTTGTCGTGACCGGCAACTCGATCCAGATCGTCGCCCTGCTGGCGGCTCTGGCCGGAATCATTGCGATTGGCATCTACGGCTACTTCGTTCCCGCCGCGGTGCGGGTCGGGCTCTCGGCGTACCAACCGATGATGGTCGGGGCCTTCATGGTCCTGTACCTGCTGCTCGAGGTGCCGATCTACCGGGATTCGGAATCCCTGGGCGAAATCAAGTGGGGCGAGATCCCTCGCTTGTCTCAGTATGTCTTGTTCTTCCTGGCCGTGACCTTCACCTGGCTGATGGGCTTGATGGGCTACATCCGATCGGGCATTCGGCAGTACTGGCACGTTTACCAGGTCATGAAGGATACGAGCGAGGGAGCCTTCATCCCGAGCCATGGGTTTGCGACGACGGTCATCTCGATCATCGTGCTGATTTTCTTTCTGTTCGTCTCGATGGTGTTCGCCTTGGCGATGCGCTCCGAGTTGCAAGACCGAGAACAGACATGAGCCGAGAACAGCCGTGAGCCGAGAGCAGCCATGAGCCGAGAAAAGTCATGAGAGACGTCTTCCTCAAAATCGTGGGCTTCGTGATCGCAATCGACCTGTTCTACATGGGGATCGGTCGCCTGTACTTGACGCAGTCGGAAGAACACCCACCCGCCGAATTGGAAATTACCCTCGAGACCGACATCGACACCCTGGTGGGGATGGGCGAGTTGCTGCTCAAGAACAAGGGCGGCTGCCTGCTCTGCCACAAGATGACAGAAGTGGGCAATACCCGCGGGCCAGACCTGCGCGGCGTGGGGGGGCGTGCCGCGACCCGAAAGCCCGGCCTCAGCGCCGAGGCCTACCTCACCGAATCGCTGGTCGATCCGGGCGCATACGTGGTTCAGGAGTTCGCCACACCCGGCGGCGAGAGCATCATGCCCGCAGCCGACCGACCACCGGCCGACATGAGTCCCACCGAGATCAAGGCCCTGGTGGCCTTCCTCCAATCACTGAGCGGTGAGATCACGGTCGTGGTCACAGCAGAAGACGTGGCCGCGGCAGAAGCGCGCAAGCAGAAGCCGAAGGCCCCCACCTCCAGCCATCCGGGGTTTGCGCTGCTCAACGCAAAGGGCTGCGTGGCCTGTCACGACGTAACCGGCACTGCCCGGCGCGTGGGACCCCCGCTGACGAACGTCGGAGAGCGACTCACGGCGGCAGACATTCGTCAGTCGATCGTCGATCCCGACGCCGTGATTGCCGAAGGCTTCATGAAGGGCCTGATGCTGAAGGACTTTGGCACGACCCTAAAACCCGAAGAACTGGACCAGCTCGTCGCCTACCTGTCCGGCGAAATTGGGTTGGCGGAACGCCTCGCCCATCCCGGGCTCCACCTGCTGATCTTGATTCTGCTGTTCAACGGAGGAGTCGCCTGGGCCTCACGCGCGGTCGCGTCCCTCCCCGAAGCGTCCGGCGGCGACGAGGTCGCGACAAGCAAGCCACCATGGCTTTGGTACGGCGCGCTTGGAACAGCCGTGTTGATTGGAGTCGTCTATTGGGCCCTGGATACCGGAGACTCGGAGCCGCCGGCTAGCGAGACCCCCAAGGTGCAAGAGATCGAACCCGCGCCCGAAGCCAGTCCCGAGACCCCGGTGGCCGTTGCTGCCCCGGACGGTGCGGCGCTCTACAAGGTCACCTGCCCGGCCTGCCACGGACAGGACGCCAAGGGCGTGCAGGGTTTGGGCAAAGACATGACGACCAGTGCGTTCGTCGCGGGGCTGAGCGACGAGGAGTTGGTCGCGTTCATCATCGAGGGAAGGGCGGCAGACGACCCGATGAACACCACGGGTGTTGCAATGCCCCCGAGAGGAATGAATGTGGCACTCAGCGACGACGACGTGATGGCGATCGTCAAGTTCATCCGCTCGCTGAGCCAGTAGCTACCGGAACCGGACAGAATGGCCGAGGAAACCAATGGGTAGATATACGTTCCAGCTCGCGGTACTGATCTGGGTCGCGGTCTGGGCGGCGCTCAGGTTTGGCGTACAGCCCCCGATCCCCGCTTCCGTGATGGGCTTGTATTTGGCGATCCTCACGGTCTCGATCCTCGTCTACCTGATCGCGGACCCCGAGCGCTTCCAGGCTTTCCTCGACCCGGTGATATCCCTGCTGCGGGAGCAACGGCTCGCCCTGCCCCGCATCGCAGTCCTGACCGCGATCCCGCTGCTGCTCGGTTGGATGACCTACACCAGTGTGCGCCCGCAATTCGACGCCCCCTTCGAAGCGCGCACCATCCATCCCGAACCCCCGGCCAAGTTCAAATTGCACGGCGATGACTTTGACGTGCTCAAAGCAACACGACCGCCCGAGATGGAAGTGAACGCGGAGAACCTCGAGGCGGGACGTAAGATCTACTACCGCAACTGTATGTTCTGCCACGGCGACTACTTGTCGGGAAAGGGCCACTTCGCCGAAGCCCTCAACCCCCTGCCGGCCAACTTCCGGGACTCCGGGACGATCTCCCAACTCGAGGAGGGCTACGTCTATTGGCGCGTCGCGACGGGGGGACCCGGTCTGCCACAGGGAGCCACGCCCTGGAATTCGTCGATGCCGGTCTGGCAGGATTTTCTCAGCAAGAATGAGATCTGGCAGGTCGTCGCGTACATCTACAGCGCATCCGGCTCCTCGCCGCGAACCTGGGAGGGCCACTGATGATCATTGCCTCCCCGCGTTCTGCGGTCTTGTGGGGGTCGCTGTTGCTGCTCGCGGCTTTGATCCTTTTGCCCGGATCTGCCCGGGGACAAGACTATGCCGCAAAGGGTTTCAAGCTCGCCGTCCCGAGTCCACAGGACTTCAAGGAAGGCGACGTGGACGCCGGCAAGCTGCTCTACCAGGAAAACTGTACCCAGTGCCACGGTTATGAGGGCGACGGCAACGGAGTCATGGCAGACCGGCTCGACCCCCGACCGCGAGATTTTAGACGCGGCATCTACAAGATCCGGAGGACCATGCAGGGAGAGCTGCCGACGGATCAAGACCTGTTCCGAATCATCGGCAACGGCATGCCCGGAACCTCCATGCCCGCTTGGAGCGTTCATCTGGGCGATCAGCAGATCTGGCAGTTGGTGCACTACCTCAAGACGTTCAGCATCGACTTCGAGGACTACCCCCCGGAGCAGGAGTTCGTGCTCGAGGGCAAAATCGAGGCCACGCCGGAGAGCATCGCGCGGGGCGACGAAATCTACGTCAAAGCCGAGTGCGCCAAGTGCCACGGCAAGAGTGGCCGGGGCAACGGTCCTTCGGCGCCGACCTTGATGGACGAGTGGGAGTTTCGCATCTACCCGGCGGACCTGACCCTGCCGTGGACCCTGCGTGGCGGGAGCACGGTAGAGGACCTCTACCGAACCATGACAACCGGCGTGAATGGAACGCCGATGCCCTCGTTCTCCGATGCCTGGAACGCGGAGGACCTGTGGCACCTCGCCAACTATCTCCACAGCCTCGGTCGCGAACCGAATTGGGCGGAGATCGTCCGGGGAACCAAGACCGAATCCATCCCCAGCGAACCCTTCGACGAAGCTTGGAATGGGGTCCCCACGATCGACGTAAGGCTCGTCGGGCAGATCATTCAAGAACCCCGGCTGTTCAACCCATCGGTACAGAGTCTGAGCATCCAGGCGCTCTTCGACGAGCAGGACCTGGCGCTGCTGCTGACTTGGAACGACCGATTTGAAAACAAGGGGCAGGATGAAAATCCCAGCGATCGCGTCTCGACGCTGTTTTCGTCCCGGGAGCTTGAAGGGGGAAAGAAGCCGTATTTCCTGATGGGGGACCGCCGCAATCCCGTCGACTCCTGGCGCTGGAGCGCCGACAGCGGGATCGAAACATTTCTTTCGCGGGGTATGAACGACGTCAAGCCCCGTTCGTCGCCGGTCACGGGCAAGAGTGAGTTCCGCGACGGACAGTACCGCGTGATTCTCCGTCGCAGTCTGCGGACCGGCGGAGAAGACGAAGTCGAGTTCATTCCGGGCAAGATGATTCCGATCGCCTGGAACGTTTGGGACGGCCAGTATGGAGAGGACGGAAAGCGGCGGGCGATTTCGCGCTGGTACTACCTGCTGCTCGAACCCGAAACTCCGTGGACGACCTGGCTGTGGCCGGTCGTGGTCGCCTTGCTGGCCGCGGGCGGCGAAGTCCTTGGACTCCGTCGTCTGAGGAAACGCTGGGCTGTGGAGTCCGCGGCCTAGAAAATTGAAAGAGTCGCCAAGTCGAAAACGAGACCTACACGCTTGCAAACAACGGAGACAACGATGTACAAAAAAATCTACGTGCCAGTCGACAACTCAGCACACTCCAACCTCGCCATTGATGCCGCAGTGCGCCTCGGCAAGGCCTTCAAGTCGGAGTTAGTGGGGTCTCATATCTACGCGGCCAGAATGCACGACTACCGCTTCAAACAGATGGAGTATTCGCTGCCCGAAGAGTATCTCGAGGAGAACGAGCTCGAGCGGCAGCGCAAGATTCACGACAGCCTGATCACCATGGGGCTCGAACTGATTTCCGACAGCTACCTGGAAAACATGAAGAAGACTTGCGATGAGGCGGAGCTGCCCTTCGAAGCCCGCATGATCGACGGCCAGCACCACGTCGAGATCCGCAAGGACCTGGCGCAGTCCGACTGCGATTTGGTGATCCTGGGCGCCCTGGGCCTGGGCCGACAGCGCGCCAGTCAAATCGGTTCGGTGACCGAGCGCGTGGTTCGCTCTTGCCGCCAGGACGCCTGGATCGTCCGGCACCTGCCCGAAAAGGACGAGGCCGAGCGCGACACGATCCTGGTCGGCATTGATGGCAGTCCGCAATCGTTCGGCGCACTCGACACCGCCATGGCCCTGGCCCGGGCGTTCGACAAGCGAGTCGAACTGATCGGCGTGTACGACCCCTACCTTCACTACATGGTGTTCAACGGACTGGTGGGGACGCTTACCGAACGGGCGGCCAAGGTGTTCCGGTTCGAGGAACAGAACCAGCTTCACGAGGAGATCATCGACACGGGCCTCGCCCAGATCTACCAGTCGCACCTCGATGTCGGCGAGCAGATGGCGAAAGAGCAGAAGATGCAGGTCAGCAAAACTCTGCTCGACGGCAAGACCTTCCAGAAGATCCACGACCACGTGCGCAAGACCAAACCCTGGCTGTTGGTGATGGGCCGCATTGGCCTGCACGGTGATCCCGCTGACACGGCGCTCGGGAGCAACTCGGAAAACCTGCTGCGGCTCAGCGAATGCGACATTTTGCTGACGACCTCGGAGGTTCGCCCGCGGCTCGACGTACGCGCCGAGCAGAGCATCCGTTGGAGCGAGCAAGCCGAAGAGCGCATGACCCGGGTGCCCAAGCTGGTGGCAGGGATCGCCCGCACGGCCATTCTCCGGATGGCGCTCGAGCAAGGCCATAGCGTGATCACCAGCTCGCTGCTCGACGAAGCCATGGAGCGCTTCATGCCCAAGCAGCCACCCATGGACAAGCTGGCGGAGGCGGTCGCGATCGGACGTGCACAGGAGCAGGCGGTGTCGATCTGCAAGAGTTGTGGATTGACCGCCAGCCAGCCAGACCCCGAAGTGTGTACGGTTTGCGGCGGCCTTACCTTTGACGTTCTGACCGCGGAGATGGTCGAGTTGCTGGTCAAGAGCGAGGGCGGCGTCACGGACGAGCCGAGCTATGACGGGCGCAGACTGAGCTGGACCAAAGAGGCGCGCAGCGCCCTGCTGGCGATCGATTCGGCCTACCTGCGGCGACGCACCAAGGCGCGGATCGAGAAGTCGACTCGCCTGCGGAGACTCAAGACCATCACACTCGAGTTCGCCCAGGAGCTGATCGAGGAAGAGACCGGAGTGCCCATGGCCACGGGTGCGATCAAGGGAGCAGACGACAACCCGACTGCCACCACACCCGTCCCAGAGCTTCCGTCGGATGGAAAGCGCTTGATCGCCCGAGACGCCAAGAGTGTCCCGCTGTTTTCCGCATTCGCCTGGCGTGTGGACGCAGTCGAGCGCGTCCTGCGAGTTCCCGCCGGCTTCATGCGGGACCGAACCCAAGCGCGGATCGAAGAACTGGCCAAGCCCGAGGGAGGTCAAGAGATTGACCTGGCGCAAGTCGAGGCGGGCATCGAACTGGGTCTCGAGACGATGGCCGAATTGGTGGCGCAGGATGGCGAAGCGTCCAACTCGGTTGCGGCAGCGACACCGAGCGAACACATCTCGCAAGCGGCGAAGTGTCCGGCTATCGCTCGAACCGACCAGAAGCCGCAGCCCGACAGTCAAAAGCAGCCGTTGAACGAGGTGAGCGAACTGACTGAGCTAATGGCGATGAGATTGCTACTCACTCAGCAAGGCGAATCGGGGCAAGACTAGACTCATCGCCCATACGCAATGCTGTTCCGAAGCATTAAGGAAGGACTATGCCCGCATATCGTTTTTGCAGAACGGATGACATCCCGTTTTTGGTCGACGCACTGAACGCTTGCTACGTCGTTCACCTCCCGGATCAGAAGCCGCTCACCATCGCCGACTTCAAGCGGGAGATCCGCGAACTGAACGTGTGGTCCAGCAGCTGCATGGCGGCCTGGGAAGACGGAAAACCCATTGCCGTAGTCACCGGAGCCAAGCGTGAGCACGAAACCCTGGTCCATCGCATCGGGGTCCATCCCGACTTCCAGCGACAGGGCCATGCGCAGCACCTGCTCGAGTCCTTGAGCCACAAGCTCTCGGTTTTGGGGCCGCCCAAAATCTTGACCGAAGTGGCGGACGACCAGCCCGCTGCGCGTGCGCTCTTCGAGAGCGTGGGCTACAGCCCGGAGGGGAGTTTTGCGGACTTCACGCTGGCAACTCCCCTCGCTCCCCCCTCCCCTGCGAGCGAGGTTGCGCCGATTGGACTCGACGATCTGTTGCGCCGTGGGCTGCTGGATGCCGGCGTGTCCCGCAGTTGGGAGCGAACGCTCGTGACGCTGCAGAACCGGAAGGATCAGCTCGGAGGACTCGCGATCGAATCGGACACGCGGGTGGAGGCTTATGCGTTGTTTCGCGATCTTCCCGAACAAGGGCAACGCGAAATCGTCGCAATCGGTTGCGCCCAGCACGCTCAACCCGATGACGTCGAGGCCACAGGGCCGCTCGAGCGCTTGATTCGAGTCGTCAGCCAGCCTGGCGAGCTTCAAGTGACGATTCCAAAAATTTCCTGTGATGAAATCCCCTGGACCCTGCTCGAGTCAATGGGCTTCCGGAAGGGGCGGACCTACACTAGCTATGCGGAGTTTCCCGGCTCGCGCATGCATTGATTGCGTCGGTGTCGGTGTCGGTATTGTTGTCGGCATCGGACCGGGAACAACAGGCGAGTCGCGCGGTGCCGGATGGAGAGCACGAGATGAAGGGCTACTACGACATTGTGGGCGACGGTGGCTCGGACGTTCTGGGGCAGGTCGAGGCCCAGCAGCAAAACCTGGCCCGCAGTCTCTCCGAGGTTCGAAACGTGCTGGCGATCGGATCCGGTAAAGGGGGCGTGGGCAAGAGCACGATGACCATGCAGCTGGCGTGCGCCCTGCGAGCTCAGGGTTGCGCCGTTTCCATCCTGGACGCCGACCTCAACGGCCCCTGTCAAGCCCGGCTGGGCGGCCTGGGAAACGAAATCCTGATGCCGGGCACAAGCGGTGCCCAGGTCCCCACCACGAAGAGCGGGATCGGCGTGGTCTCCATGGGAACCCTGATCCCCGAGCCACGGCCAGTCGAATTCGAGAGTGTCGCCACGGGATCATCCCACACCTGGCGGGCAACCAAAGAGTTCACAATCCTGAGAGAGCTACTGGCGGGCATGGACTGGGGAAAGCTCGACTATCTACTGGTTGATCTTCCGCCCGGGGTGGAGCGGATCGTTCAATACGCCGAACTGCTCGGTCCCGCGGCGGTTTTTGTACTGGTTACGATCCCCTCCGATCTGGCGAAAGGGGTTGTCGCCCGTTCGATCGAAGCGCTCAAGTCGACACCCAACCACATCCTGGGGTACATCGAGAACATGGACGGCTACCTGTGTCCGGATTGTGGCAGCACAAAGCCGCTCTATCCCGGGACCTCAATCAAGTTGGAACTTCCCCGGCTCGGCAGCGTACCGTTTGACCCGGAATTGGCGGCCCACTGTGATCGAGGTGGCTCGCTCGCAGAAGTTTCAGCCCTGCCCTCCTGGCGTCTGGTGCAACAGACTGCCGAGGAAATCTGTGAACGCATAGCTCGACGAACCCCGAGTGCCCCCAGTGAGGAGACGAGATGAAGTTCCTGTGCGTGTCTTGCGATGAAGCCATGAAGCTGATGCATGTGGCTCCCCCAGATCGCGGTTCACTTTCGGTCGTGTACCGCTGTCCCAAGTGCAGCCACGAAATTGCCATGCTGACCAATCCCTTCGAGACCCAGGTCGTGGGTTCGCTGGGAGTCAACATCGGTGCAGAATCCGACAGCGCGGACGGCGAGTCGAAGTGTCCCTTCTCGAGCATGGTCCAGGACCTGGAAACTCAAGCGGAACCGGCGAGCGGAGCACTCAGCTGGAGCTCCGAAGCGAGTTCGCGTCTGGACAACATGCCCGAATTCGCCCGACCGTTGGCCAAGGCCGGGATCGAAAGGTTCGCGCGGGAGCAGGGGCTGGGGCAGATCGACGTGGTCGTGCTCGATCGAGCCAAGGATTTTCTTGGGATGTAGTGCGAGCGCGAAGCGTCAGTCCGACTCTGTTTGATCCAGACTTTTCTTTGGCCGTGCGGCCTGCTTCAAAAACGGCGGCAGCTTGCCCAGCCACTTGGATCGCTCCTCTCCGGCCAGGGCTTCCTCCATCACACTGGGGGTGACGAGGGAGACGCCGTGCCGCCCCGCATAGGCTTCCACGCCCTGTTTGACCTTCGCGCGGATGAACGCCAGGGGGATCCGATCGATTCGGATCTGGCTTTCCTCGCTCCACGCGATCGGCTGTTGCGTGAGGGGCTTGCCGGTTGGCTGGTAGCGACAAGCCGGGTCCTCTTGCAGATAGTCGCCGAACGCCGCATAGGCGCGACAACGGCAGCCGCCGCAAAGCTCGTTGAACTCACACTTGCCGCAGCGTCCCTTGAGTTGTTTTACATCGCGCAGCTCCTGGAACACCTTCGATGTCCGCCAGATGTCGCCAAAGCTCTGGTCTCGCACGTTGCCGGCCACGACGTCCATGTACGGGCAGGGGGTGACATCGCCCTCGGGCGTGATGCGGCAATACTCGGTGCCCGCCATGCAACCGCCGCTCTCCAGGCCTCCCATGCCTCGCTCGTAGGCGATCTGCTTGAACTGTGGCGCGCATTTGGAACGCACCAGCATGGGACGGTGTTCAGCTTGCCAATCCACCAGATTCGACAGCATGTGCTCTGTGCGCTCCGCGGACAGATCGTTTAGCAACTGGCCGCGGCCGGTCTGGACGAGAAAGTACAGATTGAATGACCAGGCCCCTTTCTCGCGCGCAAATTTGAGCAACTCGGGAATCTCGGCGTAGTTCATCTCCATCACCGTGGTCTGAACCAGCACCTGGAGTCCATTGTCACGGCAGATCTCCAGCGCCCGCACCGCGTGGTGCCAGGCATCTGGGCCCCCGCGGAACTGATCGTGTTTCTTCGGATCAATCGAATCGATGCTGATCGCGACACCCTGCACACCGCACTCGATCATCTTCTTGACCGAGTTGTCGTTGATCAAGCAGCCGTTGGTGCCCATCACAACCCAGATTCCCAGGTTCGAGGCGTGTTGGGCGATTTCAAAGATGTCCTTGCGCAGCAGCGGCTCGCCCCCGGTGAGAATCAGCATCTCGGTGCCGAGGGTGTTGAGTTCATCGATCAGGCTCAGGCACTCCTGGGTCGTGAGCTCGTTGGCAGCTTTCTTGCCGCCATCCATGTAGCAGTGCGGACAGCGCAGGTTGCACGCTTGCGTCAGATTCCAGGAGACCAAGGAAGGGCTGAATTTAGTTTGCATTGCCAAGCTCGAGTTCCTCGCCGGTGCATGCGCCGCTGTGTCCCCAACTGAGCCCAATTCGCATTGCGGCTTCTTCCGCCGTGTCCACACACGCCGGTAGACCGTAGGCCCCCATGCCACTGCCGATGATTTGCAGGCCGCGAATCTCGTCGACCTGCCGTCGCAGGTCTGCGACCCGGGCTAGATGACCGACATCGAACTGGGGCATGGACTGTCGGAAGCGACTCACCATGCTCGACAACGGCAGTGCCTTGGCTCCGATCAGCTGGGCGAGGTCGCGGTGAGAACGCTCGATCAGCATCGCATCGTCCAATTCCAGGGCCTCGGGATCGAGGGCGCCACCCAGAAAGGTGCGCACAACGACGTGTTCATCCGGGGCTCGATCCGGAAACTTCTCGCTCGCAAAGCTCGCCGCCAGGATCCGATACGGTTCGGAGCGCGGCACGAAGAAGCCGAAGTCACCGGGTAGATCGTACAAGTCGCTGCGGCGATACACCAGATTGACCGTTACACACGAGGTGAAGTGGAGCTGCTTGAGCGCGCCGGCAACAGACGGGACCGTGTCCGCGAGCAGTTCGTGACAGCGTGGCGCGGGACAAGCCAGCACGACCTCGCGTGCCGTCCAGTTTCCGGAACTGCTTTCGATCTGCCAGCCCTGCTGCTCGCGCAGGGGTCTAATCCCCTTGGCCGCGCATCCGAGCTGCATCCAGGATTGCGGGATCTTTTCCACCAGGCGCAGGGTGAGCGAGCCGAGTCCGCGTGCCAGTGTGACCTGTGATGGAGCCGGCCGGTCAGATTTGCTCGCGGTTTCGGTCGCCGCGGCAGTCGAAGCGCGCAGTCCTCGCAAAACACTGCCGTGTTCCAGTTCGAGTGCGACCATGGGCCCAAGTGCCCGCTGGGCACTGAGTTTCGCCGCATCCGCGACGAAGAGGCCACCCAACAACGGTGCAGCCACGCGGTCGTAGGCCTCCCGGCCAAACCGCCGCACGACGAAACTCTCTACGCTCTCGTCCTGGGCCAATGGATCGACGTCCCCGCCCGGAACTCGGCCGGAAATGCGGGGCTCCAACAGCATTCGCAGCTTGCCCGGCAGGGAAAAGAGTTGGGACCGCAGCAGCGGCCAAGGCTGCGTCGGAGCGATCAGGTGGAAACCCGCGGGCAGCGGATGGAGACGCCGATCCCGCACCAGTGAAAACGTCGAGGCCGACCGGGGAGCGACCAGTTCGTCGCCGAGTCCGAGTTCTCGGCAAAGCGCGGTGGCAGAAACTTTTGACGTCACCAGGGAGTCCGGACCGGCCTCGAAGAGCCAGTCTCCCCGCATCTCGGTTTGCACGAGCCCACCGAGGCGATCGCTCGCTTCGAACAGAGCCACCGCTCTGGGACGACCCGCTTTCTCTCGCATTGCCAGGCGATGGGCGATCACGAGACCGGAGATCCCCCCACCGATGATCGCGACATCCAAGGCGGATGACTCGCGTCGGTTGGAAGTTGTTCCAGTGTTCGAATCGACCATCGACATCATGCGCTCAGACCATCAAATCGACCAACATTGCGACGAAGAGTGAGAGAAGATACACGAGAGACACCTGGAACAGTCGTCGCGCGGCTTCATCCGTTCGCTGCTTGGCAAGTTGGATCGAGGAAATCACGAACCAAGCGTTGCTGCAGACGGCTACAGCGATGTACACGGAACCCACCAGTCCCAAAAGCCCCGGCGCCAAAGTCACGGGCACGAGTCCGAGGGTGCAGATGACGATCCAGCGTCGCGTTCCCTCGTCGCCGATGACGTTGGGAAGCATCGGGATGCCCGCCGCCTGGTAGTCGGCCTTGCGATACAGCGCAATCGCCCAGACGTGGGGAGGCTGCCAAAAGAACACGATGGCAAAGAGCAGTAGCCCCGGCATGCCGAGGCTGCCGTTCACCGCGACGTCGGCGATCAGCGGAGCAGCCGCGCCGGCTGCACCCCCGATGACCGCGTTCCAGGCCGAGCGGGGCTTCAGCCAAATCGTGTAGACGAACACGTAGTAGAGGATGCTGGCGACCGCGACCCCCGCGGTCGTGGGGCCGGCGACAGCCCACAGGAGAACCATCGACGCGACTCCAAGCAGCCAGCCAAAGTACAGAGCCGATTGCGGCGCGAGCATCCCGCTCGGAAGCGGTCGTCCTCGCGTACGCTCCATGCGTTTGTCGAGATCCCGCTCGATGTAAGCGTTGAGGGTGTTCGCCGACGCCGCGGCGAGGGTGATGCCGACCAGGGTGAGGAGTGCGAACGACAGTGGGGGCCAGCCACCCGCGGCCATCCCCATCACGGGGATGCTGGTGAACAACACCAGAGGGAGCAAGCGCGGCTTGGTCAGAGCGACGTAGTCGTGAAATCGTCCTTCAGCGCGAAGCGACGCGGTGTCCGACATCCCTCCCTCCACGTTGCAAGCATAAACTAATAGGCGTGGCAACCTAAGAGCACCATGCAGCAATCGGACGCATGGCGTCAAGCGCAATCATCTGGCCGCACCCGGATTCGAACGACGTTTCGCGCAGCGTCCGGGCGGTCTGGGGATGGCCGGCCGGATGGAATCACAAGCGATATCGGAAACTTGCAGGTCGTCAGTCCAGATCGAGTCTGACACAGCGAAGCTCGCCAAGGCGATCCGGATCGTACGCTTCCCACTTTCCGGCCGGCAGTTCGTCGTGGGACACGGCGCGGAAGCCGGCTCGGCGAAAGAAGTCCTCGACTCTGGGCGACGTCGTACAGGCAAACACGAAGCGCATCCCCTGATCGCGCGCGCGTGCGACCGCGAAGCGGAGCAGGTGAGCGCCGACACCCTCACCAAGGAATCGCGTCAACGCATACAGTGAGGCGATTTCTCCTGCTCGCTCGTCTGGATAGGGCAGCAACGCGCCGATTCCGGCGAGATAGCGCCCTTCGATGAAGGCTCCGAAGCCATGAGTCAGCGCGATTTCTACTTCGCGATCGGATCGAAACAACAGGTAGCCTTCTTCGATCCCTCGCTGGATCAGGTTCTCGGCGGCATCGTATTCGTCGAGGGTAAGCGAGCGAACTTCGGTGTATCCCTCGCGCGAATAGAAGGTCCCCGAGCCCACATAGGTAAAGAGCTCGTCTGCGAGCGCACCGGGCAGACACGCACTGACCGAAGCGACGCCGCCGGAGATCATCTTTTCGATCTCGCGCAGCAGGGCGATGTCGTAGGCGACTGGAGCCCCGGGGACATCGGTCCCCGCGGAAGTTTCTGCACCGGGTGCACAAAGCTCGGCGAGACCAGAGAGGTCTACCAACGACCGCCGCCGCCCGTCGGGCATCCACAGCAGACCACGGCTCCCGAGCCACACGAGCTTGGCCAACTTCAGTTCGAGAGCGACTCTTGCACACAGTGCGGGCAGGCTCTCGTCGGGCGATCCGAAAACAGCGATCGACGGGCGCTTTTGAAGCTGGCGCCAGACCGCTCCGACCCAACCGGATCCGCTGGTCTCGAGCGCGGGCGTACCCGCGAGTTCGGTCACGAGTTGCAGATCGGCTCCGAGCAGAATCACCCCGGTGCCGTTGGCGGCGAGGTCCGCCAGCACACCCTCGACGACGAGACGATCATCGCCTGCGAGGGGGGGCTCACCCGACAGGGCGATCGCGAGGGTGCGCCCGCGAAATT
>SMVB01128431.1_pt1 | contig 14265 bp, 26 predicted proteins | sample 2456461 | NCBI WGS metagenome assembly SMVB01 (sample SAMN11095934, study PRJNA526329) | marine sediment metagenome | biome: Marine sediment; feature: Surficial sediment; material: Deep marine sediment; isolation source: Hadal surficial sediment | place: Pacific Ocean | collected 2014-05 | depth... | reverse complement strand
GGACCTGCAATGGAGATCAATTGAAATCCCGGGTTTATTACCAATCTGTCCCACCGGCAGTCATCCTGCAGAAAGATGGCAAAGACATTCTGTCTTACACGACCGTGGAGGAGCTGGTAGAAACACATATCAAGGGGCTTCTAGCCAAACAGGACGCAGATAGCGAAGCCGTGTTGGATCTATTGAAAAAATATCGCAGCCCATCGGACATTTCGAAGTTTTAACCATGCAACGCTTCAACCTATTCCACGAAACAATCTATGATTTTCAGAATGAAGTCACACTGGGGCCACATAAGTTATTAATACGGCCTCGTGAAGGACATGACATTCGCAGCATCCCGCCCATAGGCGATTGAAATTCTACCTCCTTTCAATTTTTCCTGGCTGGGATCGAATGTATACCAGCGATCACCTACATAAGCTTCAAACCATGCATGCAAATCCATGGGTTCCAGCCCATACAGATAACCCACGACCATTCGTGTTGGAATACTGATGCTTCTACACAATGCTATTCCCAGATGAGCCAGGTCGCGGCAGACGCCATGTCCCTGCTTATACACTTCAAAAGCAGACAAGGGCGTATCACTGGTTCCCGGTGAATACGGAATATTATTCCTGATCCAGATACAAATGCTCGCTACCTGGTCGTAGCCCAGATTTGCACCTTCAACCATTTTTCGCGATACATCACCGAGTCTGTCTGATTCACAATATCTTGTCGGTAAAAGGTAACCAAGCACCTGCTCGGGCAAGTCCTGAACGTTGACGAAAGTTGCGCCAAGTGCCACATCCATGCTGTCTGAAGTCTCTACCTCTGCCGCAGTATAAATTTTGAATTCACCCGCGGGAGCAACCAGGCGCTGGCATAGATTTCCGAATATATCCGAATATTCGAGCACACTGACCGGCTCTGAAAAGGTGTATTCCTCACGGAAAATCCACTGTGATGCGCCACTTTGCGGGCGAAGCATCAGGATAAGCGGTGTTGCGATCCTGAGGTGCAACTCCAGATTACAGGTTGCACGAACCCTCATTTGTAATTTCCAATCCAGAATTGGATGAGATAGATATAGAATGAAGAAGATTGCGGTAAAACCATCAATAAAGCATAACCCAAGCCTTCTGCGCTTGGCTATATTGGCAACAAGGAATGATTTTTGGCTTCCAGGGACTGATTTCGATTTTTTGTTGTCTTAACCTTCGTGAAACATTACCGAAACGAGAAAATGCAGGGAATTGCAGAGAATAATGCGTTTACAATTACGATCAGTAGCCTGGCCATGTTGATTGCCTTGCCGTCAATGGCGCAGGACTCACTGGCATCCCGAATAGACACGCTAATCGTCTCTATCGAGGAATCCGGCTGCCGGTTCGTCAGAAATGGCAAGGTTTATCCGCCCAGCGAAAGTGTCGCCCATATCAAGAAAAAGTATAAATATTTCAGGGATGATATTGATTCCATCGACAAATTTATCGAATTATCAGCCTCTAAAAGTTTGATCAGCGGCAAACCGTACTATGTGGACTGTGACCACTCCGAACGTCAGGCATCTGCCACCTGGCTAAGGACGAAGGCGTCGGAACTGGGCATCAGCCAATGAAACTAACGCTGCGAAACATGTTCTTGAGCCTTTCCTTTTTGCTGGCAAGTCCTGCCTACGCAGAATCCGGCACCAGTTATAGCGGCGTTCGATTGATGACCTTGAACATCGCGCATGCTCGTGGGCAGGGTATCTCCCAGATCCTCCAATCGGCGGATCACGCGCGATCCAATCTGCTCGGCATCGCCGAAATCATCATCCGCGAACAGCCCGATATCATTGCATTTCAGGAGATAGACTCGAATTCAATCTGGAACGGGCGATTTAACCACGGACAATTTCTGGCTGACAAAACACAATATGACAACTGGTTCCTGGGCTCCCACCAGCTGAGTGGTTTCCTGGATTACGGGACTGGTTTGATGAGTAAATTCACCCTTACCGAGTCGCGATCCATCAGCTTCCAGAAACCTTTCGCACGACCTAAAAAAGGGTTTGTTCTATCAACGGTTGACTGGCCAGAAGTAGAAAATATGAAGGTTGACCTGGTATCAGTGCATCTGGATTTTTTGTCACATGCTGAACGACGACAAGAAATGAATACGCTCAGAGTCGCGCTTGAAGGAAGACACAACCTGCGGATCATCATGGGTGATTTCAACATGGAGTATAAGGAAAAGCATGCGCTTCTGCCCAATCTGGCCTCTGTGCTAGATTTACACGTGTGGAATCCACTTGGTGATGAACTTGTCACTTTCCCCAAGATGGGAACACGCCTGGATTGGGTTTTGGTATCCCGGGAATTTAGAATTCTCAGCCACGAGGTTCTTGATGATCCTGTATCCGATCATCAGCCGGTGATTGTAGAAATCACGGTCCTCCAGGAAAATTCCCTGGTTAAGACACGACCGAACATCACAAAATTAGTAGAAGCCGACTAGAGACTTAATCGTTGTCCTGTGTGACTTGTTATTTTTGTAAATGGAAACAACCGGTTAACTATCATGTACCGGATCAAGTGTAAAATAGCATCATGCTTGAACTTATCGATTTGCCAGCCATCAATAAACAAGAGCGTTACAGGTGGGTACAGAAGACACATTGGGATCAGCACTAAGCGGCCCATTTATGCCACCACCATATTGTTCAGGCATACCGGCAAAAAATACATCCGGTGCCATGTATTGCCAATAGCCTGGAAGTGTTTTCTGTAGCTCTTTGGCGAGAGTTGTCTTACCTGTAGATGACGTACCGATCAAAAGCAGGATCATATTTTCACGCCTAACGCCTGCAATTTGCAGCAGGCTGAACCGTAGCGAAGCGTAGGTTTAGACTGTCCGGCAGGATTGCCTTGTTAGAAGTGCTCGAATTGTAGTTAATCATCCAATCCCCTATGTCTGGTGGCATCATCGTCTACCCAGTCTTCTTCTTCCCATGACATACCAGACCTGCCAGGAACCTTGCGAGTTTGGCCTGCATTATAGAGACTGCAGGACTTCGGTCCATAGCAGAATGTTTCAAATCGATATCGCTTTTGTTGAGGATTCCAATGATCGATGGTCATGACAACAGGCATATTGCAACCCCAGATGCATGATGTGCACTTTGCCTTATATGTACGTGACGATAGGCGACGGTGGCCACGTTCACGGTAGATTTCAAGAACTTGAGGTTTTCCCTGCCAGGGTGGGCTATCTACTACATTTAGTTCTGAAGTCACAATCACTTTTAAAGAACTGGCCCTGTAGAAATCAACAGTTTCCATTCGTGAGTCCGCGACGGGTAGAGCTTTACCTTTAACTTGTACTCCAACTTGAAAGTTGTGTTTTAACTGAGCTGTTTTACCAATGCCAATCCAAAACTCCTTTTTGTCACCATTAACATATCCGTCAATTTTCAATGAGTATCCAAGGTAACTGTGACTTCGTTCATCAAATGACCTGCTAAGCCTAATTCTCGGCTGAATTGAAATAATTAGTCCTTCCCATTCCAGTTTCATATCCATTTTTCGAGTTCTAACGCTTACCATAATGGGCGCGGAGCAGCTTACTGCGAAGCGTCCCAGTGAGCGGAGCGAACGAATTCATGGTTTTGTTAGAAAGCATTACTTTTCGTAGCTTCCGTGTTTTTCGGACAAACAACCAGCATCATACCAATTGGCTCTGCTTTCCCAGAAGATGTTTCTTCGCGGCGCTACAATTGGATCTGAGTCCAATGAACCAGCAGGGATAATCAAAAACTCTCCGCTTCTTGCTTTGCGTGGAACAGGAGAGCCACAGTTTGAACAAAAACTGTGATTGAAAAATTTAGCCTTGGGCAAGGTGAATCTCTTGATTTTATCTTCACCAGAAATCCAGGTTATGGCACTCAATTCCGAAAATATGTTAGCAGCATGAGCCGAACCAGTAATTTTCTGACAGCGATGACAATGGCACAAATAGAAGTCATTAAAGTCTCCCGATATCTCGAAAGAAACTAGACCGCATATACAACTACCAGTCAGTCTTGTCATATCCCAGCCTGCCTTCTAACGTCTGGCACAACGGCGGAGCAAGCGTAGCTTGCGGAGTCCAGCCCCGTAGTGGCAATGTTGCTGCCACTTGTTATTTGTATAACCACATGACCACAGATCTTGCAGCCGAACTACATCACCAGAAAATTGCATTGTGGTACCTGGCAAAGCTGACAAAATTTGAATCACTTTTACCGGAATCATTGTGGCACATTACCCTGATGCGACCGCCTTGCCAAGAAACCAGTAGATGGTGCACGGCGACAATCTTGAGTCCAGGTAAGTTGGTGTTGAATGTGATGGCCATGGATGCATGGTTATCTTGGAAAATGAATTAGGTCCAATACAAATAGCGTCTAAATCAGCGGCGCGGCATTTTGCCATCCGCTGAATTTTCTGGTTATGTGTTTCGGCTAGAGTGGAACAACTTTAGTTGCACAAGGGCCTTTCCGTCCTTGCCCCAACTCAAATTCTACCGTTTGGCCGTCATTAAGAGTGGCGTAATCTCCACCACTTTGAATTTCTGAATGATGAACGAAAAGATCTTTGCCACCGTCTTCAGGTGTAATGAAACCAAACCCTTTACTGGCGTCGAACCATTTGACTGTACCTTTACTCATATTGTTTTCTCTAATTGTCTCGGTGAAAGATTAGTAGACCCCGACTCCAACCCACCGTCTTGAAGTCGAAATAACGATATTCTCAGGTTTTTGTATTAGCTATCACTATCAATAGATCTATCCTGTTCTCTCATTAATGGAGGCTTTTCGGTGTGAATTTCCACGGAACCTTGGCCCATTTTCTTTAGGCGTTTTTCTTCCTTTTTCTTCTTTTTCGCAAGCTCTTTTTGCCGCTTTTCAAACGTGTAATTAGTTCTTGCCATTAAAATTCTCTTACTTTAATTGAAATACGATGGTTTTGGAGTAAAACACATAACGCCTGGTTCAACAGCGCGCTTTAGCGCGTCCGTTGGAATCACGTGTTACATTCCGTGGTTTCATCACCAGACTTTCTAACGGGATCTGAAGATTTGTGTGCAACTCTCTAATCATCTTGATTGATAGCTCACGTTTACGATTGAGTACTTCGGATACTCGGCCTCGTGAGCCAATGAATGGCTCTAAGTCTTTCCTACTAAGATTATTTTGTTCCATTCGAAACTTGATTGCATCTATTGGATCTGGTGGATCAATAGGATAGTGATCACGTTCGTATGCATCAACAAGCGTGATAAGAACGTCAAGCTTAGCCCCTTTTGGAGTATCAATCCCAGCACCCCAAAGTGTTTCTATTTCTTCCATCCCAGCATTGTAATCAGCGTCGGTTTTGATTGGCCTAATTTTCATTAGATTTTCTCTGCCTCAATTTGGCCGTATTGTTTATGTGTTCCAACAAATTTGACAAAGGCGACTTGTCGCTTGTAATCGATGGAAACAACTAATCTGTATTTATTTCCTGCAATATTGAAAACTATACGACTTCCCTTGCGAACACTTGCATTCCGGAACTGTCTTTTCACTTCTTGAGGGTTCAACCAGCTGGCGCGTAATACTTCTGCATGCCAGGCTTCCAGGGGTGCTTTAGAGTCACTGTAATCGTGGATTTGCCAAAACTCACGTAATGTCCTTTTCGCTATCACGCGCATTCCTGAAGTTTAGCGCGATCCCGTTACGGGATCAAGGCCGGGTAAGAGGACTGTAACGCCTGGCACAACGGCGGAGCAAGCGAGTCCGGTGGAATGCATTGTTATGAGATTATCTGATTTCATAGCGCGTTGCATGCTCTTGCATAAGCTCATCGAATTTTTTCCAGCCTACTTTGTGACCATAGCTAGTACCGGAAGGAAACCAGACTAATGTACCTTTTGATATTTTCAAAGTACCCCAATTTAGACCCGTCCCTGTTTACATCAAATTCGACATCAGACTTGCCTAATGGCCTCTTAGGAATCGAAAACTTCACATCATGTGCCATTTGCTACTCCTATTCTTTTACATGAATCATAAAGACAATTTCACCACTTACACGAAAATTACCAATCATTTATTCTAATTCTAGAGTCATGAAGCACGGCCCAAATATACACAGGCCCTCGCACAAGATTGCTAATTTCGCCTGGCCCTCCATCTGGTACGAGTTCCAGTGCTTTTGAAAAATCAGGCTTACTAATATTGAATTTTGTACGGCTAGGATTGAAAACACTATCAGTAATTTCATATGCGAAAGGTTTCCCTGTATTGCTGCCGCCTCCATTCCGTCAGGCACACCCCAGGTCATAATCACGACGCGTGCACCGGTCTTAACCACCCGTTTCGCCTCGGCGAGCGCAGCACGTGCATTACCGGCGTACTGGAATGAGTTGAAACCAGTAACCACGTCGAAGGCACCGTCAGGAAAAGGCAAGTTTTCCAAATTACCAACATGAAAATCACCGTCTGGTACCCTTGTTTTGGCGATGGCAATCAAATTCGCCGTGGCGTCCAAACCCGATACGTGAGCCCCTCTTTCGGCGGCAATTTGCGCCGCCATGCCCGACCCGCACCCTGCATCTAATAGGAGATACCCGACCCAATGTTGACGCGGTCGAACGCGGCAAGATATACGGCACGACATTGTCTCTCTTGAATGTTGGCCCAATCAGCGGCACGCGCGCCCCACAAGCGGCTATTCGCTTCGCCCGTTTTGTTTGTTCTATCAGTCGTCATGGAACGCCCTTTTAGGTCTATTTGACCCGTCTCAACACCAGCAAGCGCTTCGAGTTGCGAGTTCAACTGGTCAACGCAACACATCCATCAAATCTAGCAAGCTGCAGAACGTCGTAATATGCGGCCGACCGGATCGCTGCACAAGCAGCGAGTAGGAAGATCCGAGTGAGCGAATGCGAAGACATGACTACCTTGTTATGTTTCTGCCTCTATAGCGGTACGACTTTATTTGCACAAGGGCCTTTTGGGCCCTGACCAACTTCAAACTCTACAGCCTGGCCATCATTTAGTGTTGCAAAACCGCCGCCACTTTGGATTTCTGAATGGTGAACAAAAAGATCCTTGCCACCGTCTTCGGGAGTAATAAAACCAAAACCTTTATCTGGGTTGAACCACTTTACCGTACCTTTACTCATTCTCTTTACTCATGTTGTTGGTGAAAATTAAAAAATGGTATCCGAATTCACCGGTTCGAATATAAACGATAACTTCCGATGTAACGCCTGCATAAGCGGACGGAACTGGCGCAGCCAGTGGAGTTCCAGGCAGCTTGCTGCCGATGCTTAATGCATTTGTTACATGCTGGCTCTCTTTGTGTGTGCATCCTGATAGCATTCAGCGTACCGGTAGACTTTAGAGCAAAACTGTTTCGGTATGTATCGAAAACTTATATTTCTCTGCATATCGGTGTGTAGCGCACTTGTTACACAACATTTACTTTGCGAATAACTCCAACTCAATATTTCTAAATGCCTTAAACTCTAGGGCGTTTCCAGAAGGGTCTGAAAAAAACATAGTGCCTTGCTCTCCTGGCTCTCCTTTAAACCGCACATAGGGCTCAATGATAAAATCATCGATGAATGTGCTAACTTTTTTGGCGAAAATTTCCCAGTCGTCAAAGTTAAGTACAACCCCATAATGAGGCACTGGAACCCCATATCCGTCTACTGGATTTGAAATGTTGGTTATTTTTCCAGCGTTTCCCAAATGTGGATTGAGGTGCGTTACAAGCTGATGACCAAACATATTGAAATCAATCCAACTTTCAGCGCTTCGGCCCTCAGAAAGGCCCATCTTAACTCCATAGAAGTCTCTAGCCTCATCAATATTACGAACTTGCACCGCTACGTGAAAAGGTGTTAGTTGCATTTTTTATCCTATATGTAACGTCGCAAATCACCGGCGGTTAAAAGTGTTGTGACTGTAGCGTAGCGAAAGAAACAACGCTTTTAACCGTCTGAGTGAATTTGCATTGTTAGGAGTCTGGTCCTTGTTGTACTCTCAAGCATCGGTCCTCAATACATTTAAACGTTATTTTCGGACAGTTCATCTCGCAATACTCACAAAAGGTCCCCTCACACTTATTTTTTCGCATAACATCATAGTAGTCGACAAATGCCTTATTAACGGCTACACCACAGCCACAACCGCAGGTTTCATTAACTGAAATGCATTCGGTGTCTACAGTGCATGTTGTGTGTCCTTCTTCAATCATGATTGAGCATGCGTCAGCAAACACCCTTGAGTTTAGGATGGCACTAAGCGCAACCATACTAAACAATATTAAAATGATTATGCACCTCATATATCAATGCCTACTTTGACTCCTAATGTTTCAATAATGGGCCGGGAAAAGCGTAGCTTTTGGAGGTCCAGCGGAACGAAATGGAGCGAACATTAATTGACTTGTTAGGGTAGGATTGCCACACTTTCAATTTTTTCTTCATACTTATTCAATAGCTTTATTACTAGCTTATTACCCTTGTGTCTCTTCTTCAAAGCAGTGAGTCGTCGATCGGTTCCAGCACAGTATATTTCCATGCTTTCTGCTAAGAAATCGCGACGTTGTGTTTGTTCTGGACTGTTACCTTCCAAGGGCTCCCCACGAAAATAGTCGCATAGATTGCGGTCTGCAACAAATCTTTTTACTTCAGATGGGATTTCTTCATCGGCCGCCAATACTGGATAACCAAGAGCAACAATAATGAAAATTATAATAAATTGCATAGATCACTCTAACGCTTGGCATAATGGCCTGGAGCAAGCAGTGCGGAAGTCCCAGCCCACGAAGTGGGCGAATTAATGCATTTGTTAGGCACTTATTCTTCCCATTCTGGATACTGCTCGGGTTTAATACCAACTTCATCAACCACTCGTGGATATTCTATTCCTTGCCGATGTTTTTGTGGGCTTTTCCTACTTTTTGTGATCTTGAATAACCAACTATCTCCGTAATCAAACATGTAGAATAGCCGTTTCCCCTTTTCCAACGGGTAAAGATTCTCCAAAGTTACGCTGTATATCTTTTCATTTTCATCATCAAAGCCAACTCGGTCCCGACTTCTTTCAGTTCTCGAAATATAAAACTCATACAAGTGGTCATCGTCGAATTCCACTGCTTTCTGGATAGCAAAGTGCAAATCCTCAAGTGTTGAAGTGGAATCAATTTCAACGGTTGCTTGCCATCCTTCCTCTGCGTATATTCCAAAATATAATTCTATCTTGAATGTCCAGATCATCTACTAACTTCCTTTTTTGTAATGCCTAACGCCACGTTAACTGGGCGCCGTTTCGATGCGAAGCAGCGAATAAGGTGCTCCAAATGAGCGAAGCGAATGAGTTAAACGTTTTGTTAGCCTTGATATTTGGTGGCATATATGCAACCATAATAAAATGAAGGTTGTAGTAATTGACACCAGTGTACTAATAGGTGCATTAATTGGCAAAAGAGGTGCTGGTCGTGCTGTGTTACGTCAGTGTCTTGAGAAGCAATGCAAACCTATTATTAGTAATGCACTGTTTCAAGAGTATGAGGATGTAAGCTCTAGACCACGAATACAAACGCTATCGCCTTTGTCAGAAAGCGAAATTGCCGACTTACTACACGCTTTCTATACTACGTGCCATTGGGTACCAATTTATTATCTTTGGAGGCCAAACCTCAGAGATGAAGACGATAATTTTTTAATAGAATTGGCTGTTGCAGGAAATGCTGAAGCTATAATTACAAACAACACCAAAGATTTGAAATCTGCCGAACTGATATTTGAAAACATTCAAATTTTGACTCCCGCACAATTTCTGAAGGATGATAATTGATGGCAACTTTAACCTTAAGATTACCTGATGATAAACATAGCCGATTGAAAGCATTGGCACAGTATAAGAAAATTAGTATCAATAAGTTAATTGAAGAATTGTCTACACAAGCTCTGGCCGAATTTGATAGTGAAGTCCGGTTTCGTGCTCTGGCTGCCACGGGAAAAATCAATAAAGGTATCGCTGTATTAGATAAACTCGACGCGCACTTCGGAGGCTAACGTCTAGCTCAAGCGCGCACGAAGTGCGTCGCTTGTAGCTGCTTGTTATAAGGTGCTTTGTAGGAAAAAGCATCAATAGGCTTTAGTGATTGCGGCTCAATTAAAACCCAACCCCTATCCTTTAACATTACCCACCAATCTGAAGATGGTTCTCGCAACAACTCGACCCAGCAGTAACGCCAGTTAGGATTCTCCGAGCATCGTGTTTTTTTTCTCGCGATTCTTGTGTTTATAAAATTTCCGTTGTGGAAAATTTGAGAATATCCTTCCCCAAGGTAGTTCAAAATGTAGATGCTTTTACTTGGGTCAAATTGCTCTGCATGTGAGTAAGGTTTCCCAGTCAATTTGGCTTCACCAGGATTAACGTATTCTATTCCAGTCACTACATGCGCTTTTGTACCACGCTCTAGTTTGCCAATGATCGGTGAGCTTTTGTTTGGACTCTGGTAAACATTAGTGTCTCCGAGAACCTCCCATTCGCCGAATGTGCAACCTTCAAAAGGACAAGCGTCTTTAACAATGAACGGAACCTCGAGTTCTTCGGCATAAAGATTGACCGAAGCGATAGACAGTATTATGAAAAGCAATCTGAATAGGTTAAACATCTGGTGCCGTATAACGTTCTGTTTAGAGGCCAGCCGCGAAGCGGATGGTCCGGTGGAAGGCGCGTAGCGACTGGAACGCACTACAACAGTTTGTTATGTGCTTAGTAGTCATAATAGATTGCAAATTCATTTGCGGAGGTTTGCCTCGTTCTTAAGTTTCTTGGCGTTGCTTCTATCTGTTTTTTCCGTTCTCTTATTCTTCTTACGCTCATTTTTCTCAGTTACGATCTTGATTGCCTCAAGTTTCGTTAGATTAGGATGTTTAGCGAGTAGCTCTTCGACCCTTTCATCAATCTTGGTCATTGGTGAACCTCATAGTTTGAAAATTAAAATATTACAGGTGTTTGCCTGCTGCCGAGTGGAGGGGCGCATAACACCCAGTTAAGCGGCTGGATGAAGTGGCGCTGAAATTGCCGGCGCAATTTGAGTGACGCTTTAACAAGTCCGAGCGTAGCGACTTAAACTTCATGTTATGCGTAATTTTATGAATCATCGTACTCTACTATAAATGGATCAGATTTTTGATCGAGGCTAAGTTCTACTCTTTCTCTAAAGTTAAAGTAAGTGATTTTATCTAGCGCTTCAGGAAGTTTATACCAGCCTACTTCTATACTCTCAGGGCTCGTTGCAAGGCGACCTCCGATAGGCCGGGCTAAAAACAGGAGATTACAGATACTCCGTGAAACTGTTTGGAAAATGCCACAGAATCGTAATATCTCTACATTAATACCAGTTTCTTCTCGAACCTCCCTTGCTAATGCAAGACTCATAGATTCCCCCTGCTCTACTTGTCCTCCAGGAATCTCCCAGCCACGATCGGGTGCTTTGACCAACAATATATCCCCAGCTTCATTCAAGACAGTGGCAGCAGCGCTCACAATATGTTTGGGGGACTGATTCCAAGAGGAGGAATCATACCAATTTGAACTATTACGCATAACACCAAGTTAAGCGGCGTGAACCCGCTGTAGGCATGTCCGAGTGAGCGATAGCGAACGACTTAAACATTATGTTATGCACCTGATTCTTGTGTCCAAAACCAATTGATCTCGCCGTGGTTAACGTATTTGAGGGTTGTGTTCGTCCGGTTCAAGTCTTCAATGAGGCGAGCGTTTACACCCATCTTTTCCCGGAAGTTTGAATCGGTTGCCGCCCAGTGCGTAGTACAGCCACAAATTGAGCAACTATGAAACCCAAGTACTTTATCGTTCCAAACGTAGATGTTCGTTGTGCCCTCACCCTTTTTGAAAATGACGTCATCACATGGATAATACGCCCAGAGTACTCCGAGCTTACGGCAAATTGAACAATTGCATTCGAAGATTTCTGAAGGCTTCTTCGAAAGCTGTAAGACGACAGCACCGCAATGGCAAGCCACTGTATTCAGCACCGGTTCTGCTCTGGCGCATAACGCTTATGCTTTGCGGCGTGGCGATAGCCGCGTCCGAGCGTCAGCGACAAGAGCATTTTGTTATGCAGGTTCATGTCACGCCCACTTTACTGATTCTGGTATGTTGCGCTCAAACCCATAGAGGTGCCGAATGATCTGACCTTCATGCATGACTTCATGCTCTCCTAGTACCATTAAGAATTCTTCTCTCTCTTTAGTCCAGTCTTTAACATTACTAATTGCTTCCAAGACTTCGTTAGCGGAGCTGCTTATTTTTTCACTAAAATTTGATTGAGAAAAATCTTGTAATGAACAATTGAACCCTACCCATGATCCAGCATCTATTGCTTTGGCATAGCTTTCTCTTGCACCAATCACACACCACAAATGTTCGCCAAGTGACTTATGTTTCGAGATTTCGAGCTTTTCCCCTAATCTCATGTCGTCAGTCTCCGATACTAATTCTTCATATGAATTAAAACGCGATTTGAGTGATTCTATTATTAGTTCTCGCATATTTTCCTCATCCTATATTGCATAACGCCGTGGTGAACGGCAGCGAAACCGCAGGTTGCGCTGTCCGGTGACGCCGCTTTGTGGCGACACGAATTCCACCACCTTGTTATAGGGCAACATTTGAAAATGAGTACTCATGGTGCGTATTTTTAGGTTCTCGGACTGACTTTTTGAATTGACCAGATGCGTAGATGTCAATGATTCTTGGCCAGAACCCCTCTGATTTTGTATTTGAGATTAGGGACTCAACTAGCCAGTTACCTCGATGATTGTCGAATATGTCGAATGCTGCCGACTTCGCTACTCCAGTGCCTTGAAACTTTAACATGACAAAAAACTGGTTCAATAAAAAATGTGTGCCGCAATCTTCCACTAGGGCAAAGCCCGCAATCTCAGAGTGCTGTTTGATCAAGTACGGATATTTATTGGAGTCCTCCCAGAATTCTAGATAGTCCCCGTCGTGAAAAAGACCATCTTCGGCAACCTTGTAGTAATCGGGTGCGAATGGCGAGAACTCATACAGATAAAACTGATCCAGTCGGTGGACAAGATCCTTTTCAGTATCTTTCGCGATGCGCACTCGAGTAGACAATATCAGAAGTCCTCGTAGATTCGCTTTGCCATATAACGTTGCCATAATGGGCTGGAGCACGCAGTGCGGAAGTCCCAGCGCCAAGGGCGCGAATTGATGGCCTTGTTAGACGCTCCGTTAAATAGATTTGCTGAGAACCTTCGCAACTTCTGCAGACTCCATGTTTGTTGTATCTATCTTGTCAAAAGGTAGTTCTTGAATCAAATCCAGCTTTTCTAAGGCATATGGAACTAGAGCTGGGGTGTTTCGTTTGCGGAGCCTTTCTTCCAGAGTCTTCGGTTCACATACTAGGTATAACTGCTGAATCTCGCAGAGTGGAGAGAATTTCTCGACAAATGGCTGAAAGAGCTCAGGTTTTGCGAATACCCATGCGAGTAATACGGAATCTCCTTGCGCTAATTTTATGCCGACTATCGAAGAAACTGATGCGATGGCTTCAATTCTCTCTCCGGTTCTCCGAGGATTCCAGATCTGATCCGCATCCAAGCACGTATTCTTATCAAGCAGAGGATCTTGTATTACGGTGGATTTGCCAATTCCCGGCGGCCCTCCTAAGAGTATTAGTTTTGACATATCGAACCGCTCTGGCGTCTAACGTTCCAATAACCGGCGCGAGGTACGAGCGTCCGGTGCCGAAGGCACGAAGTTTATTGGTTTGTTAAGTGGCGGGTTGCAGTAACTCACGATCCTTTTTTCAACCCCTGTGCAATGGTTGTGAATAGAGTGTGTTGTTCCCTTTTGGTCGTGGACGGATAACGGGTAAAATCCAAACCACTGAGGCGAACATCCGCATAGAGTTTGCCATCATCTTCATGAAAATGAAGAAAAGCTCGTGATTTTCGATAAAACACTCCAGTCTTTTTCTCCTTCAATTCTGGCAGTGTTCGGAGTTGATCCAGTAAGGGCACTATCAATGACAAATTTTCTCCTGAGGCGTGTTTCATAATTGATTAGCCATTTAACAGTTTATTCTATGTACAAGCGACATTGATGCATTCCCCGCAATTTCACTATTGTGATTACAAGCCATTTCCCAAAACCCCCTTGCCTGCCTGATTCTCAAAGAGACTACTGATTTG
>SMVB01227180.1_pt1 | contig 14269 bp, 13 predicted proteins | sample 2456461 | NCBI WGS metagenome assembly SMVB01 (sample SAMN11095934, study PRJNA526329) | marine sediment metagenome | biome: Marine sediment; feature: Surficial sediment; material: Deep marine sediment; isolation source: Hadal surficial sediment | place: Pacific Ocean | collected 2014-05 | depth... | reverse complement strand
TGCTTGCGGCCTATGTGACGGATCGTCTGATCGAAAGCTGGACGCCGGAGCAGTTCGCAGGGCGGTTCAGGCGCGGGATCGAGCGGGGCTTATGATGCCGGGAAGAAGATCAAGGGCCGCATCCTTACCGGCAGCGCTTGCCGTGTTTCGACCTCGTAGGGAGACCGATCGCAGCGTTTGATCTTCGGCCTCGCGGCGCTCTATCAGATCCGTAAATTATTCCCAGAAAGGGTGTTCCGAGGTGAGGTGGATATATAGGACTAGGGTTATTACTCAAACTATTGTATTATACATCTCTAATCGAAGTGGCAACTAGGGCCAGCCCAATGGACGTCAGAGGGTCGCTGACCGGAACGGCAACGTTTCTGGTCGTATCCTGCGGAGTCGCAGTGAGCGCGCACGCTCTGACATTCGACGAGTTCGATCGCCTGCCCAGTCACCACCAGGAGAACTTCATATTCACCGTTCTGAACTTCTACCACTATCAGTTTGCACGAAACGACAACGCTATTGGAATTGCCAACTGCATGGTGGATCTGGATCAACGTACAGACGCCAGTGGAGTTCCACACCTTTATTCGGTGGTCGTGCGCAGCTTAGATGTTGCGCGGGGGACCACGGACAATGGGGTCACGATTGAGGGCGTCATCAGAGACGTCGTCAATCATGAGTGCCCGCCCCGCTGACCACCGGCGCTGTTCCGTCAGGAGCGTGGCGTTCAAACCACCGATGATCGAAAGCTTATTTTTCGGGCGCACCTGCGGCAATTACGCAGCCTGCCGAATTGCTGCAAACAGCGGCCGAGCCAGTATAAACTAATACGTTCGTTTCACCGGGTTTCACGGAGATATCGAAACTGGTTCCGCGCACGCCCATTGTTGCCGTCGGGGTATGGATGAGATAGGCATGCTTTGGAGAGTCACCCGTAATGAAGCGAAATGCGCCGGTGAGGGCGCGCACCGCAAACTGGTTCTCTGCCGCCGCCGAGCGAAACACGAACGCGTCCAGAATCAACTCTGACTTCGGCCCTACGACCATTTTCGTCCCGTCCAAAAACAGCAATTGCGCCGTCCCGGAGTTATCCGTGACCAGTCGATCACCCAAATACACCTTGGCGCCGGCCACAAGGTTTTGTGTTCCCGCTTTCCCCGTCACGGTTGTCGCTTCAATCACCGCGAGCGCCTCGCCGATACTCTCTTGCGCATAAGCGGGAGTGTGGTGAAGGGTGGTATGGCCGGCGAGGATTGCAGCCACAGCGATTAATTGGATCACACGTCTCGAAATTTTGCGGCGATGCTTCAACTTCGATCCCCCTACACGCACGCGGCAATTGATCATCTCAGCGCCAGCAAGTCGTTGATTTCCTGGTAGATCAAAAGCCTCCATCGGGCAACGATCGGGTCGATGAATACTCGTAAATGTGGAAATTTGCAAGGAAAATTCGCGTGTTACGCGGAGAGATTCGTTTCGGTTCGCGACGCCTAACCCGCGCCGGAAAGGCGCGCTGAATTGAGGCCGTCCCACCCGGACTTCGACCATTCATGCGATCGAGGCCAAGCTCTCTTGGGGATCTGTCACCGATATAAAGTCACTCCGCCGCTCCAGGAGCCGCACGAGATAGGCATCCAGCCCCGCCTCGAGAGCGTTCGCCAATGCTCGGCAGCGCCGAAAAACTGCTTCGCGCCGCACCGGATCCCCTTCCTGCAGCGCCTCGATCAGCGCGTGGTAGTGTTCGGCGAACTCAGTGAATTCGGGCGAAGCCTTCATTGCTGCGTCGCCGACGAGAATCGCGAGTTCAACCGGCTTCGTCTTTCCCTTCAGCGGAACCCCACCAGCTTCCAAGAATGCAAGATCTGCCGCCAGGTCCGCCGTTGAGCGGCATACGACGAGATCGTAAGCGAGTTCCTTAGATGCACTTTCAGCACGTGCAGCGACATTCACCGCATCGCCAATCGCGGAATAGTCGAAGCGCTCCGCCGAACCAACGTTTCCGACACAGGCTGGACCAGTGTTTATGCCGACACCAATACTAACGCCGAATTCCCGATAGACCTCGTCCGGCAGACCAAACGCGTTTTCGGAACTCATCTCACGGATAGCAGCGCGCATATTCAACGCCGCGAAACAAGCGTGCCTCGCATGATCCTCTTGCCGCAGGGGCGCGTTCCAAAACGCCATGACCGAGTCGCCGATATACTTGTCGATCACGCCCGCCTCTTGGGTGATCTCGTCACTGAGCCTGCCAAGGAGCGTGTTCAGGAAACGGACAAGTTCATCGGGCGCCAAGCGCTCGCTCAGCGGCGTGAAGCCACGCACGTCGGTGAATAGCACGGTCAGCTCGCAGTTCTCGCCGCCCAGTTTGACCGCGCTGTGATTGCGCTCGATCTCCTGCAGGACCGAAGGATGGACATAATGGCCGAAGGCATGGCGAATCTTCCGCTTCTCCTTGTCTACCACGATGTACCGGAAGCCGATCGACACGAACCAGATTGCCAAGCTACCCATCAGCGGGAAGCTAAAGTCGAGCAACACACCCTGGCTACGGAACATATACCAGGCGCCTACCACAATCATGGCAGCGATGGACCCTCCGATCAGGAGCGAGATGCGAGGACCGCCATACATCGTGGTCGCGCTCGCGATTATACCGGCTGCCGCCAACGCCAGCCACTCGACGAAATGTGTCCAGTCTTGCCGGGTCAGGAACTGCTTGTTGATAATCTGCTCGATCGCTTGTGCCTGTATCTCGACACCGGGGACGACCTCGCCGAGTGGGGTTTTGTGCAGATCAAACAAACCTGGCGCCGACGTGCCTACCAAGACTATTCGACCCTGCAGCAGGGGGACGAGACTGCGCAGTCGATCGTCGTCGAAGAGATCGACGGCACTCACATAGCGATCGGGGCGCGTGGGCGTGTAGTGCAGGTAAAGCTCGCCGGTCGGCGTTGTTGGCACCTCGAAGGCGCCGATGCGGACAGACTGAATACCGCCGTCGCCATCGGCGTGCACCACATAGGTTTGCGCACCTTGCGCGACGCGCAAGGCTTCGCCGTAAAGGCTTGGAACGATCTGGTCGCCGGCGCTCCAGATCAGCGGTGCCTTGCGAACGATGCCAATCGAGAAGTCGCTGCTGACATTGACCGTGCCGATGCCATCGGCTGCTGCCTCGAGTAACGGCAGCACGGTGCCACCGCCGCGAAGACTGGTCGCGAACTGAGCCGGGTTGTCTCCAGTATAGGCAAACCCGGCTTTGATCTCTGGCAATCCCTCGGTCCTGGGCGAAGTGGCAAAGCCCAGCACCACTCTGCCGCGCGTGATCGCATCGGCGAAGATCTCGTCATTGTCGGTGAAGACCGTGCGGGCATCCTCGACCGCGCTACCGAGCGCTTCGCGGATTCTCGGGTCGTCCAGCAACCGGCTCAAAGACATTCGGTCAGGCTCGACAAAAAGAAAATCGAAGGCGACCGTCGCGGCGCCCGCCGCATGCAAACGGTCAACCATTTCCGCGAGGCGGTCACGCGGCCAAGGCCACTGGCCGAGTTCCTCGAGCGACCGCTCGTCTATGTCAACGATTCTGACCCCGGCATCGATATACTCGCGCGGCTCAGAGCGCTGCAACAAGTCGAACGCAGTTGCGCGCGCGTTCTGGATCACCAAGGGATCGGCGACGCGCAAGGCAATCAAAAGCCCAATTAGGCAGAAAACGCCAGCGAAGAAGGCAACATGAAAGAAAATGGTCCGAAGCGTTCGACTCATTCGAGATTTCTTCAGCTGTTCCGGCACGCATCATACCCCTGAATTCTGTGCAAAATATCCAACTTTTATCTCCGCACGTCCGCCCAGCTTAGCTCGAGAATCCGGCGGATTAGTTCTGATTGGAATCTGTCGTACTGGTTGTCGCGGTCGAATTGTTTGCGCCGGCCACGGTTGCTGCGACCACAGCGGCAGCGGCAGCAACGGCGATTCCAATACCTACGGCAGCGCCGATGCCGACACCAGCGAGGGTTCCGCTAATACCCGCTCCGACCGCGCCGCCTGCTGCCCCACCCCCCGCCGCCGCGCCACCGGCCGGGAAGAATCCGAAAGCGACCGCGCAATCATCATGGCCCTCTACGCGAAACTCCTCCAAGAGCATGTCCTGTGATTGCAGGAACACGAACTCCTCGCCGTTATCGACGGTCTTTTCCTCGACAATCTTCGCGCTCCCCCCCTGCTTGACGTTAACCAATTCGCAGTCCGCTTCTTCCGTCCCGGAGACCGCCGCCAGCGGCACGTCGCTGGCGCCACCGGCCTTTGGCGAGGGTAGAGACGCTTCTTGGGCGATCGCCATAGGGGTCGCAAGAACACCCGCCGCCGTCCAGACAAGCGCCCGCGCGATCATCGAGTTTAAAAATGCATGTCGCATCAAAGCTACCCTTGCGCTGGCTTACGGACGAATGAGAACGCTCCGTATGCGCCAAATCGTTGCTGGCCGGACGCATTCTAACGCCAAAACTCGGGCCAAACCAGAAACCTCTTCGATCAGCCCCCACTCCCGATCCGTCAAATCGCTTGGATAGCGTGCGCAATCCCGTTTATGCTCAACCCGAGCGGTATCGTTCCAAGGCATTCGATCCTCCATCTTCCGAACAAAGACGGTGAATCACAAAATGCTGATATCGCTCAACTACTTTTCGGTCGGGCTCTTAGGTGTCGAGGTAAGGAACCCATCATGCAACGAAATTTGCTCGCAGGTGTCATGCTTACATTCATGCTCGCGGGATGCGTAGCAGGAGGAGCAAGCCCAGGACTGAAGCGCGGATGGGAGCTGTTGGTAGCCGAGGACTATGTCGCGGCGATCGACCATTATGAAATCCTTTTGAAGGAACACCCCGACAACCCATATGTACTCCTGAATTTGGGGGTCGCGTATCAACGGTTGGGAAACTTCGATCGCGCGCGCCCAAACTATCAAGCAGCGATCGTGCACGGGGGGTCCGCAGAAGTGACGCGTGTCGCCGAGACGGAAGGGATCAAGACGCAAACGACAACAGTTGCGGAACTGGCCCGGCAGAACTTGGAGGCGCTGCCGAACTGAGTTGTCGCGTCCGGCGGCGCGCCTTCGCCAGCGGCTTGACAGATGTCGGTCAGCTCCCGACACACCGCTTCACTTGGTCACGCCATGATTTGCGCGCGAAACAGGATGGTGGGGATCTAGATCATCCAATATCCTTGTCATTCGCTCGTAGGGGAGAGCCAGTTGCCGATGAGGGGTAACACGTTTGGCCGTATTGTGAGGAAGGTGTGTTGATCATCTCTACGGTTCGCCGCCGAAATCATCTTGTTGGCACTTTCCGCGCCATGGGTCTTTGCTTGTTCGCGTCGCTGCTGACATTGCCGGACGAGGGAGCGACTGAAGAGCCTCGTGACCCCGATCCCCCGACACACAACCTTTTTGGCGTTACCGGGCTTATTGATACGCCGACTGCCGAGATGCAGCCGGATGGACAGCTGTCCTTCACCTCCAGCTTCTTTGGCGGCTATTTGCGCAACACACTTTCCGCGCAAATCTTGCCGGGTGTCGAGACAGCGTTTCGCTACTCCGTCCTCGATAACTTGGGAGGCGGCGGCGACAAGCTTTATGATCGAAGTTTCGACGTGAAGCTTCGCCTGATAGAGGAAAGCCCCGCTTGGCCAAGCGTCGTTCTGGGCCTACAAGATTTTCTGGGCACCGGGATATATGGTGGCGAGTATTTCGCCGCTACGAAGGGCTTTCTCGATGGCAAGCTGAAAGTGACCGGGGGGATCGGTTGGGGTCGTTTCGCAGGCGCGAACTCGGTAGACAATCCGTTCTGCAAGGCTTCGGATCGCTTCTGTGACCGCGAGGTTGATGTCGACGAGGGTGGCAAGGTCGATTTTGGTAGCTTTTTTTCAGGAGAGGATCTCGGCTTTTTTGGTGGTGTCGAGTGGCAAACGCCGGTCGAGCATCTGATGCTGAAAGCGGAGTTCAGCAGCGACGACTACGATCAGGAGCGGGCGACGAGCGATTTCGAGCGTAAGATTCCGTTCAATTTCGGTCTTGACTACCGCCCGTTCGACAGCGTCTCGGTGGGGGCCTATTACATGTATGGGAGTGAGATTGGCCTGCGTCTGACGCTTGGTGCCAATCCTTTCCGGCCGCTCGCCGGGGCGGATAACGAGCCTGCCCCAGTTGCGTTCAAGCCTCGCAATGCGCCCGATCAAGCTACGTCCACCAAGGATCTGGGCGAAATACGCATCGCCCTGCCGAACAAAGCCCCGACAAGAACAATGATAGCGAGTGGGGTTGCGGATGTGACGGTCGAGAGCGAACCGAACGGCGTGCGCTGGGCCGTGGCAGAGCTTTCGTCGTCGACGGATTTTGGCTGCCCCGAGGCGGCGGCTCGCGCAATCGACGCCGAGTTGGGTCTGGTCGACGCGGTAACGTTTCGACATGCGGATGGCCGCCTTATTTGCACGGTTGCTCTCCGGCACGCCGGGCAGCAAGCAATCCGTGAGCGCATGCGTGCCGGTATCGAGCACTCAACTGATTGGTATGGTGACGAGAGGCTGCGCGGCAACATCATGGATGCTCTCGTAGCCGCGCTCGATCCGGAAAGGATTGGCCTCTTTGGTATTTCGCTCGCGCCCGATCGCGTCGCCGTCTACATTGAGAACAAGCGCTTCCGCTCGATGCCGCGCGCCATCGGTCGGACCGCGCGCGCGTTAGCGGCGACCATGCCCGCATCAGTTGAGTTGTTCGAGATCATCCCCGTCGAAGGAAGCCTGCCCGTCGTCAGCGTGATGCTCGAGCGTTCAGCGTTAGAAGACTATGTCGAGCGCCCGAACGCATCGCGCTCCGCATGGCTTGCGGCGCGGGTGACGGACGCCTCAGCGCCGGACTGGCGCGAGGTTGAAGGCTCACTCAGAAAGTTCCCGCGCTTCGCCTGGTCAGTCAGCCCGTTTACCCCGGTGAATGTCTTCGATCCCGATCAGCCGTTCCGCGCCGATCTCTCGATTGTCACCGAAGGCCGAGTCGAGGTGCTTCCCGGACTCAGCGTCAGCGCGGCCGCACAGAAGCGTGTCGTGGGGAATCTCGACGATATCGAGCGCGAAAGCGACTCGGAACTACCGCGCGTTCGATCAGACATTGCACGTTATCTTCGCGAGGGCGATCCGGGCATCTCTCGTCTGTCGGTCGATTACGTCACTAAGCTTGACGATGCAGTTTATGGACGGATGTCGGTTGGGCTGCTTGAATGGATGCATGGCGGCGTTAGTGGTGAAGTATTGTGGAAGCCGGCCTACCAGGACTGGGGGGTCGGGGTCGAAGCCAATTGGACGCAACAGCGTGATTTCAACATGCTTTTCGATTTCCAGGACTACGATGTCGTCACTGGGCATGCCAGTCTATATTTCGATACTGATTTCTATGACATCAGTGGCCAGATTGACGTCGGACGTTATCTCGCCGGTGACTGGGGTGGGACCTTTTCGCTGAAGCGTCGTTTTGCGAACGGTTGGGAGATCGGCGCCTTCTTCACTCTCACCGATGTACCCTTCGACGAATTTGGCGAGGGCAGTTTTGATAAAGGACTCACCATCACGATTCCCTTCAACTGGATGTTGCCGCTTGAGAGCCGTTCGGCATATCGCACCGTACTCCGGCCGCTGACGCGGGATGGTGGCCAAAGGCTCCAGGTGGCGAACCGGCTTTACCCATTGGTCGAAGACATGGACCGAAGCGGCCTCCGGACGAATTGGGAGAGTTTTTGGGAATGATGGGATCCGGGCCCCTTCGCATCGAGTTGCGGCTTGCCCTGGTCCTAAGCCTGGTTATCCAGCTTGGTGCCTGCGCAAGCGGGGGCGAGACCCTGTTCGAGCGCATCGGGAGCCTGGCTAGCAATTCGATCGCTGCCCCGGGGGACCCTGCGGCGGCAACGGCACCGGCGATAACGCGCGATCAACTCGACCAGATCCCTTATGCGACGGTTGCATTCTCCAAGGACGGCGGCCCGCGTGTCATCCTGGTACCGGTCACGGACAACGGCGGCTATCTCAACTACCGCGATCCCGGCGGCGATGCGATTATTATGTTCGGCGGGGCCATCAGTGGATCGGAGTCGCTCGGCTTCGATCTGCAGGCGGTGCAACATCACTGGCTCGACCCGATCGCGCATCAAACGCCTCTTGCCGCGTGGCCCGGTCGGCAAAATCGCGTCTACCAGTTTTTGCAGCGTGATTTGGGGCGCTACATTTTAACGCTTGATTGCGTCTACGAGCCGGCCGTGTCGGAAAGGATCGAAATCGTCGAGCTGACCTACGATCTCATGCGTGTGAACGAGGTTTGCAGGAATGCGGAGCGTGAGATCATCAACACCTATTGGGTCGACGCCCAAACCGGCTTTATCTGGAAATCGGAGCAATGGTTAGGGCCCAGGATCGGCCACGTGACGATTGAAATCATCCGACCCTATTCCGGCTGAAACGATGGCACGTCGCCGGGCATGCCGACGGCGCTGTTGCCGGTTGCCCCACTATTTGAACGCGTATTTGACGTGCGACGAATATGCCTCCGCGATCGAAGACGCGAAAATTTCCGCATCGAGGGCTCCTCCCCCCTTCGTCGTAAACGTCTGTGGCGAAGTCAGCACGCTGCCCATCGGAATGGCATTGCCACCGTGACTCCAGGAATCCAGCCATCCCCCATCTGGCAGCCGAAATGAGGTGAACGAGCCGGCGCTGTGGACAACCACGGCCCCCACAGGCAGCGCGACCGCCCGCGTGAGTTGCAGCTTGCCCCCGGCAATCGGGCTGACGACCGCGCCGGAATCGGCGGTCGAAGAAACCGGAAGGTCGGTCGAGAGGGCCATCGCCACAAGCGCGCTGATTGAAAGGATGCCGATCCCGACTACGATCGACCCGACAGTGATTGCACCTCGTCCATCGCGCAGAAATCTACCGATGCGATCCACTTCATTCTCCCCTTTGCCCGTTCCGCAGTGACCGGGCGCCACTTCGCAAGATGTGCCGCACGCCGATTACCCGTTCGAGCGCCAAAGTACTTACATGTGTATAACACGCGTAAAGGAAAATTCTGTTTTAATTGTTGCAGAATTCGGTCAAAAATATGAGGGGAATTCTGTGGGATATACAATATTTTCAATCTATGATTGAATTTAATCTACCGAAACTGCTAATAGTTTTACAGAGCTATTAAATCCTCGAGCTGACTTTTATGCTAAATCCCGTCAGATCAGGTCTTATCCGAAAATATGGAGCCTTGGGCCACTCGTAACGATTTGAATGCTGGGAAGCGTTGCAGGCGGATACTCGTGTCGGGGCGTTATCGCGCAAGGGTTGGTGAGGGGGTGGGGTGACAACTAAATCTGAAAACAACCCTATGCAAAGTAGATTTTCTCGATTTCGTCGCCTAATTCGGGGCATGACGCTTTCTGACATGCATCCTTTCCCGCGCGGGCAATTCGGAAGCCAAACGCGCAAGCCCGCAGTCGTCAAGACGTCCAACCGAGTGGGCAGTCCCGTTCTCGATACAAAGCTGGTTACTGGGAGAGGGGCGGCTTGGAGCGCAGTCGTATTCTGGCGCTCAACGTTGGACGCATGGGCTAAACGATCGACGATTATCGCTCTGGCGCGATCAGGGGAGAAAAATCGTCATGCGGGCCGCCCGTGACAGTCACATCGCCGCAACGGATCCAGGCATGGGCCTGGAAATGATCCTGCCCATCCTTCGACACGCCCAGATAGAACTCCGGGACGAGGCCGTGCCGCCGCAACCATCGATCAGCTGCGACAGCCTGGACGAGACAATCGGCCCGCCACGGCACGCGACGCGCCCCGGCAGCGATCGCCCAGGCAATGCGCGTGATGATCTCACGCGGAGGCCGGGGGAGCGTCGCCGGGCCGACTGGGGGCACGTCGGCTTGAAATCGGGTGAAGAGTTCTCGTGTCGGCAAAGTTGCCACGCTGATGCGGGCCCGGGAGAGCTCGAAGATGGCAGTGGCAAAATATTTCCACTCGCTCGGGGAGAGCTTCAAAATGTGGTGCAGCTTGGAACGCATTCGGACGATTGGCATGGCCGGCTCACCCGCCTTCGGCATCCGGATTAGGGTCGAATTCCGTTGTCGTTATCAAACCGTGATCCTGCAAGTTGCAAAGAAGTTTCTCAAGGTCCGCCATCAGCGTATCCGCAGTGACGTCGTATTCGGCGACCATAATCTCCCGGATATCATTGGGCGTGTGTCCTTCTGCAATCAACTCCCAGATACGGGCGCCGACCGGATCCAACCCGAAATACGTTCCGGTTTCCAGATCCAGGATGACTGTCTCGTCCGCGATCTGGCGCGCAATAACATGAGCGGGCACGTCAAAGACCACGTCCGAGGTCATGCACCAACCTGTTTGGAAGTGGCCAGGCCAACGATCGCTGCCCGAAGTTTATCGAGGTCCTCGAACCGGCGAGGGTAGTCGAGACGATAGCAGGTTACTGTCTCGGAGAGGGTGGCTACGTCCTCAAAGTGCAGCGCCAGCCAGGCCTGATCGTCAAAGTCGAGGATGAAGGTATGCCGCACCCATTCTGTGACGGCCTCAGCGCCCTGCAGAGGCGCGGCATCGATTGTTTTCGAATCTCCCTCGCCGAGGAAGAAAGCCGCGAAAAGAGGACGCGGCTCGTCACAGTGGGAAAGGTATCGGCCTGCCTCTATTCGAAGTTTTCCGGCGAGCAGGGGACCGCCGAGGTCCTCAGGATAGCTCCCGATCAAAGCGCGTTGGGTGTCCAAGCGCAGCCGGATCGATGGGTGGCTCGGAAGGACCCGGTAGCCGACCTCGGTCGATTCCAGGACCATGCCGTCGTCGGCAAGGAATTCCATCCCTGCGCGTGTGAAGGCGGCGGCGAGGGTCGACTTTCCGCGGCCCGAAGCGCCAAGGAAGGCGATCGCGCCACCGCCCAGCGCGACGGCAGAAGCGTGGAAGACGAGTTTCCCCTGTCGGCCCTGGATCAGCGGCAGGACTTGGTTCAGGTAGAGGTGGTGACAGATTTCCTCGGACGTGCCCGGGACAGGAATGCAGCACGTGTCGCAACCATCCTCGCTGACATGAAAGTCGGCGAAGCGAGGAAAACGCAGTAGAAACCCCGCGCCGCAGCGATAGAAAGTCGTCCACGGCGATCCATCGGGCAGCGTCCACTGATGAAAAGGCTGGTCGTTCAGCGACTTCTGCGCCCGGGCGTCTTCGAGGCGATAGTCGTCAAACGATGCTTGCTCGGAGTCAGCATATTCTTCATGGGTGCCCGGAGCACGACCCTCGGGCGAGCTCGAGTCGCGGCCAGGCGGTTCGCTGCACGACCTCAAGCCGGTTCCAATCGCACGGTGCTCTAGCCGCCAGGGCAAGCGTTACTCTCCGGTACCTGGTTTCTGAAACACGTTCCATCAAGGAAGGACCCGCCTGCGCCACGCGTGAGGTCCTTCACCGAACCAAGTCGCGTGAAGATGGGCGTCGCGTAAGGCTTTTTCTTTTCAAAGTCCGACGGTTCTGGCACGCGAGACTCCTATCGCAAACTCTCGACAACTTTTAATCCATCGAGGCAAGCGAAGCAACGTGGAAGCGTCTCTCGTGTCGGGTGCATGCTCGCCTTATTGACTGGCGACATCGCCGATGCGCGATTGTGGGAACTTCATCCGGACAAACAAAAACTAGCGGGCCACGGCGAATTGAAGCGCCTTCTCAGGTCGAATTCACCAAAGAACTGAACTTTTGCAGGTCTTTGCGGCTTGTATCGACGGCATGGAGAACGTTGAGGGTCCAAAGCATCAGGAGGCTTCCGGGCCCCGATTGGTCCGCTGCCGCGCATAGACGTTGAATTCCCTGACGCGATACCCAAGCCTCAACATCGCTTCCCAGGTCGCTTGTCATCGCGATCAGGTTGGATCTGAGCACATCAACGGTGACCGAAAATTCTGCCTTGTCCCGCCGCCAGGCCACGAGGTCAGGTAGGATGTCGGCGAGCGCCTGGCGGTGAATGTAGCGGTTCCATCCATCTCTTAGGAGTAAATGCTGCGGAACAGAGAACCCGAATTCAACGATCGAGGTGGTGTCGAGGGGAGAGCGACGCTCAAGACCCTGGCTTGATGTCAATCGCTCCATCACCTCATGTGCCGCCGCGGTATCGGCCCCAAGCAGGTAGCCGAGTCTGCGTCGATGAGTTGGTCCACGCAAATCTGGTTCAAATGCGGGGCGGCGGTATCGGCGTTCTGCGAGCGTTTCGGCCAGAGGCTCGGCGAGGCAATCTGCCCCCAGGTCCCCTTTGCCGCGCAACCGCGCATGGATGTATCCAGCCCGTCGGCGCAATGTCAGCGGAAGCAGTGGCAAAGCTCCATGCCGAGCGGCAAGAAAAAGGCTGCGCCGGATCCCGTAGGTTCGCGCATCTCGTCGCAGAAACGCGATGAAATCACCGAACCTCGCCGCCGCGAGGGAGCCTGCGAAATAGGTGTGGTCGCCTGTGAGCCACTGGTCGCCCCCAACGCCGCCGAGGATTACGTGGCTCCCGCGTTCTCGGGCCGCTCGAGCAATGGCGAGTTGCATCGTCCCATTCGGCGGGCTCGGCAAATCCCGGTAACGGCGCGCCCAGGTGCAATACCATTCGAGCGGTTTTAGCGTGGGTTCAATCTCGTGGATCTGGCTGTCAAGGTGCGCCCCGACGGCGCGGGCGTAACCAAGGTCTCGGCCCGCCGCGCCGCCGTCGAAGCGAAGCGTGTAGGCGTCAATTGTGGACGCGCGTAATTCTCCGCGCCGATGCAGGTTCTGGGCTACGGCAAAAACGGCGGAGGAGTCGAGCCCGCCGCTGACCTCGAAGGCGAGCGGTCCAATTGCCCGGGAGTGGCGTCGCACGGCCTCTTCCAGGAGGGCTCGATAGTGCTCGACATATTCCTCCTCCCGCCGATAACGCAGTTCGGAACCGAGGTCCGGCGCCCAGTACCTCTCGATCCGCCGGCCGTCGGCACCAAAGGTCGCGCGATGTGCCGGCGGAATGCGGAAGATTCCTTTCCAGAGCGTCTCGTCCAGCGAGCGGAGCTCATCTGCCAAGAGCTCGGCGATCATTCCCTCGTTCAACGCCTCCTCTATCCAGGGCAAGGCGAGGAGAGCATGGAGCTCCGAGGCGAAGGCGAGGCGGCGCCCGTCCCAATGATAATGAAGTGGTTTGTGCCCGAGCCGATCGCGCGCGCAGAATGCTGCGCGTCGGCGTGAATCCCAGATGACCAGCGCGAAGTCACCGTCGCAGTAGTCGAGGCAGGCGTCGCCCCAGCTCTCGTAGGCTCGGAGCATCAGTTCGGCGTCCGAACGGTTGCGCATGCGCGCGCCACGAGTCGTTAGCTCAGCGCGCAGTTCCTCGCAGTTATCGAGCCGCCCATCCATGACAAGGATGACGGTATTGTCATCGTTTGGAAGGGGCTGCGTCTCCTCTATCGACTCGGGCGTCGTGCGTAGCATGCAGTGACCCAGAGTGGCGGACGTACCGGACCAGGAACGGATGCCGTCCGGGCCGCGATGGGCCATGGCCTCTGTCATCGACTCGACCAATCCCCGCTCGATGGCTCTGCCGTCAAAACTGATCACTCCGGCGATCCCACTCATCCCGTCACTCCTCGCCCGCGGAGACTTTCGCGGTCTCTCCCACCGAGGGCCCGCTTGTGGAAACTATTCTGCCCTTTCCGAGCGTCACGATGCGGTCAGCGAGGGCGAGGCTCGCGGGGTGGTGGGTAATCAGGATCACCGTTCGGTCAGAAAGGGCCGCGCGGGCGTCCTCCACAAAGGAGCGCTCGCCTTCGGGGTCGAACATTGCGGTGGCTTCATCGAGAACAAGGATCGAGGGTGCCTTGAGGAGCGCTCGTGCGAGCGCAAGACGATTCCGCTGGCCTCCGGAGAGGCGCACACCCTGGTCGCCGATCTCCGTCTCGTAACCTTGCGGCAGCGCAAGAATGAAGCCGTGCGCCTGGGCCAGCCGCGCCGCCTCTTCGATTTCCTCCAGCGTCGCGTCGGGTGCGCCATAGGCAATGTTTTCCCGGATCGTGCCGTTCAGAAGCAGAACATTTTGTGGAACGAAGCCGATCTTCGACCGCAAACTGGATAGGTTCACGGTCGCGATGTCAGTACCGTCGATCAGGATGCGGCCTCCGTCTAGGTCGTGGAAACGGAGCAGGAGGTGCACCAGCGTTGTCTTGCCGGCGCCGTTCTCTCCGGTGAGCGCAATCGTTTC
>SMVB01329462.1_pt1 | contig 14270 bp, 13 predicted proteins | sample 2456461 | NCBI WGS metagenome assembly SMVB01 (sample SAMN11095934, study PRJNA526329) | marine sediment metagenome | biome: Marine sediment; feature: Surficial sediment; material: Deep marine sediment; isolation source: Hadal surficial sediment | place: Pacific Ocean | collected 2014-05 | depth... | reverse complement strand
TTGTACATGACCATGTGTTTGAATCAGACCTACAAAGCCATCGCCCAGGTTAAAATCGTAGCCAATCACAAAAGTTAAATGGGCGCCAATGGCAAATCCGGCAAATAGCGCGAATCCCAACGCTGTCCAAATATAATTTATCTGGAACGCCAGTTGTTTGGTTTTACGTAGAGGATACGAGTCAACTTGAACTGAATTCATATTGTAAACGGTTCAACTCAAGGTGATTTGGTGGGATTATACCGGTTCAACAAACATTTTGAATGAGACATAAAAAATGTTACCAGGCTAATTTTTCAATTCTATCCCGAGCTCAGACATTTTGCGATAAAGTGAAGATAAGCTTAGCCCTAAAATCTCTGCGGCTTTGCTTTTATCGTTTCCGGCTGCTTGCAGCGCTTTTAAAATGCTTTCTTGTTCGATTGTTCGAACAGAGGACTTTAGATCACCGTTTAATTTTTGTAAGGAGGCAATTTCTGAGGAAAGTTGCGTGAAGTCCTGCATGGTCAAGATGTCGGAATCACAGAAGATCATCGCCCGTTCAACAGCATTCTCTAATTCGCGGACATTGCCTTTCCATGGATAGTCCATTAATGTTTTTAATGTTTTTTCATCTACTACAGTAATTTGCTTGCCAAGTTGTGCATTATATATTTTTATAAAATGATTAATCAGCTCAGGAATATCCTCGACTCGTTCCTTCAATGGGGGGATGTTGATTCCCACTACATTCAAGCGGTAATAAAGATCTTCCCGAAAGTTACCTTTCTCGACTTCGGTGGCTAAATTTTTGTTGGTGGCGGCCACGATGCGCACATCGATGACTTCAGGATTAGTGCTACCGACGGGCAGTATCTCTTTCTGGTCGATAGCTCGCAAGAGTTTAACTTGCAGATTTAACGGCACGCTAACGATTTCATCCAAGAAAATCGTCCCGCCTTCCGCTACTTTGAACAAACCCTTTTTGTCGCGCAACGCCCCGGTAAACGCGCCTCTGACATGTCCGAACAGTTCACTTTCAACGAGATTCTCGGGAATCGCCCCGCAATTGATAGGAACGAATCTTTTGCCAGCAAACGGACTTTTTTTGTGAATTGCCTGCGCGATCAATTCTTTGCCAGTGCCGCTTGCACCGGTTATCAAAACTGTTGTTATTAGGGGTGCAACTCGTTCAACCATTACCAGCACATCTTTCAGGGCCTGACTTTTACCAATGATTTCATTATAGCCCTTGCCCTTTCCAAGTTGCGCTTTCAAGTAGGTATTCTCTTGCCTTAAATTCTGCCGCTCAATAGCCCGTTCAATTGTACTCAGGATCACTGCTTTCTTGAAAGGCTTGGTGATGAAATCATAGGCGCCTTCTTTCATCGCTTCGACGGCAGTCCCTACTGTACCGTATCCGGTAAGTAAAATCACTTCTGTGGTTGGTGTCTTCTTTTTAACTGCACGTAAAAGCTCCAGACCGTCCCCGTCAGGCATTTTCAGATCCGACAAAACAATGTCCACCGGAACTTTAGAGAGGATCTTTATTGCATCGTTTCCCGAGCCAGCCGTCTTAGTGATATACCCTTCTTTGCTTAAAACTTTTTCCAACGAAATTCTAACGCTTACTTCATCATCAACAACTAATATCGATTTAGGCTGCATCTATATTCCTCATGGGTTCTCATTAAAGCGGCAGTTCTATTCGAAATGTCGTTCCCAGACCGATTTTACTTTCACAGTAAATTTTGCCTTTATGTTCATGGATAATTTGCTGCGATATAGCTAACCCAAGACCCGTTCCAAAATCTTTGGTTGTAAAGAATGGATTGAAAATTTCATGCACCTTATCCTCAGGAATTCCGTGACCTGAATCCTGGATTCCGATAATTGCAGTTTCTCTATTTTGCTCAGTCCAGATGTTCAGGGTGCCCGGATCCGGCATCGACTCAATTGCATTTCTGATAATATTCAGAAAAACCCTTCTAAGTTGCGCTCGATCAAACCGAACCTGAAATTCCTTGCTCAGGCCTTTACTCGTTAATTTAATGTTTTTTTGTTTAAGCTCCTCCGCTAAGAGTTCCAGCATCTCTTTAATAAGTAAATTGAGATTTGCTTTTATTGGCAGTGATTCCGGCAGCCGGGAAAACTGCAAATATTCATCCGTCAGTAAAGTAACCCGGTCAATTTCCCGAATCATAGCCTTAAGCAGAGACTTGGCCTCTTTATTCGAGTTTTGGTCCTGAATCTCTTCATCGAGCATTTCTGCGTTTAAGCTTATCGACGAAAGTGGATTTCGAACTTCATGGGCGACTTTGGCCGCCATCTTGCCAATGATTGCCAAGCGTTCCGAATGCAGGATCTGTTGCTGCAGCGCCTTTTCTTCACTTATATCGTGAACGATTCCCGTAAACATTTTTTTGCCGCTAAGAAAAAACTCGCTCACCGATAAGCGAATTGGGAAAGTTGTCCCATCTTTGCGTTGTGCAACTACTTCGCGACCTATGCCGATGATCTTTTTCTCGCCGGTCTTTAAATAATTTGCAAGGTAAGTGTCATGCTCTTCTCGATAAGGTGACGGCATAAGGATGCTGATATTCTCCCCAATCACTTCATTTTCAGTATATCCAAAGAGTTTTTCAACCGCTGCATTTACCGATTCAATAATGCCTCTTTCATTTAGGGTGACAATACCATCAACGGCTGTTTCTAAAATGGCCCGAATTCTGGCTTCACTTTCCCTTAAAGCTTCCTCAGCTTTAGAACGCTCAGTTATGTTGGTAATAAAGCCTTCCAGAGCAATCAACTCTCCGTTTTTAGAAAACACACCCTGGCCTTGTTCCCAAACCCATTTTTCTTCCCCCGCAGCCGTTTGGATTCGATAGACCACTCGGAAAGGCTCGCGCGCCTCAAGTGCCTTCTGGACGGGTTCCCGTACTAATGGCTGGTCGTCCGGATGAATCAGGTCGTTGTAGGCCACCCTTTTATTGCCGATTAGATCGGAAGGTTTGTAGCCGGTTAATTCGAGGCATCCTTCACTGACATACTCTATCGTCCAGTCCCGGTCATTAAGACACCGGTATACCATACCCGGAAGATTGCTCATCAACATGGAGAGAGAAAATTGACTATGTTGTTTCAACTCCGAAGCCATTATTCGATGTCACCTATTTGCTACGATAAGATAAAAACTGTCAATCAAAAAACAAGGATCAAAGTTGGGAGAAATCCGTGGGCATCAATATTTTTTTCATTTTAATCATGACCATCACCTCCGAAATTTCAAAAAGAGCTATGTTTGAATTTCTTTCACTGAAAAGCGAATTGGTATTGAAACCCGTACTTTCACGGGCCTATCCCGCTGTTTAGCTGGCCTCCACTTTACGGCTATAACGGCTTTTTGGGCTGCTTCGTGAAATCCTATCACTGAATTTGTACTGGATAATATTTGAGTTTTTACACTATTGCCTCATTCATCTATGAGCACTCCTACAACCACTTTGGCCTCAACCCTTGCTTTTTGGGCAATTGCAGGATATTCAAGATTAGCCAGTATCTCCGCATAACCACCGATTGGCTCCGGAGGTTCATCATACGGGATAAACTGATAATGTTCATATCGATCCTCTACTGGCGGGGCCGGAGGAGGTGGAAGCTCAGACAAATCTAAGTTTGCCGATTGGATGGTAATATCTTCCGGTACAAATTCGATCTCGGTCGGAACAGGCACAGCCGGGCGGGCTGGTGGCGTAGGAAGGTTCCTGATTTGCTCCGTCGGTGGAATGTCCGCAACTTCAATTGTGACATTAGCATTCCTGAGTTCAGATGGAACCAAAGAAAATTGCCTCCCTACTTGAAATGTTGCGATTAGAATAGCTAAAGTAAAAATCAAGGAAAGTTCGAATGTTTTTCTATATTGAAGCCTCAAATTTGCTTCAGGGACTTTTTCTTTTCATCAACTTTCCGATGTCCACAGTTTCGGAGAAAATCCACCCCTGTCCCTGATGATGAAAAGTCCGGTCCACCCCATCAGTTGAGCGTGACCATGCACCTGGATGAAGCTGGCAAAGCCCTGGCCCAGCGGGAAGTCAAAGCCGATCACAAAAGCCAGGTGGGCAGCGATGGCAAAGCCCATAGTCAGCGCAATACTCAGCGCCGCCCAAATAAAGCCTATAGCAAATCCAGCCTGCTGGGCTTTTGCAGGTGCAGTCGTCTGCGGCAACTCGACTGCTGGGGCAGTAATAGCAGGCGTATTCAATTACTTCGCCCCTTGGAATGCCGTGGTCACTTTTACGGTCTCATTGGGCTTGACCACCACGGCCTGAGTTTGCTCACCCAGCTTCTCGTGCCAGAATTTGAGCATGTAAGTGCCGGCTGGTACGCCATCCAGCTCAAAGTCGCCGTGCTCGTCAGTCAGTACATAGTACGGGCTCGCGGCCACCACAATCCAGCCACCCATCCAATTGTGCACATCGCAGTTGACTTTGATAATTTCCGGCTGTTCAAAGCTTAGCTTCAGTTTTTTGAGAAACTTGGGCATGGCTTTATTGATCGCGGCGTTGCGCTCACTGTACGTGTGAATGTTGTGCAGGACGCCATCCGGGTTGAGTATCTCGAACATCTGCCCGGCTGGTACGACCATAATATGAGGTGAAAACTGGCAGCCCTCTTGATCGAGCTTATAGCCTGCCGCCGGGGCTGACCAGGCTTTGCCGGTCTTGATATCGGTCAAGTAAACCACCACATTTTTGAGTCCGTGATTTTCGCCTACCAGCAAAGACTCGTCCTTGTGTGTGGATCGTCCGCAGACGTTCTTATCTTTAGTCACTACTAGAATTTTCGGGGCAACCAGTTGTCCTGAAAAAGTTACCCGGCCGCTAATCACGCCGCCGTTTGCTACCTTGCCAGCAGCATAGTCGCTCGACTGGGAAAATGAGATAGTCGTGAATAGCAGCGACACGACTATCAGGCTGCGAAATACTTTGTCTTTCATCGTTCTTTCTCCTTAATATAGAGCGTTAATATTGAGGGCCGGGACTCTCCCGCGCCTAATTCGAGTTTCATCATAAGTAGCGCCAGTCCGACTCATTAGAGACTCGAAGAATTAGAAGGCCAGGTGAAAGCCGCTCATCAGTAAGTCACCTGTCCCCTTGAGACCAAACTTATATTCAGTCACCAGTTTCAGCCGTTCGAATTGCTTAAATGGTATAAAGTGCAAGCCAAGGACAATGTCATCCATATCAGCAGTTACGAGGGCGCCGTGCAGATGGTCGCCTTCGCCCTCGTGATCCATATCGTCCATTGAATCCTCGTGCTCTTCACCCATTTCATCGTCGTGCTGCTCGACTATCGGGCTGTCAAATCTGACTCCATCATACCTGAATTGCAGCATAAGTCTTTCATTCATGAAATAGTCAAGACCGGCAAACCCGCCGAAAAATCTGCCAGCCTGGCTCTCAGCAAATGCCAGCGGGTTACTATCCCGGCCATAGAGAGCCAGGGCATAGAAGTTGGCATTGGGAGCTATAGAGCAAGTAAAATCCAGGCCAAGCCGGTAATAGCTATTCTCCATCATCATGCCCATATCTTGTCCCATGGGTTCCTCTCCATGCTCTCCTCCCTCTTCACCATGCTCTTCGCCGTGTTCGTCTGCTACGGCCATCATGAGATCCCCAGAGCCAAGGTAAGCGAAGGTACCCAGCGAAGTCCTTCCAATTGGCACGGACAGGCGCCCAAAGATGTTGCTAAAGTCGTTCGAGAACTCAGCCTTGCCGTTAACCACGGCCATCTGCGCATTAGCCTTGACCTGATTATAATTATCTCCACCCATTTTAGTGGCCAAGACAGCGAAGCCGTACTCCGGTGTGCTCAGTGTAAATTTATTTGCTCCGAGGGCAGCATTATAAATAGCATATGGAATCTCGCTCAGCATGGTTTTGCTCGGTGAAAAAGCCAGGGGCAGTTCGGACATACCGTAGCGTAGACTCACTCTGGTCACGTCATTTTTGCTGAATCTGAGATTGTACTGGCCCCACATCTCATGTGGAGTCCCGTCGAAAAGGCTGATAAATTCGTTTTCCTGCACCACGTGCTTGTGGAACCACCAGCTCACTTTATTATTCAAAATGCTGCCACCACTAATCAGCTGGGCTTCGCGCACATTCACATCGCCTCTTAGCTCAGATGGCCCTGAGTTGATAGCGTCGATTTCAAAGCGACCTGCCACGGGGAAATATCTTAGGAAACGGCGTATGACTGACTCCTCCAGTCCGTCATAGCTTATCTGCGGCAACTCATAGCCGGAATACTTGACGTACTGTCCGTAGTCGTTATTCTGCGGGAAAGCAGTATGGCATTTGTTGCAGCTATCCACCAGCTTTCGAGCGAACCACGGGTATGCATAAGTTGCATTGGCACTGAGCAAGAAAATCGCACCCGTCAATAATGCCACAAAACTAAACTTTTTCATTTTCATACCTCCTTTCGTTTGTGAGTATTTGAATACTTAGCCCGACTACTTTTTAATCGGATAATATTATCCTATTAAAGGATACTAACAGGGGTTATAAATGTTTCAAGTTTTTTAGGATATTTTTATCCGATTTAATTTGCATTTAATTCACTGATTGGTTACTTTGTAAAAGAATTCTGCTAAACCAAAGATGAGAAGGTTCAAATGCCCGTTATATTCAGTCGTGCTTGTGAATATGCTTTAAGGAGTTTGGTGGAGATGGCTCGCCATCCCGAGAAACAGTTTTGGAAAATTCAGGAATTAGCCGAGCAGGCAGAAACGCCTGCCCCGTTTCTAGCGAAAACTTTTCAATCTTTGGTGAAAGCCAGAATTTTAAACTCATCTAAAGGAAGGCAAGGAGGGTTCTCATTTCGGCGCCCCGCGGATAAAATATTCCTCATTGACATCGTGAAAACCATTGATGGCACAACGCTAACACATGACTGCGCTCTTGGCCTGCCCGAGTGTCATGATGACAATCCATGTCCATTTCACGACCAATGGAAGAGAATTCGTATACCACTTATTGAAGCCTTGAGCGAGGAATCGTTAGCCCATGTATCCAAGCAAGGAGAGGAACTGCACTGATTCGAGTTCATTGCTAGCAGCTAACACAGTTTTGGTAGCCGACGGCGGGCACGGAGCATGGTTTGGTTTGGCACATTTCAACATACACATGTCAAATTATGCTCGGGTAAGAATTGCCAGTAAAATTGCCAGGGGTTAAAAAAATGAACCCACCTATTAGACTAGGCTTTAATCAAGGTAAGGGAGTTAATATGAAAAAGATACTCTTGTTATTTAGCGCTTTATTTCTCTTCAACAACGCATATGGCCAGATTAGTGCAAAACTTATGCGCTATATGGATATATCAGATACCCAAATCACCTTTGTTTATGGCGGCGATATCTGGGTCATGTCCAAAGACGGCGGCACGGCGATCCAGGTTACCCACTCGCCTGGTGAGGAATCCTGGCCGCGTTTTTCGCCGGACGGCAAATCAATAGCCTACACCGCCAGCTACAACGGCAACCAGGATATCTATGTAATGCCAGCCCTGGGCGGTGTGCCAACTCGGCTTACCTATCAGTCTCATAGCGACCGGATGGTCGATTGGCACCCGGATGGTAAGCACATTTTATTTGCCTCAAATCGGGAAAGTGGACAGCGACGCGTCCGACAGCTCTATTTGGTAAGTAAAGATGGCGGTTTACCCGAAAAGCTAAAGGTCCCATACGGCGAATTGGCAAGCTACTCACCCGATGGCAATTTTCTGGCCTATATAACAAAAATTACCGAGAACTATCCGTTCAAGCGCTATCGCGGCGGCCTGGCCTCGGATATCATCATTTATGACCTGAGAAACAATACCGCCGAAAATATTACCGACAATCATGCCAACGACGGCAAACCTGCCTGGGCCGGTGATAAAATCTACTTCCTGTCGGATCAGGCGGAGAACATGCGTCTCAACGTCTGGGTGTATGATACCGGGACAAAAACGACTTCCCAGGTTACCAAATTTAACGATTTTGATATATCCTTTTTGTCAGCCGGACCACAGGATCTTGTCTTCGAGGCTGGGGGATTATTATACCTGATGGATCTGAGGACCCAAAACTATAAGCCGGTTTCGGTGAATGTGATCAGTGACCTGTCGGCAGAAATGACTCGATCCAAAGATGTTAGCAAAAGTATCAGCAATATGACAGCCGGCCCTGAAGGGAAGCGCATCGTCTTCGAAGCCCGGGGCGAATTGTTTAACGTGCCGGCTTTGGAAGGGTATGTCATCAATATGACCCAATCCAGCGGGGCCTTTGATCATGATCCTGCATGGTCGCCGGATGGTAAGCAGATCGCATATTGGAGTGACCGCTCGGGCGAATACGAGATTTACCTGCAGGCTGGTGATGGAATCTCAGAACCGAAAAAACTGACCAACCGAAAGAAGGGATTTGGTTATGCGCTGTTTTGGTCGCCCAATAGCAAAAAGCTTGCTTTCATCGATGAGTCCAATGACATCTCTGTGGTAGATGTGGAAAGCGGCAAAGTAACGGTCGCCGGCAATACCATTTGGAATGTGGGTCATGGCGGCCGCTTTCGTTATGCTATTTCCTGGGCCCCCGATTCCAAGTGGATAGCTTTTACCCAGGGAATGGCAAACGCCAATAATGTCATCTTCCTGTTCAATGTAGAGAATGGCACATCGCACCAGGCAACCAGCGGTTTTTATGAAGATTCAAACCCGGCCTTCAGCACGGACGGTAAATACCTTTTTTACCTGACCAACCGCAGTCTGTCAGCCAACTATTCCGATATGGGAGACGGCACCTGGATCTATCCCAATGCTACCCAGATTGCATCGGTTAGTCTAACCAAAGATGCGCCTTCGCTTCTCAAACCCAAAAACGATGCATTCAAAAAAGACGAAAAGAAGGAAAAAGAAGGGAAAGACGAAAATGAAGAGAAGAAGTCAGAAAAAGATACTCTCGATGTAACCGTCGAAGTGAATTTTGATAACCTGGAAGCTCGATTGGTACTCCTGCCGCCTGAAGCGGGGAATATTGCCGAATTGATTCCTTTCGAGGATAAATTGGTTTATCTAAGACGGCCAAATACCGGATCGGGAGAGGAATCGTCTTCCTTGATCTACTACGATTTTGAGAAGAGAGAAGAAGAGACCATACTTTCTGATGTAAACAGTGTAAAAGTAACAGCAGATGGAAAATCCCTGTTGGTAAATAGTAAAGAGAAATACGGGATTATCAAGCCAGAATCCGAGCAAAAGATAGAAAAGCCCATCCCTACCGATGGCCTGGTTTTGGACCTCGTGCCGCGTGAGGAGTGGCGGCAAATATTCAACGATACCTGGCGCAGGCACCGGGATTTTTTCTACGATCCCGATATGCACCAGGTGGATTGGGATAAACTGCGGCATCGCTATGGCGCTTTGATAGAAGATGCCCGTACCCGCTGGGATGTGAGTTATATTCAGTCCAATATGGCGGCAGAACTCAGTGCCGGCCATACCTACACCAGGGGTGGAGATGTCGAAAGCGTCTCCCCGCTCGTTACCGGATTCCTGGGCATCGATTGGGAAATGAATAACAATATCTACCGCATAAAGCGAATCGTGAAGCCGGCGGTGTGGGATACGGAAGTACGGTCGCCTTTTGATCGGCCGGGCGTGGATGTGCAGGTTGGTGATTATATCCTGTCGGTGAACGGGGTGGCATTGGATCCTAAGAAAGATCCGTATGCGGCTTTTGAAGGGCTGTCGGGGAAAACGGTTTTCCTGGCCATCAGCCGGACGGCTAAAAAAGCGGATAGTAAGAATCATGTGATCAAATGCCTGACTCAGGATGAGGAGATCACCCTGAGATACCTTGAATGGATCGAAAACAATCGCAAAATGGTGGATAAGCTGTCGGAGGGTCAACTTGGCTATGTGTATATGTCCAATACCGGTAGTCGAGGCCAACGGGAACTGGTACGCATGTACTATGGACAGTTAGATAAGAAAGGCTTCATCATCGATGAGCGCTTTAACGGCGGCGGCCAGTTAGCCGATCGTTTTCTGGAATTGATGCAGCGACCGGTTATCTACAACCTGCACTGGCGTCACGGAAGAGATCATACCTGGCCAATTAAAACAAATACCGGTCCACTGGGTATGCTGATCAACGGTTGGGCTGGTTCCGGTGGCGATGGCCTACCCTGGGCGTTTCAGGAGCTGAAAGCCGGACCCATCGTGGGCGAGCGAACATTGGGTATCCTGGTAGGACCCGCCACAGGCCACCGTTTGATCGATGGCGGCGGCATCACTGTTCCCGGCGCCCGACTCTATGACAATGACGGGCACTGGTTCTGGGAGGGAGAAGGCGTTACCCCGGACTTCAAAGTGTGGGACGATCCCAATATCCTGGTGCAAGGCCGCGATCCCCAGATGGAAAAGGTGGTGGAGGAAGTATTGAAGCTGTTGAAAACAAATCCATCGGTGATGACCCCAGCACCGCCGCCAGAAGACCGCACTGCCAAAGGATTGAGCGCCAAAAAGTGAGAGGGCGAAGCGTCCGCTAAGTTAGGTTCGTGGTCTCGAAGTCAACACGAATGTGAAAACTTTCTCCCAAATTTGGTTGGATGACAACGAAAAACGAGTCATACAAAATAACTATTTCCCGTCTCACTCGTACCAACGTGGGGAACTGAGAGAGGCAAAAACAACGATGACCCAAACGCAATCCGAGCCCGGCCGCGAACCGAGTATTACCAAAACTCTTATCGCGGATTTCAAAGAATTCTTCCATAATATCTTCAGCGGAGAAGTAAAGCGACCTGTCAGTCGCAGCTTCAAGGAACTGCGGGAGTTTTATTTTGACGAAGAGCGGCGAAAGCGGCTTGCCTCCATGGGTCGTATAAAGCGATGGTTCCTTACAGGCTTCTGGCTGCTCAAAACGATGCTCTTGAAGCTCAGCCCTGTGCGACGTGTCCTGCTGGTAATCGGCATTGTTTTTCTACTCAATGCGAGCGGCAACGCTGAAGACAGCACCAACTATGCCATGCTCGGCGGGCTGATTCTTTTGCTCATTTTGATGTTCGAGCTCAAGGACAAGCTAGTCGCAAAAAGCGAGCTTCAAGCTGGACACGCCGTGCAGGAAGCGCTCCTGCCACCGCAACGACCGGAAGTTCAAGGCTGGGATCTCTGGCTCTACTACAACGCTGCCAATGAAGTCGGTGGAGACCTGCTCGACTTCCAACGACTTAACGGCAACCGCTACGGCGTCGCCCTTGGGGATGTGGCAGACAAGGGGCTCAAAGCCGCCCTGCTGATGGCCAAACTGCAAGCGACCCTCCGGGCGTTGTCACCGGACTATGACTCGCTGGCAGACCTCGCGACTAAGATCAACCAAATTTCGTACCGCGACGGCCTGCCGACCAGCTTCGCCTCATTGGTGTATCTGGAATTGCCACAAAATTCAGGTACGGTGCGGCTCGTCAATGCGGGTCATATGCCGCCGCTTTTAGTGACCAAGGATGTCGTCCGGGAATTGGCAAAAGGTGACCCGGCGCTGGGTCTCACACCCGATGCTCAGTACTTTGAACACAGCGTTGAACTGAAGAAGGGGGAACTGCTGGTAGTTTACTCCGACGGAGTGACAGAAGCTCGTAACGAAGCCAACGAGCTTTTCAGTGAGGAGAGACTGTTCGCTCTGCTAAACGGACTGGGCGATATGTCTTCCCCGGAAATCGGCGAACGGATTGTGGCAGAGGTAGCCGGTTTTGTCGGGGATGCACCGCGTGCGGATGATTTGTCGCTGGCGATTATTAGACGTGTGTAAGCCTACTACTACGAGTGTTTACTTAAAAAGCTTCCTGCCTCCCGACTTTATGACAATGACGGACACTGGTTCCGGGCGTGAGAAGGCGTTGCCGCGGACTTCAACGTGCGGGACGATGCCGATATCCTGCTGCACGGCCGCGATCCCCAGATCGAAGGTCGGCGAGGAGTATTGCAGCTGTTGAAAACGAATCCACCTATGAACAATAGAAAACATATGCCTGGGCGTAAGAGGTATGAAGGAATCTGATCTCTATCTGCCCCTGAAGCGGTTTCTGGAATCTCAGAATTATGAGGTGAAGGGGGAGGTCCAGGACTGTGATGCTGTGGCGGTACGCGGAAAAGAAGCTCCTGTGGTCGTAGAACTCAAACTCTCTCTCAATCTCAACGTAGTCCTTCAGGCAGTTGATCGGCTATCGCTGACTCCGAAAGTGTACATTGGCATCCCTAAACAATGTAAAATTCTGAACAGGCGACGGAGGCACATTATTAAGCTGCTAAGGATGCTTGGTTTGGGGCTGGTGGTGATTGATTCGGACCGGCAGATCGGCAGCGTAGAGGTGCTTCTCGATCCCGGCGAGTATAGACCTCGAAAATCGAAGCACCGCCAGGAGCGTCTGCTCGGTGAGTTCGTGAAGCGGGTAGGTGACCCGAACCTCGGCGGGACCGGGAAGAGAAAGGGCATCATGACCGTCTACCGACAGCGAGCCCTGGTAATTGCCCGGTTCCTTCAGAAGCAAGGGCCGACCAAGGCTTCACACATTGCCCGAACTCTGCGAGAGCCGAAGGCCAGAAATATCTTGTACAAAAACGTTTACGGCTGGTTTGATAAGGTGTCACTTGGTGTGTATGCGCTCTCTTCTCGAGGCAAGCAGGAGATTCCTCTCTGGCGGGAAGAAGTAGAGGACACAATCTCCGGGAACCAGACAACCCATCACCACACGGACGAACAACCGGCTAAACGCGGACCCGCTAAAGCGCACCGATGAGCTAAACTGGCAACGGGCGAATGGCTACTCGCATCGTGCCGATCTTTTTACTGCCACCGGCGAACTCACCGATGCCCTGCGAGCCTACCAGAATTCTTTGATCAATATACGTCTTTGACCAAACGAGAGCCGGGTTCCTCTTTTAATCAACAGAATCTGGCGATTTCCTACTCAAGACTGGGCTCAACGCACAGCGCGCTGGGTAATTTGGAGCAGGCTTTGGGGTTTTTTGAAGAACGTTCCAGATTAGGCAGGGAACTCTATGACGCCTACCCCAACAATGTCTCCTTTAAAAACGGCTTGGCGATTTCCTATATAAAACTGGGCTCGGTTTATGAAAAAATGGAAAAGAACAATAAAGCAGTCGAATATTATCGGCTGTCGGCAGAGCTTTTGTCCGAACTGGCGCATAGTTTTCCTCAATATGTGGAGTTCAAAAACAACCAGGCTTGGGTTCAAAAGAAGTTCTGCTTTGAACCAGCCGAAGAGCTTCGCCCGTTGTCTTGGCAGAATGGCTTGACTTTATCGGATGTTTGAATGACGTCTATGCATAAAATCGCTTGATTATGCATAGATAATTTAGTATCCTATGCATTAATAACAAGGGTGGAGTACTATGAGAACAACTATTGATATACCTGAAGATTTAATTAACGAAGCAATGCGAGTAACGCAATGTCCAACCAAAACCGAACTAATCAAAAATGCACTTCATCATATCATTCAAAAAAACAAAATTAAATTTTTGAAGAACTATAAAGGGAAAATAGATCTTAACATCGATTTGAATATTATTAGAGACAGATGAATATCTTGGTTGACAGCTCCATATGGGTTGCCTACTTCAGAAGCGGCAGTAACTCTAAACAGCTTGAGCTTTATATAGATCAAAATCTCATTTGCACCAATGATTTAATTCTAGCCGAATTAGTCCCATTTCTGAAAATAAAAAAGCAATTCCGTGTAATAAAATTGCTTTTTGAAATAACCAAAATTCCACTGGATATTAATTGGCAGAACGTCATTGATTATCAAACAAAATGTCTCCAAAATGGCATCAACAAAATCGGAATACCGGACTTGATCATTTTAGATAATGCCATTCAAAATGATTTGGCTTTGTTCACTCTTGATAAACATTTTACATTGATAAATACATACGTTGATTTTGAAATGTTAAAATAACCCCACTACCCCTCCGCCCGCAAAACCTCCAGCGGCGGCCGATCCAGAATGCCCCGGCTGTTGAGCATGCCGATCAGGACAGTTAAGCCAATGACCACAGTAATCATCACCACAAAAGGCAAAATTGTCGGGATAAAGACCGATTCGAAGACAAAGAAGGCCAGAGCCCAGCTCGACGAATAGGAAAGCACCAGGCCGGTCAAAGCCGCAAAGCCACCGAGAAAAACATATTCGATAATCATGATTTGGGTGATCTGCTTGCGG
>SMVB01382018.1_pt1 | contig 14271 bp, 10 predicted proteins | sample 2456461 | NCBI WGS metagenome assembly SMVB01 (sample SAMN11095934, study PRJNA526329) | marine sediment metagenome | biome: Marine sediment; feature: Surficial sediment; material: Deep marine sediment; isolation source: Hadal surficial sediment | place: Pacific Ocean | collected 2014-05 | depth... | reverse complement strand
GCCGAGGGACCGCCAGAGGTCATTGATACCATCGTGGTGCCAACGATGATCTCCGCTCCCACTCGACCACAGGCGATCACGAAGTTCGTCAACGAGGAAGTGATCCCACAGAACGCCACGATGGAGCCGCCGTACGATCTGGCCGACATCAGCATCGGGGTGGATGTGATACCCGAAGTCCCGAACTGGCAACCGTAGGAGGACCGATGACCGACAGTGCAAAGCTGACCCACGTTGTCGATGTCGAGATCGGCAGACAGATGTTCGACAAGCTGATTTCAGGTCAACCGATCGCACTCGGCTTCGACGCGATCAACGCGCAGGTGCGCATCAAGTTCGATCCCGAAGTCATCCTCACGCACCTTGAAGGACTCACCCCTCAAAAGCAGCCGACAGACGACCCCTCGGAGTCGGCTTCGCTGCCGAGCTAGGTCTGCGAACGCTAGGGACGCGCGGCGGAAGGTTGACGATCTGATCCGCCCCGTGGTTCGATGTCCATGAGCCGACACCCCACCCACGGTTGGCGTAGTCACGGGCCTGTTCCTCGGTCAGCAGCCCGCTTGACCCGTCAGACAGCGTGTGTGCGCTGTTCATAATCCACACGCTCGCCGGTAGACCTTGGATGTTCCTGCGGTCGCTGTCGTCCTCACTGGGCTGGAGCGGGTGCGCCCACGGCCACACCAACTGACCGATCGGGTCGCGCTGGAGAATGAAGCGCGAGATGCACCACATATCAACGCCGTCGTACGGCGCCCATGTGTACCTGTTCGGAGGCGTGCCGGTGTTGTCGGTCCAGAGGATCGCTTCGGTCAGACCGTACAGCCCGAAGCGGACCCATTGCTGCTCCAGCAGTTTCTTGACCGCCTCCCACCGAGGCCCGGTGTTCGCCACCGAAGTCCCGGCGTCGTGGTTCAGCTCCGACAGAACCTCGCACTCGACCCACGGCTCCCACTGTCGCCGGAAGGCGTCGAGCCCCTTGTCGGTGGTGATGTCCACGACGTTGCGGTTCGTGTGGTTGCTGATGAGGCCGGGCATCCCGTCGTTGATACAGCCGTTGTAGAAGCCGACCGTGATCTCAGGTCGGCCCGCATTGCGATCCTCGCGCCGTCGCTCCATCGTGATGTCGATGATGAGCTGCTTGTGGTACGGGTCGATCGCTTCCCACCCTGCGCCGCCGCCGACGCTCTGGTGGCCCCATGCGTCAGGCGTACGCATCTCCGGTTCAAGGATGATCCGTTGCACGAAGTCGCCGCAGGCATCGGTGCGGTGGAACAAATCCCACAGGTGTTGACCGGCTTTGTCGTAGTCCTGCCAGTTGCCACTCCAGTTGCGCGGGTTCTCCCAGCCGTCCTGCGAGCGTGACGCGAGCGGCTGCATGAACGGAGGGTCCTTGGGCCTGACGGGTACTTTTACTTGGGCGGGCATGTCATTCTCCTGCGGACCACGCCGCCAACAACGCCAAGAAATCCTCGATGCCCACGCCGGGCGGGTCGATCGTATCGAACGCGCTGCGGACCTCGACGTTGTAGGTGCTGGACAGGTCGCCGGTCACAATAAAGTTGCCTGCCGAGAGAATCTGCGTCTCAATCGGGATCGCCTGCGGGTTGTCGGGGAAGAAGCAATCGGTGGATGGGGTGATGCCGACAGTGTGGTTGCCGGTAGCCAGTACGCGGAACCGCATCGTGCCGAGGATCGCCGGGTTGGCAAAGACGTTCTGCTCGGTGCCGAGGGGTGAGAAGTACAGCACGGACATATCGCCGTCGTTGTCGGGCCAACCGTCGAACGGGTCAAGGTCCTCGTTGATGCAGTCGTAGTAGAGGTTCTCCGGGTCGTTGCTGACAAATATCCACACGAGGAAGTAGTCGTAGAGCGAGTCGCAGATCGTGTGGCTCACCGGCTCCATCACGGCTGGGTCCCAATTCAGGACCACCTCGACGCCGACCCACTCGCCGGGCGTGGCGTCCTTGTCCTGTTGCGCAACAATCGAGATGTTCACATCCACGATGTCACCGACCTTGGCTTCGGATTGGCCGGTCAACAGGATGTCGATGCACGGCGCGCCGAATCCGGTTTTGCAGAAGTGACCTGCGGACTTTGCGACAGTCTCGCGCCACATGCTGTGGTCGTAGCGAGGCAGATCACGCGGGGCTTTCCCGGCTTGGACCCAGCTCGACAGCAGCATCGCCCCCACCACGATCCCGATGAAGCCCAGCTTGTGATTGTCGCACCAACAGATTGTCTTGCTCAACATTAGATCACCTTTGCTTGGAGGAATGCGAGTGCGTCGTTGCCGTTCGTGGCGAGGATGACATTGACGCCGATGAGTATCACCTGACATCCATCGAGGTCGAACGAGTGATTGTCGGGGTGGACATCGGTGTACTGGAACGCTGAACCGTCGTCGGAGTCGGACGCGACCGTGAGGGTCATGGTCGCGAGCCACGAACCCGCCTTGTTCACCAGACGTTGCCATTGCTCGTTCGCGTCGAACCGACCGAACACCTGAATGATCGGATCGGTGGTCACCGAACTTGTCGCGCGGTCGTATGCGAGGCGAACCCGAAGGGTGGTTCCCATGTCCGCGACCAGAAAATGGTGTCGGTCGGCATCTGTGATCTCGGTGTCCGGGTCGATGATGGGCGTGCCGTCCGCACTGTCCATGCCACCAGCGTCGATGACAGTTTCAAATCGGTTTGGGATTTGGACAGGCGCCACCACTCGGACCTGTCGCCTCGGCGTGGTCGTTGGTTGTACTGGATCGCCTACAGGCATCAGTGAGCCCTCTGTACGAAGTCATCGGGCGTGACGGCCCGGCCCATGACTTGCAGGATGTCAAGAATCACCGCTCGCCGTCCTTCCATGAACGCCGATGCGTACGAATCGCCGGGGATGTAGGTGCTTTGCAGCACACCGTTGTCAAGCATCAGCCGCTCCAGCACCCGCTTGCCTGCCTCGCTGCTGAACGCATCCAGCACATCCTTGCGCCGAGCCACAATCTCGACGTTTTCCTTCTCAGGTACGGTGGAAACTTTGGTCATGCGCCGATCCTACCAGCTATGCCCGTGGCCTCGGCGGCGCTCTTGCCCGCTGCGGCGAAGTCTCGCGTGGCCGCAGCTTGCTCGGCCAGAGCCGCTTGCTCCGTCATCGCCACACGCAGCCGTGTCACCTCACGCGGGTCACGCAGCAGCTTCGGATCAGCTCCCATGTTCACCCATGTCGCCCGGAACGCCTCATCGCCATCGACATTCAGCATGATCGTCGGGTCGGCTTGGATGAGCGGGGTCATCTGCACGATCGACTGCTGGATGGCCTGAGCCTCCGCTTGCTTCTGCGAAGCGGCCATCGGTGAGTTGTAGGTGATGTCCAGCTTGCGGTTCTCAAGCTGGCTGGGCATCGGCGGGAAGCGGCCCGTGCGCAGATGCCAGTTGAACACCCGCTTGATGGCAATGGACAGAAACTCCGCGATGACCCGCGACATCACGGGTGACGCCTTGATGAGTCCTTGCTGTCGCCGGGTGATGATCTCTTCGGCGGTCATCCGGTCACGGTCGGGCAGGCGCAGAGTGTCGAGGAAGAACGCTTCCTCGATGCGAGCCTCATGGCGCTCCACCACCTTGTCGCCAAGGTCCGGTCGCACGCCCAGCTTCATCGGCTCAGGCATCTCTCGCGTGCCTGACCGGATGTAGTTGATCGAGCCGGGCTTCGTGGAGATCGGGCCTTCAAGGCTGTTCGCGAACACATTGACCGGAGGCCGTACCGCTTGCTCCGACGCCACCAGTATGTCCCTGTCCATCGCGTTGACGGTCTTGATCGCGGGCAGCACGGTCATCGCAGGGCCTCTGCCGTAGACCTCTTCGGGCGCCTTTGACCAGCGAGGCAGGAGGTAGGGCGTTTCGCGGAAGCCGCCTTGACTGAGCGGCGACTTCTCGGCAACCTCCAGATAGAAGCTGGCCCATTCCATGCCACCAACACCGGGACTCGTCGGGTCGCGTTCGTCGTTCTTGATGACTGCGTGGAGTATCTTGCATTTCTGCCCGGCGCTCTTCGTGTCGTTGGCCGCGTCGATGATCTTCTGGCTTGGGCCGGGGTTCGCATCACCGAAGGTGGTCACGATGTCCCGGTTGGTCATTTCGAAGATGCGATAGAAGTCGGTGATAACGCCTTCGTCGTCCTCGATGACGTACATATTCGACAGTTGCCGTGCTTGGAACTTGAAGCGGTTGCGGCTCTCCCGCATCAGCATCACGCCAGTCCCGAACGCACCGAGGTCGAGGTACACTTCATGCGAGTGGGTGGCCCAGCCTGATACCGGACTGTTGAAGAACGAGAGCATGATGTTGGTCGCGGCGTAGAGCCACGCCTGCACCTCGCGGTCGCGGTTCAGCTCGTTGTTGGTCAAGACGATGCCGAACCATCGGAGCGCCGTGTTGCTCATAAACCCGTGCAACGCAGCGGACAGCGACTCGTTCGCGGCGGGCGCTGTCTCGTTGAAGATGAAATTGCGGCGCTGGTTCCCCGCTGGTGAGTCCTCGATCGTGAAGTCCCGCGTCGGCAGTACAAGGTCAGCGACCTCTTGCCAGTGCCAGTCGAAGTTCTGGCGGTCACCCTTGGCGGTTTCGTACCGCTGGAAGATGGTGTCAACTGAGAACGGCATGTCAGCCTCCAAGCAGCGTCGGCGCTACAGAACTCCCGGCTTGCGCAGAGCCTCCGAGCAGCGTGGATGATCGGCCCTGTTGTGCCGCGAGCGCAGCCCGTTTCTTGGCAGCCGCCTCTTGAATCTCCGCGTCGGAGAGTGCAGGAACATCCGGCACATCAATGATCTCCGGTGGCGGCGGCAGGGGCGGCAGCGGGGGGATGTCTGGTTTGAGGAAGCCCATGTCAGTAACTCCGAGAGAATGCTGCGAGCGGGTCGTAGTCGTTGGCCTGCATCGCGGGTTTCTTGATGCTGGTGTAGTCGTCGCTGATCGAGAATCGGAGCATCATCACGGCGTACCGTACCGCAGATTCGATGTCATCGTTGATGGCGACGATCAGTGAATCCTTGCGGTGCAGCATCCGCAGCTCTTCGAGGAATGGTTCGGTGGACGAACACTTCACGACCTTGAATCGGCCCGTGTGCATCCGCTCCAGAATCTCCTGATTGCCTGCCTCGCGTGACTGCGCCCGGGCGCCGCGTTCGGAGCGGAACTCCGAGTCCCACGACGCCGGTTCCAGCAGCATGTTCACGCCACGAGCTCGGTACTGGTGTGCGAGCGGGATGCCCGACCCCTTGTCGCGCTGCATGCCGTCGTGCGGCCACGCCACGGGTATCCACGCACCGCGAGCCATGATGGCCTGAGCGTGGTAGGCGGGCGTCTTGCCCCGCTCCCGATAGCAGTCGTAGAGGTAGATGATGTCCGAATCCGCGTCGTGACAGAGCCACGCTGCGGCTCCGGGGTGGTCAATCCCGAAGTCGATGCCGCACATCCTGCGGAAATGTGTTGGAATCGGGAAGGGTTCAACTAGGATCATCTCATGCGGAACGGGATAGACCAAGCCAGTACCCATCATGGGAACGCCCTTGGTCCGAGTATCACGCTCATGTTCGTCGTACCGTGCTGTGCGTTCGCGCTTATCTTTCTCGCTCAGGTGGAGAGCGTCGTCCCAAGTCGCGGTGACGTACGCAATACCCTCCCCGCCGTCGAGGAAGTGCTTGACGATCCTGCTCATTCCCTTGAGCGGGGTGTTGGTGAACATCACCATGCCCTGCTTGACCATCGTGCGCGTCTGACACTCCGAGAAGATCATGTAGTCGTCGGGTTCCTCGTCGAGCCAGCAAGCGTCGAGCGTGCGCCCTTGGAACTTCGTAGCCTTCTGCTCGTAGCTCTTGAAGGTTATCGAAGAGAAGCCGCCCGTCGAGTGACGTATGCGCACCGTGTCAACAACATTGGGTACGCCGCACTGGCGGAACCCCATCCCGGCGATGCAATCACGGGGAATCCACCCGGTCCCCGTGGCCTTGCGTTGCTCGTCGATCTCACCGATGAGGGCGAGCTGCTGGATGTCGCGGACATCTTCGTTGGTCATCCCGGCGACGATCCAATCGGTCGGACGGTCATAGACCCTGCCCTTCCACCACGGGGGATACCGCCCCGTAGTGTGAACCGCTACCTCGGCTGCCGCCGTGCGAGTCTTACCAGTCTGGTTGGCCGCAATAATCGCCCGTTCGGGTTTGACTGCGCCGAGGGAATGGAACTCTTCCTGCCAGCCATAGGGCGATCCGTCAACACCCCCGTCATCACGGGGGAGGGCGTAGAAGGTTCCGAGCTGATCTTCGGTCTGAATTCGATTCAGCTCGGCAGCCAGCTCTCCGATTTCTTTGACATCAGTATTCAATAGCCCAACTCGTTTTCAATGACATAGGCGACCGCCATCTGGTCATCGACATCGGTGACATCTATGGTCGGCGCGAAGTTGACTCGGCTGTAACCGAGGTGCGTCGCTGTGACTGGCGTATCCGTACTGTCTGTGAGGTTGCGGGCGTTGTTCGCCACACCAGCGCCGGGGTTGATGATCGTCACCTTGCCCTGTCCGGGTGGTCGCCACATTGTCACCGGCAGATACCACTCGATCACCCAATCGCCCGTGGTGCTGGCCCCGTAGGTCTGGAGAGCATGTGCGTCAGCAACCAGTGGGTCGTTCGGGACGAGATTCGCGCCGCCCGTCCAGATGAAGAACTGCTGACAGGTCAGCAGTTCCGAAAAGAACGAGCGGCGTTCGAGCGCTTGTGCCGTCGATCCCTCTTCGATCTGCACATCGCTGATGTAAACGATGTCGCCCGTCCCGGCGTTGTCGTCGTCCACCCAAATCACCACCACAAGGTTGCCGGTGGTCGCCCCCTGCGCCAGCGTGACGGTGAGCGTGAACTGTGTCCATGTGTCCACGACCAGAGCGAGATTGGACGAGTTGCCCTGTGCGGTGTAGCTCGCCGCCCATGTCGGGTTCACGCCAGCGGCGCCCCAATTCGTCCCGTCCACGACATCGCGGGTCGGACTGTCTAGGGCTCCGGTCCATGCGAGGACCGCACACCGGAGGTTGCTCAGTGCGTTGGCGGTCGGCGTGTACGCCTTGAACTGGAGCGTGGCGGTCTTGGATGCGATGTCTTGGTGCAGGCGTAGGCTGTCAGAATAAGTGAGGAACTGCGCCATGCCGAACTTCTGATTCGCCGTTGCCACAAGGAACTTCATGCTGCTCGGTGAGCCGGGGGGGATTATGCCTACTTCGCGATTGCAGTCCACGGTGTCGTCGCCGTCCGAAAGCAGAACCCAGCGGTCCCATGCGTAGTTCGCGTCGTCGTTCGGGTACAGCGTGCCAGCCGCCGTCATTACGCTGGTCATCCCCATGCGTTGCGCGACTTCGCCGTAGGGGTTGATGATGAGGTTCTTCGGTGCGGGCGCCGTGCTTGGGACCGTCTGCCAGTTGAAGGTTCCAGCCCCCGTCGCGGTCAGTACCCGTCCGGTGTCGCCGCCAACGGGGTCGTCGGAGGGCGCAAACGGGAGGGTGTCGAGTGCGTACGCGCCAGAGTCGGCCTTCAAATACTTGCCGTCGTCGCCGGGGTTGGCCGGGGTCGGCATCGTGATCGTCGGGGTGGATACGCCATCGACATACGCCTTGGTCGCCGCGTCGGTGGCTGCGGTGGGCGTGGTGAGGTTGGTGATTTTCTTGGAGGCCGCGTCCCATTGCCGAGGGTCTGCCGTCGAGAGGGCCAGCCGGGCGTTGATCGACATCGCCAGCTTGTCAACGGTGTCCTCATGCGCCTCGGCTGGGAAGCCGTCGTTCTCAAGGTAGTCCTGCAACTGCGTGCCGGGACGCCTGCGAATGACATCAATGGTGTGGCCGTTCGTGGGCTTGCCGACCCATCTGACCGATCCCGTTGCACCGTTGCCGCCAAAGACATTGTAATTCGAGCCTTCCACTTGCAGCGTGCCGTCCGCGAGGACATACACATCGCTGGAGTCGTAGAAGGTGAACACGGTCGGGAAGATTTCTTCCGCATTCCCCGCTGCCGTGTACTGCGCTGAGTTGGTTTCGTTGGAAACTGTCATGTCTACATCCTATCGGACTGCGTGGACGGCCTTCTCTTGGAGAGAGTCCATGATTGCACCGAACCAGAAGGTGTTGTTCGCGGGGATCAGCCTCCGCATGCGGATGACATCACCGGCATCAGGGTCACCGTCGAGGAATCCTGCCGCAGCGTGTGTGGCGTGTAGGAGCTGGCCCACAGGCAGGCCGAAGATCGCCTCCATCGTCGTCTGTGGTGAGTAGTACCGGGTGCCTTGCGTGTCGAACAGTGCAGACAACGAGAAACGCCCGATGGTCGCTTGGTCGAGGTAACGGTCGGCGTCGAAGATGAACCCGGAGATGCCTGACTGCTCGACAGCCAGCTTCACCCACCCGGCCATGTCTTTCGCGGGCGGCTCTTCCCGGCCACTGGCCTGCCACTTGAGGTACACCGTCAGCATGCCGAGCGCGACGGACAGGGCCGCACCGGACGCGAACGCCGCGTCCTTGTGCTGGAGGCCACGGGCGAGGATGCGGGTGTTCGCAGCCATGCCGAAGTTCAGGAAGAAAAAGATCGTCTTGGACACCTCATCGCCCATGCCGGGGAACATCTTGCGTGCGATGGTCGGGCGGTCGAGGACGGAGCCCTTGATGAGATTCATGTCGTACGCCCGGTAGACCGCCTCGGACATCAGCTCCCGAATCTCGTCATCGGCCCACTTGCCGACATTCGGAGCGTAGTCGATGCGCCGTCCACCTCGGCCAGCGCCTTCGCCGCCGTGCTTCCGAAATTGCTCAAAGATTCTCGGCAGGATGTCCTCGGCAAGACCGAGTTCGGCCAGCCGACCCTTGGCGACCTTGCTGAGTGCCTGACCCGAGTGAACCTTGCGCGCCGAGCCGATGATGAAGTTCATCACCACCATGCCGCCGAAGGTCCGCATCGCCTGATTCCACGGCCCCATCATGTTGCCGATCAGGCTGAATTTCTCGGCCCCGGTCGTCAGGCCACGCTCGATCTTGGTCTTGGGAATGAACTCCTGTGTGATGTCGTGGACGTTGGCGTTGCGGTGGCCGGTGACCGCCTCCGAGGGACCAAGCATGAACTCTAGGTCCTCTTTGGCGTGCTTCACGCCACGGAAGCCACCGAGCATCTCGGAGAGGAACCCGCCGAACACCTTGGGGTCAGCGAAGCCGTGGTTCATCAGCGGCAGGCCCATGTCCGGTACGGACGACAGGGCGATCTTGCCGCCGACCGCCATGAGCGTCCACATACGCAGGCCGCGTGCGATGCGCGGTCCCAACGCAGTCGGGTCGTCGGGAAGCGCGGCCATGCCTCGCACCTCGTCACGCGCCAGACGGAAGTTGAAGATGTCCCGCTGCATCTGCTTGCGCAACCGGCGTGCGTGCTTCTCGGCCAACTCTTTGCCATGCACCCGCTCAGTCGCGCCCACCTTGTTGATGCGTGAGAGCCACTGAGTCTCAAGGCGGTCGAACACCAAGAACATCTCGCCGGTTGAGAAGTTGTGGATCAGCTTGTCGTCGTACGCCTCCAGCACCTTCTCAGCCTCGGCGTCGGTCTTGGCCTTGCGAATCTTGTTGGCGAGTTCCTTCATGGAGGTGATGCCACGCTTGCCGTCGCCGGTTTTCAGGATGCGTGTGAACTGCCGCCCGCCGTGTCGCTTGCGGAGTTCCCTTGCTCGCGCTCGCAGGGGTTCGATCGTCTTGCCATCCTCGGCAGCACGCAGCGCCGCGACGACCCCCTTGCGTGTGTCGATGAGGAACCCGTCCTCGCGGATCAGGCCGAACCGCTTGATGATCTCGATGTCTCCACCGAGCGAGCGGACGTAGTAGTTGATGAGCCGTTGCCCATCGTTGACCAGCCACTTCTCGATGAGCGCGTCGGGTATATCCAGCGTTCGCTCCAGCATCGGGCCGCGCAGCGGGACATCGCCGGGGAACATCCGGCCTTCGGGGATGCCGAGGATCGACTGCACCACCTTGTCGAGTTCCTTGCGGATGCCCTTCTCGGAGAAGTCGTCGAGGTTGCCGTGCTTCAACACATGCTGCTGCGCCCGGTGGCTCAGGATCGCGTCGATGAAGTCGTTGCGGTTCTGTCGCTTGCGAAGCGAGTTCTTCCCGTGTGTCTGGTACAGCCGTGTCATGTAGCCGGGGAAGTCGCGGATTTCTGGCGGCAGCACCTTGAGGGCGATCAGTTCTTCCCGCATCGGCGTGAGAATCTCTTTACGCATGAGTCGTGCGGCTTGCTGGACCTCCGCGATCTCATGGACATCGAACACCTTGACCGTGCCATCGGGTTCGGGCGTGCCGCGCAGCGACTTGGGGATTTCGTCCCAAAACTCGGCTTGAGTCAGCTTGCCGCGCTTGCCCGCGTTGCGGTCGCGGAAGCCGAACACGAGGTCAACGGCGCCGACCGTGGCGTTGGGATCGCTGCGGAGGTGTTGCAGGTACAGCTCGTCTATCTTGAGCCGCACCGCCTCCAGCCTCGCACGCCGCAGCTTCACGCGGACCTCTGCCGAGGGGACCTTCACCGCATCGCCAGCGTTACGCACGGGTGACTCGATGAGGTGGTCCGTCATCCAGCGCATGTACTTGAGGCGACTCAGCTTCATCTGGAGCCGGGGACTCAGCCACTTCGCCAGCTTGTTGAAGTCGAAGCCAAAGATGGACGCCTTGGCAACGTCCACACCGGCTGCTCGCATGATCTGCGTCGAGGTCGTGGTGGAGTTGGGCATCCCGTCGTCGCGTGGGATGTCGTCGCCCTTGGCCTTGATGTCACCCAGCGGCTCGCGGGCCGGTGGTCCTTCCGTTTCGCGGACGGGCCGAAGGTGGATGTCGTCCATGCGAACAACCGGGTCGGGAACAGTGCCGTCCATGACATCGCCAGCGCTCGCCAGTAGCGAGTTGGTCTGACGCTTGCCCCCGACCCGGGTTGTGAGAAGCGATGCCCTCACGCGGCGGATGCCGCTGGGGAACTGAACCTCGACGAGTTCTGACAGGGTGTCGAAGTTGCCGGTGTCGGGCCGCTCGATGCCCTCGATGTCGGTGATGTCGATGATCGCCTGTTTGCCGTCCTGCCTCCGAACCCGGGCCTTCCCAGCCGGGCTCGTTGACACCTTCGCGGCCTTGCCCTTGCGGATCAGGGCGTCCTCTGCTCGGAACCGCGCGGTATGGACGCGGAACACCCGCAGCACCTTGACCACCGTGGCGTCCCTGAGTCGCACGATCATGCCGTTGTGCAGGGCGTTGCCGGGCTCGTTGAACTTCGGCAGGCCACCGGGCGTGGCGGTGTCGCCGGGCGCCCGGACGGCGACGCCCTCGCCGTACTTCGGGTGGGCGACCTGTTGGTTCTGGCGAAGGTCGTTGGGCGACTGGACCCGGCGAGGCGGAATCGTCGAACCATCCGGTCGGACTGGCGCGATCCGACCAGACCGGATCAGTTCGGGAGTGCCAGTCAGCATCTCCACACGGGGCCGGTTCAGCGGCGTGGAGGCCGCAAGCGACAGAGGGTCCTCACCCACCGTGATCTTCGGGGCCTGTCCACGGGCCTCTGCGGCGATCGAGAGGGGGTCTGTGCCAGCGAGCGTGGGCCGGGTCCCTTGGTGCGGCTCGACTGGCCGGAACACTCCCCTGCGGAAGCCAGTCTCCAGCGTGTCCAGATTGCTCCTGCCGACTTTGCCATCGGCGGTGCGAATGATGAGTTCCCTGCCTGTACGGGCCAGAATCTCCACTTCACCCACCGAGCCAGCGATGAACCGATCACCAGCTTGGGCCGAATTCGCCAGTTCGGCTGCCGATCTCGTTGGGACAGGAGGTGGAACTGGAGGCCCGCGCCGGGCGCCCGGCGCAGTCGAGGTCAGCAGATCGTTCATGCTGTCGATCTGCCTCGTCGCGGCGGCAAGCTGGCGCTTGGTCAGCTTGCCGATGGCCCCGCCGAGCAGCCCTGACAGCACCACGCCCCCGGTGATGTTGATGGCCGACTCGACCCCGGTGCGTGTGAGCTGCGTCTGGTGCAGGGCGAGCTCCTGCGCCCCGACGATGCCACCACCGGCCAGCGCTGACTGGAGGGCGACCTTGCCCACGCTGAACGCACCCTTGGCACTCTTGGCGACATTCACGCCGGGGATGAAGATGAGCGGGTCCAAGACGGCGGCGCCGAAGGTGGCCGCGAAGCCACCGATCCCGGCTTGCGCGAGGATGCGGCGGTTGTCCAGCTCGCGCATGATGCGCTTCTTGATCCGCTCGATCTCACCGAGCGTCCGGGCATCCATGAACTCGATCGCGAAGTCCTCGAAACCCTGTATGTACCGATACGGGTTGCTGATGGAGTGAGCCTTCGTCGCGTCGGCAGCCTCAAAGACCTCGACCGGCTCATCAAACTCAATCCCCTTCGGGTCGCGCGAGATCGCCTCGTTGATGAGGAACGACCCGATGAAGTTCTCTTGCTCAATCGCGGCGCGGATCACACCGCGATCCGGGTTGAACGGTTGGAAGTGTGGCACCGACAGGCCAGCCCGTGAGTCGAGCGGTCGCAGGACGTTCAGGCTGCCACTGGTCAGGCTCGTCATGGGGAAATGCCCGGTCCTCGGAAGCGGGATATCTCCTGCATGATCCGGCGCACGTCTTGTTTCCTTTTGATCTCGCGCTGCTGCACTTGGAAGGTGATGCCCTCGTTCATCAACCGCCGCGCCTCGGTGAGTCCGAGCGATTTCTTCGGCCACAGGTAATACTCGTCGGCGTTGTCCTCGCCCTCGACGGGGAAGGCGCCTTGGTACACCTTGAGGTGTCGGCCCTCCGGGTCGATGTAGTACAGGTGGTAGAGCGGCTTGCGTGTGCCATCGTCATCGACGGCCACCGCTCCCCCGCTGTCTGAGTTGCCGCTGGGCAGCATGACGGTGTGATCCCGCAGCCAGTTGATCCAGCGGTCGTACAGCACTTGGTTGCTGAACGTGCGGAATGGTTCACGGGCGAGGTCGATGTTCTGCGCCGCAGCAGCAGCGGGGTCAGGGAACGCTCCGGTCTTTGCCAAGTCGCGGCGGAACTGCTGGTCGATGGTGATGACGTTCTTGCGACCCCGCGACTTCGCGATAGCGCCACCACCGGGGCTGAACTTGAACAGACCATCCGGGTCGATCGACGGTGGAGGTGTCGCCCCCTCGGCAAACACCTCGTCGGGCCAGATGATCTTCCCGTCCATGTGGTCGAACGCGATGACGTGCGCCATGTTCAGTTCCAACGCCTCCGGTGTCGCGTATCCGTAGACGAACTGCGGAGACAGCTCCCGAATCTTGTCGTTGCTCCGGTCGTTGAAGATGTCGCTGCGCCCCCAGCCCGCTTCAACGATCCGCTCCCAAGCGTCGATCTGCGAAGCCATCGGGTCCATGTCTGTCTGGTTGTTGAGGTTTACCCAATTCAGGAACTTCGCGAACAGCTCCGGTGGCAGCTCGTTGCCGATGGTGGTGCGGTCCAGCTTCGGCACAGCATCAATCTTGGTGTCACCCAGCTTGAGCTGGTCGAAGTCGCCTGCGATATCGACCTTGAAGCGTGGGTGTTCCGCCATCTGTGTGACGAGGAACAGTGCAGCTTCCTTCGACCGGACACCCGCGTTGGCCCTTGCTCCCTGCGCCCGCGCGATGTTCTTCGGGTTGAACGCCTCGGTCGCTGCGATCAATGTCTCTTTGGCGTCTGCCCCCGGCAGCATCAACCGCTCGTACATGCGGTGAATCTTGCGGATGTCGATCGGGTACGAAGCCTCGTATGCAGCGGGCCATGTGATCCGCGAGTAGGTCATCAGCGCCAAGGATTCCTCGATGTGCTGCGCTGTGTTGCCTGCCGGGTTCTGGATCATGCCGATCGGCAGCTTCGTGATGATCTCCGGTAGATGGTTGGTCGGGCCGTACCTGTCGATCAAACTCCTGCCGAGATCGTCCGCGTTGAGGATGGCCCCGGCTTCCTGAGCATCGTTCGCAAAGTTCACGGCCTCTTGCACGGCGATCAGGTCGATGTAGTCCCGCTCGGCCTTGGTGTCCACCCGCGTCTTGTTATGCACCGCGTCCTCCACCGAGGCTGCGACCGCGATCGTCTTGATCTGGTCCGCAAGCGTCCGGTCCAGTATGCGTGCGTAGTTGGCCGCGTGTACCTGCGCGTTGCTGTTGTTCTTCGGAAGGGCAGCGATAGCGATCAGCAGCTTGTCTCCGTCGCCGGTCGCGGCGG
>SMVB01334068.1_pt1 | contig 14278 bp, 13 predicted proteins | sample 2456461 | NCBI WGS metagenome assembly SMVB01 (sample SAMN11095934, study PRJNA526329) | marine sediment metagenome | biome: Marine sediment; feature: Surficial sediment; material: Deep marine sediment; isolation source: Hadal surficial sediment | place: Pacific Ocean | collected 2014-05 | depth... | reverse complement strand
GGCCCGCAACCCCTCTCCTCCAGCGGCCGAAGACGGTTCCCTTGAAGCGCCCGCCGCCCCCGCTTCCGAGGAAAGCGACACAGCCGGGCCAACACAACCTCCGCGCATCCCCGAACAGGAGTAGAACGTTGCCGATCATCGATTTTCACAACCATTTCTACCCGCCCGCCTACCTTGAGGCCATCAAGGAAGGTCCGAGCAACGTCAAGGTGACCATCGATGACGAGGACAACCCGGTGCTCCACTACCCGGGCGATTACAACGTCGTGGTGCCGGGCCACCGCATCATCGAGTTTCGCCAGTCGGTGCTCGACGAGGCCGGTGTCGACAAGCAGGTCCTGACGTTCACCTCGCCGGGAACGCACATCGAGTCACCCGATCGCTCGGTTCCACTGGCGCGGATGGTCAACGACGCGTTTGCCGAGATCGTCGCGCAGCGCCCCGAGCGCTTCACCGCGCTCGGCACGTTGCCGCTCAACGACGTCGACGCCACACTCGCCGAGTTCGACCGCGCAACCAACGAGCTCGGCTTCGCCGGCTTCATGTTGTTTTCGAACGTCCGCGGCACGGCGCTCGCCGACGAGCGCTACTGGCCGCTCTACGAGCGCGCCTCGGACAAGGGCGCGGTGTTGTACATCCACCCGATCGACCCGGTCGGCGTCGAGGCGATGACCGAGTACTGGCTGATGCCGCTCGTCGGCTTCCTGATGGATACGACGCTGGCGGCGGCCCACCTGGTCTTCGCCGGTGTTCCGGAACGTTATCCGGGGATCCGCTGGGTCCTCGCCCACCTCGGCGGCGCCGTTCCCTACCTCGCCGAACGCTTCGACCGCGGCTTCTACGCCTTCGAAGACTGCCGCGCCCGCATCGACAAGCCACCGAGCGAGTACCTCAAGAAGTTCTACTACGACACGGTCAACTTCGATCCAAAAGCGCTACAGCTGGCGATCGACTTCGCCGGAACCAGCCAGATCCTGGCAGGGAGCGACTACCCCCACAAGATCGGCAACCTCGAGATGATGATCTCGAGCATCAACGCGCTCGATCTCGGAGAAGAAGACAAGGCGGCGATCCTCGGTGGGAACGCGGCCCGGCTGCTGGGCTTGTAGCGGAAGAATCCGTGCGGTCAACGAATCGACCGGAAATGTCACGCGTCCCGCATCGTCGAATCCTCAGGCAAAGCGCGCCAGCGAGAACATCGCCTCGGTGGCGCCGTCGTCGAGGATCAGCCCGGCGGTGTATTCACCCAACGCCGGGCCGTGCTTGTAGCCATGGCCCGACCCGCCGCCGACGATCCACGCGTTGGCGGCCCGCGGATGCCGATCGATGATGAAGTGCCCGTCCGGCGAGTTCTCGTACTGGCACACCCGCCCCTCGATCAACGGCGCGCCGCGCATGCCCGGAAATCGGAGCTCCAGGTACTCGCGCGCCCGGCGGATGCCGGCGGCCGAAAGCTGCCGGTCCTGGGTCGTTGGATCGACGGTCGCGCCGTGCTGGTCGTCGGCCATCTTGAAGCCGCGACGCTCCGCCCCCGGGATCCCGTACCAGAAGCGGCCGCCGTTGTCGGCCCACACGGGCAGTGTCCCGTCGTCGAATTCGGTTACCCCTGCCGGCGTCCCGAAGTAGTAGACCTCCTGCCGGCTCGTCGTGATCAAGGACCCGAGCAAATCGGCGAAGAAGTAGCCGAGCCATGGTCCACAGGCAAAGACATACGCATCGACGGCCAGTGTGGATCCGTCGGAAAGACTGATGGAGAGCATCTCGCCGCCATCTGCGTCGGTGCCGACGCAAGCCACCTGACGATACTCGCCGCCTTCGGCGACGAACGCATCGCGCACCGCCTCGCAGCCGCGGCGGGCGAGCAAATAGCCGGCGGCGGGCTCGTAGATCGCCCAGCGGACGCCGTCGGGGTTGATCTGCGGCCACCGCGCCGCCAACTCGGCGTCGCTGAGCCGTTCGTAGGTGACACCGGCAGCATCGAGGTGGGTCAGCGCCGCCGTCTCGTAGGTCTCATCGTCCTGCACCATCCAGAGCACGCCCGTCTCGTGATAGAGGGGCCGGCCCCAACGTTGCTGGTTTTCGCGCCACAGATCGAGCGCGCGAATCACCCAGTCGACATAGATGCGCTCGTTGTAGGTATGGCGGATGACGCGCGACTCGCCGCCGGAGCTGGCGCGCGAGTGGCCCGGGCCCCAGGTATCGCACAGGGTGACGCGGGCGCCACGGCGCAACAGGCTCAGCGCCGTCCAGCCACCGAACGCTCCGGCGCCGATGACCACGACATGCGGCCCGGGCCGCTGGCGCTTCCTTGCGCCCGGCCTCAAGGAGGTTGCCGGAACCAACGCCGCGCCGGCTTTCAAGACCGATCGACGCGAGATTGTTTCGTCGGCTGCAAACATGCCCCTTTTGTACCTCCGCTGTGGGCCCTTGTCCATAGCCCCGGGCTGGGCCGTTGTCCGGCCTGGGGCTGTGTCGCTGCCCGGCCTCGGTCTGGCCATTGTCTGGCCTGGGGCTGGGCGTTGTCCACGCCGGGGGTTGCGTCGCTGCCCACGACCTCGGGCTCGCTGCGCCCCACAACCTATAATCGCTGCGGACAGAAACCGCCGCAGCCTGCACCATAGCCACCAAGGAACCGCTCCCCAGGAAGGTGATCACTCCCCATGCGACCAACACCCAAGCGTCCCCTCATCGTCCTGTGCGTAGCCCTCCTGCTGGTTTCCGTCGCCCTGCAGGCCTCGAGCCCGGCCGTCGCCGCCCAGCAGGAAGATCTCGACATCGAGACGATCCTGCGCATCCGCGACGAGGGGCTCAATCGCTCCCAGGTCATGGATCACCTCAGCTGGCTGACCGACGTCTACGGCCCGCGGCTGACCGGCTCGCCGCAAATCGAGCAGGCCAAGGACTGGACCATCGCCAAGTTCGAGGAGTGGGGCCTCGACAACATCCACGAGGAACGCTTCGAGTTCGGCCAGGGCTGGGAGGTGGTGCGTTTCAACGCCCACATGGTCGAGCCGCAGGTCATGCCGATCATCGGCTACCCGCGCTCTTGGTCGTCGAGCACCGACGGCGTGGTCAATGCCGAGGTGACGTACGTGACGATCGAGACCGTGGCCGATCTCGACAAGTACCGCGGCCAGCTCGAGGGCAAGATCGTCTTGATGCAGCCGATTCGACGGGTCGAGATGCTCGAGGGCGACCTCGTCCTGCGCATGACCCCCGAGCTCAAGGAAGAGGCGAGCCGAACGCCGGTGGGCGCCGCGGGGGGCACCGCAGCGCGCCGCGGCCGTGGCGGGGGCGGACGCGGGGGGCGTGGCGACCGCGGAGGTCGTGGCGGCGGGGACGCGAGCGACCCCGACCGCCGGCTGAGCCGCAATGAGATCAGCGACTTTCTCCTCGAGGAGAACGCCGCCGTGCTCATCGATCGGGGCAGCGATTCGACCACCCCGGCGGGCGGCAGCAACCTCTCTTGGACGACGCAGCGCACCGACGGCGGCACGATCTTTCCGGGCGGTGGCGGTCCGCGGGATGAAAACGCCGGCAACGTCGTGCCTTCGGCGACGATCGCCGTCGAGCATTACAACCGTATGATGCGGATCCTCGAGAAGGGCATCCCGGTGCACATGGAGGTCGACATCCAGACCCGCTTCCATCCGGAGACGGAGCCGAACGGCTTCAACATCATCGCCGAGATTCCCGGCACCGACCTGGCCGACGAGATCGTCATGATCGGCGGCCACTTCGACTCCACCCATGGGTCCGTCGGCGCCACCGACAACGCCACCGGCGTCTCCGCCATGATGGAGACCATGCGTATCTTCAAGGAGCTCGGCATCCAGCCGCGGCGCACCGTGCGCATCGGCCTGTGGGGCGGCGAGGAACAGGGCCTGATCGGCTCACGCGTCTACGTCACCGAGCATTTCGCCTCGCGCGACATGAGCGAGATCAAGCCCGACTACGACAACTTCTCGACCTACTTCAACATCGACAACGGCAGCGGCCGCATCCACGGCGTCTGGCTGCAGGGCAACCTGGCGGTGAAGCCGATCTTCGAGCAGTGGATGACGATGCTCGACGACCTCGGCATGGACACGCTCGGCCCCCGCAGCGTCGGCGGCACCGACCACGGTTCCTTCGACGCCGTCGGGCTACCCGGCTTCCAGTTCATGCAGGATCGCCTCGAGTACAACGCCCGCACCCATCACTCGAACATGGATTTCTACGACCGCGTCCAGGAAGCGGACCTGATCCAGATGGCGACGATCGTCGCGGTGTTCACCTACAACGCCGCGATGCGCGACGAGAAGCTGCCCAGAAAGCCAATGGCGCGATGAGGTCGGACGGCATACCGCTGCTGATCATCTCCGGCTTGATGATGGTGATCTTTCCCATCATCGCTGCGGTGAAAAGGAGCAACGGTGAGCGCTATCGATACCCGTTCTCGATTCGCTTCATGTCGTAGCGCGTAAGGCTCGATGGCTCAGCCCTCGTCGGATCGCCCCATCAGCTCGATCCGGGTGGCGCGACGAGGCCACCTGGCCTGACCGGCGCGCTCATGACAAAATCGGCGCCCTGCCGTGCCTCTTGAACTGGTTGGTCGCTGCCCATGCTGAGAGCCCTCGTACTCGTTGCCACCCTCCCCTTTCTCGGTCCCGCCCAAGACCTCGTCCCCGGGACCCGCTACGAACCGAGCATCCCGACGCTCACCCAGGTGGTCGGCCACGACTTCGGCGAGGAGATCACACCGCCCGACCAGGTGATCCGGTACATGGAAGCGCTCGCCGCGGCGGCGCCGGCGCGCACCTATCTGTTCCAGTACGCAGAGAGCTGGGAGGGTCGGCCGCTGGTGATCATGGTGATCGGCTCTCCGGAGCGCATCGCGGCGCTCGATGGGGTCAAGGCTGACCTGGCGCGGCTGGCCGACCCGCGGGGCCTTTCCGAGGCCGAAGCCGAGGAGATCCTGGCGCGAGTGCCGGTGGTGACTGCGCTGATGCACGGGGTCCACGGCAACGAGATCAGCTCCAGTGGCGCGGCGATGGCGGAGGCGTATCACCTGCTGGCGGCACAGGGTAATGCGGCGGTCGACCTGATCCTGGCCGAATCGCTCGTCCTCATCGACCCAGTGGAGAACCCCGACGGCCGCAATCGGTTTGTCTACCAGAACGGCGTCGGCCGGGCGCGCTGGCCGGACCCGAAGGGCTACTCGGTCGAACACGACGAACCCTGGCCGGGCGGTCGTGGCAACCATTACTTGTTTGATTTGAATCGCGACCTGTTCATCCAGAGCCAGCCGGAGACACGGGGCAAGATAGAGGTGTTCCTCGAGTTTTGGCCGCACATCGTCGTCGACCTGCACGAGATGGGCGGCAACTCGACCTATTTTTTTCCGCCCACGGCGGAGCCGTCGAACCCGTGGTTCGGCGAGCGCCAGATCGCGCTGATGGACATCTTCGGCCGCGCCAACGCAACCGCTTTCGACGAGCGCGGCTTCCCCTACTTCAACCGCGACGTATACGACCTGTTCTACCCGGGGTACGTCGACATGTGGCCGATGAGCCACGGGGCTCTGGGCATGACCTACGAGCAGGCGTCGGCGCGGGCGTTGGTCCTGGAGCGCTCCGACGGTGATCTGTTGACCTACGGCCAGGGCGTACTGCAACACTTCACCGCGGCCATCACCACCGCCGAGACCGCGGCGCGTAACCGCGAGCAAATCCTGCGCGACTACCTGGCGTTCCGCCGCGAAGGAATCGCCCTCGGCCGGCAGGGCCCCGCCGAGCTGGTGCTGCACTCCGCGCATGACCCGGGGCTGGCCGAGCGGCTGGCCCGCATGCTCGTCCGCAACGGCATCGAAGTGCGCGAAGCAAGCGGCCCGATCACCCTGGGCGACCGGACGCTGCCGGCGGTGGGCACCTACATCGTGCCCATGGCACAGCCGGCGCACCGCTTCGCGCATGACCTCCTGGATACGGACGTGCCCATGGACGAGGGGTTCATCGAGCGGCAGCTCGAACGGCGCGCGCGGCGCCAGAACGACGAGATCTATGACGTCACCGCCTGGAGCCAGCCGCTGCTGTGGGACGTCGAGCTGCTGCAGGCCGATACCGTGACAGGGGCGGCCGGGGCCGCACTGTCCGCGGACCCCGTTGCGACCGTCGGCGATACTACCCTGCCGGCGGCTCGGGTCGGCTATCTCCTTCCCTGGAATACAGGCGCCGCCGCCACGGTGGTCGAGGCACTCCGGGCCGGCATCCGTGTGCACTCGGGAGCGGGTACCTTCACCCTCGGCGGCCGCGACTATGCTGTGGGTACGGCGATCGTCCGCACCGCCGAGAACGGTCCCGACCTGGCCGAGTTGCTCGGCGGAATCGCCGCAACCCACGGTGCCGAAGTGGTGCCGATCGACGATTCCTACGTCAGCAAAGGCATGTCGCTGGGCAGCAACCGCGTTTCGGCGCTGCGAGAGCCACGCGTCCTGCTGATCTATGACCAGCCGTCGCGCTCGCTATCGGCCGGATGGGCCCGCTACGTGCTGGAGCGACGCTACGGTCAGCGCACCACCATCGTTCGCGCCTCCAGCCTCGGGCGGGCGGTGCTGAACGACTTCGACGTCATCGTCTTCCCGAGCGGCAACTACGGCAGCGTCATCGGCGACTCCCTGGTCGATCGGCTAGGCCAATGGATGCGGGACGGCGGCACGGTGGTAACGCTGGCGGAGTCCACCCGTTGGGCCATCGGTGCAGGCCTGCTCGCCACCACCGCCGAGCGCCGCGGCGGCCGTTCCGAAGACGAAGATCCTCCGTCGGACGACACGCCCGAACAGCCGATCGAGTACCTCGACGAGATCGTCCCCGAGGACGAGGCGCCCGACGCGGTACCCGGCGCCATCCTGCGCGTTCTGCTGGACACCGAGCACTGGCTGGCCGCCGGGACCGATGGTGAGATCGGCGTGCTGGTGGAAGGCTCCCGGGTGTTCCGGCCGATCACGCTGGACGAGGGCACCAACGTCGGGCGCTACGCCGAGCTCGAAGACATCGTGCTCAGCGGCATCGTCTGGGAGGAATCGCGCGCCCAGCTGGCGAGCAAGGCCTTCCTCATCCACCAGCCGACGGGCCGCGGTCAAATCGTCGCCTTCGCAGAGGACCCCAACTACCGCGCGTACTCCGAAGCCACCGAGCTTCTCTTCATGAACGCGATTCTTCTGGGCCCCGGACGATAGCTCACCCGGCGAACGTCGGCCCGTTCGTCGTGTCGATGCCGATCAAACGGCCCAGTTCTCCAGCCGTAACCCATCGACGCCCCGGAGCTGATGCGGCTGCGGGCGACGACGAAGGGCGATGAGATATCCGGGCTAGGCGACGTCGACCACCTGGCTGCCGGGCGCGATCTCGTCGCCGCTGTCGTCGAAGCGCACCCAACACTTGGTACCGCCGTCGTAGTCCATGGCACGGAGCACGAGGTCGGCGGGCTGGCCCATGGCGGTACAGCGCTTGATTTCGGGCTCATCCAGGTCGCGCCAGATCCGGATGAACGGGTTGTTGTCCCATTCCTCGCCGATGGTGGTGAAATCGGTGTGCCCTGGATAGACGGTCATCTCGGGGGGCAGCTTCATGAGCACCTGCATGATCGAGTGCTGGATGTCGGCGAACGTCGCGTGCCCCGGGGCGAGGGTGCCGCCGACGGTGCCCTTGAACAGCGTGTCGCCGGTGAATACGGCCTCGTCGTTGACGACGAACGCCAGCATGCCCTTGGTATGCCCGGGGGTATGCAGCGCTTTGATCGACAGCCCACCGCTGGAGATCCGGTCGTCGCCGACGAGGGTTACGTCGTAGGGACCGTCGAACAGGTCCGCCTCGGCCGCTGGCACCACGACAGGACAGGCGTACTTTTTGACGAAGAAATCGTTGAAGCTGACGTGGTCGACGTGGTGATGGGTGCACAACAGATGCGTGACCTTCAGGTCGTTCTCGGCGATGAAGTCGGTCAACGGTTCGGCCGGCCCGCCGGCGTCGATGATCACGCAGCTGCCGCCCGGCTCGTCACCGACGACAAAGCTGTTCGACAGATACTGCTCGTTCAGTGCCCTCTCGACAATCATTTCATTCCTCCTGTGTACCGGTGGCCGAGCCTGATGGGCTCGGCGCCGCCGCACACCATCGGCGGGCGTGTCAAAACGTAATCACCGACCGGATGCCGTCCTGCGCCTCCATCAAGTCGAATCCCTTGTTGACTTCGTCGAGCGTAATGTGGTGCGAGATGAAACCTTCGAGGTCGAGGTTGCCTTCGAGGTACATGTCGACGAGCTGCGGCACGTTGGTGCGGCCGCGGGTGCCGCCGAAGCTGCCGCCGATCACGGTGCGCCCGGTGATCAAGAAGCGCGGGATGATGTCGAGGGTCTCACCCTTGCCGGCGACACCGAGAATCGTGCACACGCCCCAACCCATGCGCGCCGCCTCCACCGCCTGAGCCATGACGCCGACCAGTCCGGTGGCCTCGAAGGTGTAGTCGGCGCCGAAGCCGTCGGTCATGTCGAGAATCTGCTGCACAGGGTCGGCGTCGCCTCCCGCGACGACCAAGTCGGTGGCGCCGTAGCGTTTCGCGACCTCGAGCCGGTCCGCCGACAAGTCGATGGCGATGATGCGCTCCGCCCCCCGGATCTTGCAACCGGCCACCGCGCCGAGGCCGACGAGGCCGGCGCCGAACACCGCGCATGTCGATCCCGGCTCGACCTGTGCCTTGTACATCGCCGCCCCCAGACCGGTGGCCGCACCGCACGCCAGCGTGCAGACGATGTCCGACTCAGCTTCCTTGTTGATCCGGGCGAGCGCGATCTCCGGCATCACGGTGTATTCGGCGAACGTGCTCGTACCCATGAAGTGCCGGATGGGCTCGCCGTCGCGCGATAACCGCGACGTTCCATCGGGCATCATCCCCCTGCCCTGGGTTTCGCGGATCGCCATGCACAGGTTGGTCTTGCCGCTGGTGCAGTGGATGCAAGCGCCGCACTCCGGCGAAAAAAGCGTGATGACGTGGTCCCCCGGTTGTACCAACGTCACCCCTTCGCCCACCGCCTCGACGAAACCGGCGCCCTCGTGCCCCAACACGGTTGGCACGTAGCCGCTCGGATCGGCGCCGCTGGCGGTGTACAGATCCGTATGGCAAACGCCGCAAGCCTCGACCTTGACCAAGACCTCACCGGCTTTCGGACCCTCGAGGTCGAGCTCCTGTACCTGGAGCGGCTGGCCGAATTCCTCCAGAACGGCGGCGCGAATCTTCATGGTGGCTGACCTCCCGGCGCTTCGATGGCGTCCTGAGTCTCGATGTGCGATGGCGCCGGCGGTGGCGCCCGAAGGACAAGCATAGACAACCCATGCGTGAGGCTCGACCGAGGCGGCTACGGCGGCGGTGTCCGCACCGCCGACGAGAACAGCACGGCGGTAGTGTCCCGATCGCCGACGAGAATACCGTGGCGCGGCGCTCCCCTTGGACAGCCACTCGGCCAGCGGTACAATTTGGAGGCTTAGCTCTCGGACTTTCGTGGCTCCCACAAGTTCCCTAACCATCGTCCCCAGCAGGAGACCGAACACATGAAGAACCGGTTCAGTCTGTTCCTGGGCTTCGCGGCCGCTCTGTTGCTAGCGACCAACGTGGCCCTTGCGACGCAAAACGAAAGCGTGGCCGGCGAGTGGCTGATGACCATCAGCACACCGAACGGCGATCGCACAATCACGCTCAACATCGAGCAGGATGGCTCGACGCTTACCGGCACGTCGCTGGCTGAGGGCCAGGAAGAGCCCTCTGAGCTCACCGGCACGATCGACGGCAACAACATCACCCTCAACGTCCGCTTCGGTCGCGGCGGTGGCGGCCGCGGTGGCGGCGGCGGCGGCGGCGGTGGTGGCGGCGGCGGTGGTGGCCGTGGCGGAGGTCGTGGCGGCGCTCCCTGGGAGGGCACGGTCGACGACAACACGATGTCGGGCGAGCGCACTTTCAGTGGCCGCGGTGGTGGTGGCGACACCACGATCACCTGGACGGCGACCCGGCAATAAACGCCTCGAGGCGCCCGCGACGCGCCTGAGAGAGGCCCGAGAAACATCACGCGGCGGTCCGCTCCTCGCGGGGCGGATCGCCGCGATCGTTTTTTCTCGGGCGCAGAGCGGGCGTTGGATGTCCCCGTCCGTTTTTGCCCGCGACTGTCTTCACGATGTCGAGGCCGCGGACTATGATCAGCCTACGACCTTTGCCGAAGGGGATCCATGAGCGACACGAATTCCAACGGAACGCACGAGGTTGCAGGCACCACCGAGCTCGAGAACGCTCTCATTACGGTGGAGCTCAAGCTCGACGAGACCTTCGAGGCCGCCGAGCGCCAAGCCCGCGCTGACGACGAAGCCGGCGCCGGCCTGGTCCTCGAGCAGGTGCTCGACCTGATCTACGACACCTTCGGCTCGGTGATCCCGTACGACCGCATCGGTGTCGCCACGGTCGAGGACGACGGCCAGATCGTCCGCTCACGATGGGCGCGCTCAGAGGCCGACAGTCTCACGATGGGCACCGGCTACGCCGCGCCGCTCGAAGATGAAGCCGTCCAAACCATCCTCGGCTCGGGCGAGCCGTTGATCGTCAACGACCTGGAGGCCTACCTCGAAGAGCACCCCGGGTCGCAGGCGACCCGCGACATCATCGAGGATGGCATGCGCTCGAGCCTGACCTGCCCGCTCGCGAGCGGCGGCAAGCCCACCGGCATGATGGTGTTCTCGAGCGAGGAGCGCGACGTCTACACCGACAAGCACCGAGACATCCTCAAGCACATCGCCGCGCATGTCGCCGCGATCCTCGAGCGCAGCCGCATGTTCGAGAAGCTCATCGAGCTGAACTGGCAACTGCGCGTCGCCAGTGACGCCCTCAAGTATCAGGCGAGCCACGACGGTCTGACGAAGCTGTGGAACCGCACCGCGATCCTCGAGATCATCGATCGCGAGATGGCCCGCGCCCACCGCCAGAAAAAGCCGATGACGATCGTGCTGTGTGACATCGACAACTTCAAGGGCATCAACGACACCCGCGGACACGCGATCGGCGATGTCGTCTTGCAGGCAGTAGCCGAACGGCTTGCCAAAGCGTTGCGCAGCTACGAAACCGTCGGCCGCTACGGCGGCGAGGAATTCTTGATCGCCTTGTGCGACTGCGACGCCGAAGGCGCGCGCCCCGCGATGGAACGGCTGCGCCTCGCTGTCAGCGACGAGAAGATCGAAACCGACAAGGATGCGGTGTCCGTGACGATCAGCCTGGGCGGCGCGGTCAGCGACACCGCCAGCGCAGACCTCGACGAGCTCATCCGCACCGCCGACGAGGCCCTGTACGCGGCCAAGGGCGCGGGCCGCAACTGTCACGAGCTGCGCGTCGTGAACGCCGGCAGCGCCTGATGGAGCGCACGGCGTCGTGAGCGAGACCTTCGCAAAGGGCGAGAGCCGAGCGATGTACCGAAACATCGAGTCGAAGGTGCGCGCCGGCCTGCAGCCCATACACCTCGAGGTCATCGACGAGAGCTACATGCACAGCGTTCCGGCCGGCGCCGAGTCTCACTTTCGCCTGCTGATCGTTTCGGAGCGGTTCGAAGGAAAGTCGGCGGTGCAGCGCCATCAGGCGGTCTACGCCATCCTCGCCGACGAGGTACAAAACCATATTCACGCTCTCGGACTGCAAACGCTGACCCCGGGCGAGTGGCAAACCGACCAGGCGCGCAACGAATCGCCCGAGTGCCTCGGCGGCAGCAAGGCCGAGGCTTGAGCGACGAGCCCGAGCTCGCGGTCCACGCGGCCGCAAACAGCGAAGATGCGGCGACACGCGACGAGACGGCGAAGGATAACGCGGCGACCCTCGGCCGCCTGGAGGCGATCTGGATCAAACGCGCCCACGGCGGCAAGATGGATCCTGTGGAGCTCGCCACATTCGCCGCCAAGAAGGGCATCGTCGGCAACGCCGATTGGGGCGGCTGGCGGCAGGTAACGATCATCGACCAGCAAAAATGGGAATCTGTGACTGCGGCTCTCGGCGTGACACTTGACCCGTCGACCCGACGGGCGAACCTGTTGCTAAGCGGCCTGGATCTGGCGAACTGCCGCGACAAGGTGATGTCGATCGGCGGCGTGCGCCTGAAGATGCTCAACGAAACCGCGCCCTGCAATCTGATGGACGAGGCGCACCCCGGGCTCAAAGACGCGCTCAAGCCCGACTGGGGCGGCGGTGCCTTCGGTTACGTGATCGACGACGGCAAGATCGCCGTCGGTGACGAGGTCTGTTGGGTCGAGGAAGAAGAGCAGGGCTGAAAGACCCCGGTGGCCCGGCCGCTGCTCAGCCTTGCGGATCTCCCGCTCTCGCCCCTAGCCCGGATATCTCATCGGGTCACGGCTGCACGAGCGTGATGGCGCGGCTAGCAGGCCTAGGCGAAAGTGGTGCAACTTTTGTCGCCCCAAACGTCATAACAAGAAGAAACCATCGCCCAATAGGGGGCAAAGAAACGAGCGAGAACCCCTGGTAGGAAGGTGGAGGTTGCCATGCGCAAGGGAATGACGAGGACGCGGAACAACAAGCTGGCGACAGCGGAGCGGATCGGAGGCGCACGTCCGGCGCTGTTGCGCCTCTACTCGCGGCTCGGTGTGCTGCCGAACGCCAACCTCGAGCGCATCGCTCAGGGAAGCGAATGCCTGCTCATTCCCGCTGGAAACACGATTTTCCGCCAGGAAGAAGACGCCGACGCCGTGTACCTGTTGCTCGACGGCGAGGTCCGCCTCGAGCATCGAAACAAGAGGGGCGAGGCGATGATGCACCGCGTGTTCGGACCGTACGATTCGTTCGGCGACGTCGCCCTGCTGGGCGAGGGGAGCCGCTACTACACGGCCAACACGAGCTCGGTCAGCGTGGTGATTCGCACGCCGCTATCGCTGCTGCGCGAGGTTCTGGCTACGGACCCGAACCTGGCGACCGCCTGGATCCACGCGGTGAGCACCGACCTGCAGCGCCGCGAGCGGCGCCTGGCCGACTCGGTCGCGCAGCATATCGTCAACCCGGCGTTTTTCGACGCCGCCTGAGTCATAAGAAGGGACCCTGCTGGGGTCGCCCGGTGCTGACGGATCACCGGGCATAGCGGGGGAAAACAGAAGGCAAAGTGGCTCGCCGCCCTCCCTCTATGAGGCCGGCCACTTTGCCTTTTCCCTTGCCAGGTCAAGGATTCGAGTTCCCCCCAGACCAAGCTCTGATCATGGTGCGCCCCTCATCGGCTGCTCTCTGCGACCGGGTAGAGGTCACGTAGCCGGCCGGGATCGCCCAGCAAGTCGATAGTGGCGAAGGCGACCTCGCCGTCGCGTGTTCCCTGGAACAGGAAGCGTTCCAGCCGCAGCGGGCCGCGGGGAATCCAGCCGCTCGGATAGAGGCGCGGCTCTCGGTCGAGAGACAACAGCATGGCGTAGGATGTCGCGTCGGTGTCGCCGCGAACATCGACGAGCACCCGATCCTGTGCCCGGGTCAGCCACAGCCGGTTGATGGTGCCCTCGAACGGGGGCAAGAGCCACGTCCGTTCGGCGCCCGACTCGCGGTGAACGCCGAAGCGCAACGAGAAAAGGCGCCGCGAGACCGTGGATCATCACCGACGTCGAACTCATAGATCGTCTCTGTTTGCCCGCAGCTGATCGCGGCTGAAGAAGATGGAATCAGCCTCGATGACAACGTCCGCGGCATCGATGTTCACCGAGGCGTAGACGCCGGGCATGATGCCGGCGAGCACGATGATCAGCGCCAAAGCGCCGGCGATCGCCGGGCCGCCTCCATGGGCCTGCATCCGAGGCATGCCGCCGCCGAACAACTCGACCCTGGCAAAGACGATCAACGAGATGAGAAGCACCCCGGCGGCGAGGATGAGCACCTCGGACGCGAACCATTGGGGCTCCAGACGCGGCACGAGGGAGAGCCAGAGCACAAGGGCCAGCAGAGCGAGAGAAATCACCAGCGCGGCGGCGGCGGCGATGTGCAGCCGCTTCAGCACCGTCGAGCACAGGACGCTGCAGGCAAACAGCAGGACCGAGAGACTGGCGAGGCCGATCGGCCGGAGAATCGCCAGGGCGCCGGCGGCGGCCGCAATTAGCGGCCAAATGATGAAGAGGAGGACCGGAATGGCTTCGACGATTTCTTCGCCCCGAACGTTCTGGACCGCGCCGGAGGCGGCGACGAACAACGGTACGACGATGGCGAACGCGACGCCGCCGCCCACGACCAGCCGCTGCTC
>SMVB01428418.1_pt1 | contig 14279 bp, 15 predicted proteins | sample 2456461 | NCBI WGS metagenome assembly SMVB01 (sample SAMN11095934, study PRJNA526329) | marine sediment metagenome | biome: Marine sediment; feature: Surficial sediment; material: Deep marine sediment; isolation source: Hadal surficial sediment | place: Pacific Ocean | collected 2014-05 | depth... | reverse complement strand
GGTCGTCATGATGGGTCGCTCCGATGGGCCGGACTCCGATGGGCCGGACTACGGCGGGCCGGACTACGGCCGCTCCGATTCCTCGTCGGGATCGGTCTCCTCGTCGAAGTCCAGGTCGTAGAGGTCGTCGTCGGTATTGTACAGATCGTCATCGATCTCAGGGGCGGCGTACGGGTCCGACACGTCCTCGTCCCGGACCTTGGCCTCCCGGTTCTGGACGTACGCGTTCCGAACGAACACGTACCAGTCGAAGGAGCGTTCGCGGGCCTTCTCGATCTGCTCGAGGTTGAGCGCGCGCCAGTTGACCGTCTCGACGGTCTTCACCGCGAACGCGTACTCGTCGAAGTAGTAGATCGACAGTGGAATGTCGGCCGTGTCCCCGACGGCGTCGCGCGGGCTCGAGGGCCCGAGGATGGGCAACACGAGGTACGGCCCGGGCGGGATGCCCCAGGCGCCGAAGGCCTCGCCGAGGTCTTCACGCCGGGGCTCGATGCCCCAGGCGGCCGCGGGGTCGAACAGACCCAGGAGCCCCACGGTCGAGTTGATGACGAAGCGCGCGGTCTCGGTGCCCGCTGCCTTGAACTTGGCCTGCAAGACGTTGCTCACGAACGAGATCGGCCACTGGAGGTTCTTGAAGACGTGTCCGACCGAGGTCTGGGCCGCGCCGGGCACGACGAAGTCCCAGCCCTTCGCGAGCGGCACGAGGATCCAGGTGTCGACCTTGTCGTTGAAGACGAAGATCTTGCGGTTGAAGCCTTCCCAGGGGTCGGGGTCGGGCGTGCCGTCCGGGAGCGTCGACGCGCACCCCGCGAGGAGCGCCAGCGCGAGTGGAGCGACGGCGTTCGCGACCATCAGTCACCGATCGACGTGTTGTGGATCAGCTTCCCGATGAGGCGCTCGAGGATGAGCGCCGACTCGGTGAACTCGATCGTGTCTCCGTCTTGCAGCGCCTCGAGCTCGCCGCCGATCTGCAGCGAGATCAGCTTGTCGCCCAGGATGCCCGCGGTCAGGATCGACGCACCCGTGTCGATCGGGAACTCGATGGAGGCGTCGACCTCCAGCTCCACGCGCGCCCGGAAGTCATCGTCGAGGGCGATGCCGACGACCTCGCCGACCTTGACCCCGGCCACCTGGACCTGGGCTCGCCGCGAGAGCCCTCCGATCTCGTCGAAGTGGGCAAAGAGGATCAGCTTCGGCCGCCCGCGCACTTCGAGGCCGCCCACGCTCACCGAGAGCCACGCGAGACCGGCCAGGCTGCCCAGTACGAAGAGTCCGACGATGAGGTTGCGAATGGCTAGACGGCTCATGGCAGCTCAGAACAACAGGGATGTGAGGAAGAAGTCGAAGACCAGGATCGCCACCGAGGCCTGCACCACCGTCGCGGTCGTCGCCGCACTGACTCCCTCCGAGCTGGGGGCGCTCGTGCAGCCACGATACGTCGAGATCAGGGCGATGAGCAGCCCGAACACCAGGGCCTTCAGGCCCGAGCCGACGATGTCCTGGCGGAAGTCGATGGCGCCTTCGAGGCTCGCGAAGTACCCGCTCGAGTCCATCCCGAACATGCCGGCGGCCACGATCCACCCGCCCATGACACCGAGCACGGTGAAGATGCCGTTCAACAGCGGGGAGACGAGCACGAGCGCGATGGCCCGGGGGACGACGATGAGGTGCATGGGGTTGACCGCCATCATCCTGAGACCGTCGAGCTGCTCGGTGGCGACCATCGTCCCGATCTCGGCGGTCGTCGCGGAGCCGGCGCGCCCAGTGAGCAGCAGCCCGGTGAAGACCGGTGAGAGCTCGCGGATGAGCGACAGGCCCACCATCATTCCCACCGACTCTTCCGCGCCGAACTTGATCAGCGTGTTGTAGCCCTGCAGGCCGAGCACCATCCCGACGGCCAGTCCGCTCACGCCGATGATGATGAGCGAGAGCACGCCCTGCTTGTAGATCTCCTTCACGATCAACCGCCAGCGGATCGGAGGCCTGAGGACGTTGCCCGCGATCTGCGCGGCGAACACGCCGAGCTTGCCGAACTCCTGCACGGCGCAGACGGTGAGCTCACCGAGAGCCTGCACCGGTTTCAGGACCACGTGGACTCCAGGTCGGCGGGCAGGGTCATCCGCGACTCGACGACGTCGGCGAGTCGAATCAGGCGCTCGTCCACGTCATTGGAGAGGAGGTTGACGACGCACGGATCCTTGCTCTTCACCAACTCCGCCGGAACCCCCTCGACCGAGCGGGAAGGGAGCAGGATCAACAGGTGATCGGCCATGCGCATGGTGGATGGGGCGTCGTGGGAGATCACGATCAGGGTCATCCCGGACTCCCGGTTGACCTTTCCGAGCAGCAGCTCGATGCGCTTCGAGGTGATGGGGTCGAGGCCGGAGAACGGCTCGTCGCACAGGAGGATCGTGGGCTTCATGATGATGGCCCGCGCGAGGGCCACGCGTTTCACCATGCCGCCGGACAGCTCGGAAGGGAGCAGGCGCGCGTCGGCGGACTGGAGGCCCACGTTGCCGAGCATCTCCCGGACCTCGAACCAGATCTGCTCCTCTGTCTTGGATGTGTGCTCGCGGAGCGGGAAGGCGATGTTGTCGAACACGTTGGTCGAGTCGAGCAGGGCGCCACCCTGGAACATCATCCCGAGCTTCAGCCGGATCCGCGCGAGCTCTCTGTGCGACGCTCTCACGACATCGTCTCCGTCCACGACGATGCGGCCCTGGCTCGGCTTGATGAGGCCGCCGATGAGCCGCAACATCGTGCTCTTCCCCGAGCCGCTGCCACCGAGGATCACCGAGATCTTGCCGCGCGGAAAACCGCAGCTGAGGCCGCCGAACACCTCGTGCTCTCCGAACCGCATGACCACATCCTCGAATCGGACGTGGGCCGCGGCGGGGGCTTCCGGAGCGTCGTCCCGTGCGCCGTCCGTCACTGCGGTCCGTCCCACCTCTCGATGGTCTGTGCCAGCGCCATGATCGAGAAGGCGGTGCCGTAGGGTTTCGTCGACGACGCGATCCAGAAGTCCCAGAACGCACCGTCCTTCTGCCGGCACTTCAGGATCTCGTGCCGGAGCAGGCGCCCGTACCGTGCCCGCTGCTCCTCGGGCAGCGTGTCGATGACGGCCGCGGCGTAGTAGTGCCCGAACAGGTAGAAGTACGCGGCCACGGCGTAGTAGGCCTCGTGGGGGATCGGCTTGTTGCGGCCCGCGTCCAGGAACTTGTGGTGCTTGAAGAACTGCTCGATGCCCTCTTCCATGGCGCCATCGGGCAGCTCCACGCCGGCGCGGTAGAGGGCGTAGTTGCACACCTGGATGCGGCCGAGCGAGCCCTTGACCTGGTTGATGGACTCGAGTGCCAGGTGCCTCGGGAACACGTTCACGCTGTAGGTGTACGCCCCGTTAGGTTGCCGGCAGCGCTCGACGCTGCGAACCGTGGCGGCGAGGAGCTTGTCGGGCACCGCGAGCCCCGCTTCCCGGGCGTTGACGAGCGCGACCACGCCGACCGCGGTCGTGAACGAGGTGGCCCACTCCGGCTGCCAGTTCGCGTTCGGGCTCGCGTAGTAACCCCAACCGCCCCTGGGCGACACGTACTTGGCGAGACCGTCGATCATGGTCTCGGCCGCCGCTCTCAGCGTCTGTCCCCGATCCGTGTCGAGGTAGCGCGGGTGCACGACGGCCTTCGCCAGGGTGTCGAGGCCGTAGACGAGCCCCCACACGTTGTCGACGTCCCATTCCGCGGGACGCGTGAGCACCGCGTTGGCGACGAGGAAGTCGAGCCCGCGCTCCACGGCGGCCTCGGCTTTCGTCCCGGAACCCAGCTCGAGCAAGGCGAGCGTGGCCAGGCCGGTCGTGCCCACGGTCCAGCAGTGGTACGTGGCCGGGTTGGCGAAGCCGCTCGTGAACGTCGCGTTGCGCACACCGCCCCAGGACCCGTCCTTGTTCTGGCTCTCGAGCAGGTAGGTGAGTCCGCCTTCGACGGCTTCCCGAACGGCCGCGTCCGACGTGTCGAGCTCCGTGGCGCCGACGTCCTGGAGGGAGGGGAGGAGGCAGAGCGTCAGGGCGAGGATCATCCGTCCTGCCCGTCCTCGTCGAGCTTCGCGAGCTGCTCCTTCAGGTCGGCGATCTCCGACTCCACCTTCATGATGGCGATCTGCTTCTGGAGCCGCCCGGCCTCGGCGTCGGACTGCGCCTTGCGCACGGAGCCAGTCTTCCGGGTCACCTCCAGCTCGAGGTCGCGCAGCTCGCGCGGCACCTCGTGGTTCTGGAGCGACTCGAGCTCCAACTCCTGGATGGCCAGGGACGCTTGCGCCTGCACCGCCCGCCGCTTGCCACGGCTGATCACGAACTCGGCGGTCATGTCCTGGAGGTCCTGCTCCTCGTACATGATCTCGAGCTGCTCGAGCTCCTCCTTCGCCTCGGTCGCGAAATCTCGGGCGCGCTGGAGGGCGAGGTCGCTCCGGGCGATCCGGTTGGGCATGTCCAACTTCTGGAACTGGGCTTGCTTGGCCTCGATCACCCCCAGCTCTCCGTGCGCGAGCTCGACGGACACCTGGGAATTCGCCTCTTCGGCCTCCAGCTCCATGCGCGCGTGATGCAGCCTCAGCTCGGCGATGGCCAGCTTGCGTGCGAGGGAGCTGCGCTCGGCGGCGTCGTCCTCCCGGGTGGAGCCAGCCCCGTTCCCGGCCGCCTCGCCGCCTCCCGCCGCACTCGCCGACCCCGTGGACGCACACCCGGTCCAAGCGAACGTGGCGATGCCCGCGAGCATGACGTACTCGGCACAAATCGATCTCATCTCGAACCTCCTGGGGGTTCCGGTGACTGCGTCCGATCGCTCTCGGTCCGCGGCGGCAGTGTACCTGTGGGAGTCCTGCCTCACCTGTGAGGGCCCCGTGAAACCGCTCCAGGCGTCCAGCGGTGCCCCGGCCCCGAGTCCGGCCGCCACACGAGCCGATGGGTGACGCCAAATACGTTCTTGCATTAGGATTCGGGCATGGTGGAGGACTTCTACTGCGAGGAGGTCTTGAGCGGACGGACCCCCGTCCGGGTGGTCAAGGAGACCGGGACCGTCCTCGCGTACCATCACACGCGGCCCGCCTGGCCCGTGCACATCGTCGTGATCCCCAAGTGTCACGTGCCGTCCCTCGTCGATCTCGGCGAGGCCGATGAGCGCCTCCTGGGCGAGCTCATCGCCGTGGTGCGCGAGGTGGCCGCCGAGGTCAGTGCCAAGCACGGCGCCGCGCGGGTGCTCACGAACCTGGGCGAGTACCAGGACTCGGGGCACCTGCACTTCCACGTGAACTTCGGCGAGCCGCGAGAGGCCTGAACCGTGCCCGCACCCCGTGAAGACGAGGTCCGCCTGGCCCTCGAATGCTTCCCCATCGCCGGCAACCTGCGGGACGTTCGACGGCTCAGCCGCGGGCACATTCACGACACGTTCGTCTCCGAGTGGGACGTCGCGGACGGCCGGCGACAGTTCATCCACCAGCGGATGAACCAGGAGGTCTTCCCCGACCTCGAGCTCCTGATGAGCAACATCCGGCGGGTCAGCGAACACCTGGTGCGCAAGCTCGGTGAGAACGGGACCGATGGTTTCGAGCCGTTGCGGCTCATTCCGATGCGCGGCGGCGCCCCATTCGCCGTGACCGCGAGCGGCGCCTGGCGCACGTTCGTGTTCATCGAAGACACGTCGTCCTTCGATCGCTGCGAGAGCGCCGACCAGGCCTTCGAGGCTGCGCGGGCGTTCGGGTGGTTCCAGGCGCAGCTGCGCGATCTCCCCGCGGAGCAGCTCGGCGAGACGCTGAAGAACTTCTTCGATTCGCCGTTCCGATACGGCCAGTTCAGGGCCGCGCTGGCGCGTGCGCCGGAAGAGCGCAAGACGCTCGCGGCGGAGTCGATCGGGTTCGCCGAAGCGCGCGCCGGCCTCGTGTCGGTCATCGACGACCAGTTGAAGTCCGGTGCCATCCCGACGCGCGTCATCCACGGCGACACGAAGCTCAACAACATCCTCTTCGACAACACGACGGGCAAGGCGAAGGCCATCGTGGACCTGGACACGTGCATGGCCGGCTACTCGCTCTACGACTTCGGCGACCTCGTGCGCTTCACCGCCGCGACGTCCGCCGAGGACGAGACGGACCTCGCGCGCGTGGGCACGGACCTCGAGCTCTACCGGGCGCTCGTCGACGGCTACATGTCGACGGCCGGAGGGTTCCTGCTCGAGCGGGAGGTCGAGCTGATGCCCTTTGCGGCGCGTCTGGTCACGTTCACGATCGGGTTGCGATTCCTGGCCGATCACCTCGCCGGCGACGTCTACTTCCACGTCGACCGTCCGAATCAGAACCTCGACCGCGCTCGCGTGCAGTTCGGCATGGTCCGCTCCATGGAAGCGCACGAAGCGGAGATGAAGGTGCGCTGACCGCGACGGGCGCGGCCCACGGCGTGCCGGTGCATCGGCGACAGCGCGTCGAGCTCCAGATCGTCGATCCGGTGGTGCTCTCACTCGACGTAGGCGGGAAGCTGCTCCAGCACTTTGACGGACCGCTCCTGCGGCACGAACGAGGCCCGTTCCGTGCTCCTGCAGCCGGCCAGGTGAACGAGCAGCGGACAGGCAAGGCGGAGCGGGAGCGCCCGGTCGCGGGCCGGTTGGGGCCGTTCCGGTCCATGGGAGCCTGGAGCGCATCGGGTGTACGACCAGATTCCCGTGCCCGTACCCCGCTCGACGTATTCCACTCTCTCGACAGTGGCTCCACCCTAGACCCAGGAGTCGTTCCCGACCCAGTTGTCCGTGTCTTCCAAGGGGGAAACCATGCGATCACACACTCGACGAGGCCACGCCCTCGTGTTCCTCTCGGCCGCTGTCCTCACGTTCTCTGCCGCCCGCGCACTCGCAGGCGACTACTACGTCGATGCCGTGAACGGCGACGACACGAACTCCGGCGCTTCCCCCGGCGACGCCTGGCGGACGGTCACCCACGGCGTGGCGCAAGGCCCGGGCGGCGCCCATGAGCTCCACATCGCGCCCGGGCTGTACGACACGGGCCTCGGCGAGAGCTTCCCCATCTTCGTGCGGGGCGGCCTCAGCCTGCGCGGCGACGCGAGCAGCGGCGCGACCATTCTGGACGGCGGGGGGAGCGAGGCCGTCCTACGGGTGAGTGGCGCTCTCGGTTCGACCCGCTTCGAGTCGTTGTGGCTCCGCAACGCGAACGTTGGTCTGTCCTGCAACCTGTCCCTCGACGAATCCCACTCCACGGCACTGGAATCCGTGTCGATCTCGAACATGACGGTGAACGGCGTCTCGGGCACCGTCATCGCCTTGTTCGATGACGCGCGCCTGGAAGTCAGGCTGACGGCCGTGACCATCCGGGACTGCGGGGGTGCGGCTGTGGATCTCCGGTCCGCTGTCATCCTCGGTGGCCAGTACTTCGCCGACGCTGATCTCGTCTGCACCGGATGCCTCATCGAGCACAACGGCGCCGGACTCGCATCGATCCCGGGGATGAACATCGAAGCCGGGGCGAGCGCCGTCGTTCACGACTCACGCATCGTCCACAACACCGGAGCAGCGGTGTCGAGTGGCAGCGTGGAGCTGTCGGACTCGGTGATCGCTTTCAATGCCGGGGGCTGCTCCAGCTTGTTCTACACGGGCGTGACGCGATGCACCATCGTGTGGAACACCGGCACGGGCGTTTCCGGAGGGCTGTTCGCCTCGGGCAGCGTCCAGGCCTGCATCCTCTACGGCAACGGCTCGGACCTGAGCTCCATCGACTGCGCCGACGTCGCGTACTCGGACATCGGCGATGGGGGGGGGGCTGCGCCGGCACGGCCGGGCACATCTCGTCCGACCCGCTCTTCGTCGATCCCCGTGGCGGCGACTTCCGCCTCGCTTTCGGCAGCCCGTGTATCGACCGCGGGAACCCGGCGGGCGGCGGGATCGACGGCGACCTCGACGGGCTCGAGCGGCAGGACATGGGCGCCATCGAGCACGCGCCCCTGTTCGTCGCAGGCGTCCCAGCCCTCGGGAGCCTGGTCACCTTCGAGCTCTGGGGTCCGACCGGGGGAGGCGCGCGAGTGTTCGTGTCCCGCGGGCCGACCGTCGCCCCCGTGCTGACGCCGTTCGGTGAGCTCGACCTCGATCCCACGACCTTCCGGCACTTCATGAACGGCACGACGGCGCCCGGTCCTCCGGGAGTGATCTCGTTCACGATTCCGGCGGACCCGGTGCTCGTCGGTGCGACCTTCAGCTTCCAGGCGCTCGCCACTTCGACCGTCCCGGCGCTCGCCGCTGCGTACACGAATGCCGTGGAACTGACGATCCAGGAGTGAGCGGTCAGCCGAGACCCAATCACGTGGGCCGCCGTATCGGACTACGGATTCTTCCCGCCCCAAGTACGGACATCTGCGCACAGCGGTGGTGCGCCGGAGCTCCGACACTGGGACCATGCCCCATCGATCCATCGCCCAGGTCGTCAAGCCGTTCGTGGTCATCTACGGCCTCCTGTTCCTCTGCCTGAGCTACTTCGCGATCTACCCGGCATTGAGCCAACGGGAACCGATGACGCTGGTCGTCATGTTGACCTGGATGTTCATCCTGGCCGGGATCGTCGCGACGTACACCGTCGCCGTGGTGTTCCTCGCCGGCGACGACGGAGCTTAGGGCCCGTCCGAGAACAACGGCGAGGTTGCGCCGGCCCTCGCTGCCCCTGGCTGCGTTGCGGGGTCTCCTTCAATCGACCCGAAGGGGTCGTCTCGATCGACCTTTGGCAGACCGGGGCTCACCTCTCCGAGTATCCAGCGCATACGAATCCATGCGCCTTGCCGGTTCCTCAGGGGGAACGACGATGGCTCGCCGAAACCTAGCACTTATTCTCGGACTGGCCCTCAGGCGGAATCTCGTTTCGGGTCGCCTCGGGCCGTGAATTCATCCAGCGAACGCGCACTCTCCAGGAGCAGCGAGATGACATTCAGCCTCAAGTCTTCACCTTCGAGGACGTGCGCGGAATCGACGAACCAGAAGTCTGCGTCGCGAGTCGCGTACACACGGTGGATCACATGCTGGATCTGGTAGGAGAGCGCGATGCGCAACGCCTGCTCCGAGACGAGCTCCTTTTCGAGCAGAGTCCGGCCGAGGACCAGCGAGTTGTGCCCTTCGTCCTGCAGAAGGTCATCGAGAGTGTCACGCTCGAGCGCGCCCTGGCTCACCAGGATTTCCCCCAGGAGCAGACTCTTGGGTGAATTGTCGCCCTGGGCGTAGACGACCGAGCCTTCCTCGAGCTGGATGAAGAAGACCTCCTCGCTCGTGTGGACCGTGAGGATCCCGGTCTTACGGAGATGGGCGATGAACCCGAGGATCTCCGGGATGGACACTGTACACGTGTGGCCTTGCAGGCCGGCGTCCGCGCTCCGATCCCCGTTCTGAGCGGGACCGTGTTCCCGCGTGTCCTCGGTGACCTCGGAGGCGTCCGAGGTCATGAGTTCGCCCGCGGTCGTCTCAGCTCTCGAAGGCACCGGATCGGGATGCCCCGCTAGCGCGCACTCGAGCGTCTCCTGATCGATCGTTCCCATGTGAACGAGCAACTCGCCGAGCGGACGGGGGTCATGACGCTGGGCCGTGAGCGCGGCGGCGATCTGATCGACGCGCGCGGCGCCCATCTCGATCAGGGTCTGTCCGAGGCGCGCGGCGAGCTTGCGGGGAACCCGCAGCTCCGGGTTCTGCAGGCGCAGCTTGGGGGCGATGGGGGCCGGCTTGCTCAGTGGATCCGGTCCAGGAGGGCTCATGGGTGTCACTCGGATGGGGCGTGCGGACTGTCGGCCTCTCATCGGGATGCCCGGTGACCGGACTGAACCCTTCTCCTCGAACCCGTTCAGGCAGCTTCTCCAAGTGGTGTGAGTCAAGAGTTCAGTGCACTTGTCGAGCCGCTTGACCGCCCCTGGCTGCGTTGCACCTACTCCGAGTATCCAGCGAATACGCGTCGGCGTAGCCGCTGTAGGAATGTCGCATCTCACGCATTTCGGACCTCTCGTCTCGTGCAAGATGGCATACGAACTCGCGGAACCCGTACTGCCCCTGGTACAGCCGAGTCTGATTCACAGCTCATCTGGTACTCGAAGGTGCCCACGCGATGTCGTGACCACCGCCCATGGCCCAGTGTCGGGCATCACGCCCGCTGTGTTGCTGCTGGCGCCGCCTTCCCGTGCCATCGTGCATGAGACGCGAGGTCCGCGATGCGGGAGACACGACACCGCACATGCCCCCCCGGGAGTCCGCGCATGTCAGGGCGTGAACGTCACGCTGACCGCATTGGAGAGGTTGAAGCCGCCCGGTCCGGTCGGGTCCCGATACCACCACTGGAAGTTCCACGTGCTGTTTGCGGTGATCGCGTTGGGACCACTCGAGGTGGGTGGGATGGCGAAGTCCACCCTGCGCGAGGAGAGCCCTAACGTACCGCCCATGAGCTGCGGCGAGTTGAGGCGCTCGACCGAGCCTCCGATGCACAGTGTGCCGCCGCCGAACGGCATCGACGCCTGCACCGATCCGTAGAAGAACAGACCGAACTGACCCCTGATGCCGCCCTGCGTGCCCAGCCGAAAGTCGTTCGCCGCGAGGCTCGCCGAGCCGTGCGAGTAGATGCGCGCGGTCTGGCCGAGGGAGTTCTCGCCGCCCTGGCAGTACTCCGATCCGGGCATGGCGAAGGGCTGCATGATCCAGACCCGGAGACCGACGCAGCGCGCTACCAGCATGTCCTGGAACCCGTCGCCGTTGATGTCGAGGTACGCGAAGTCGTGGACACCTTGTTGGTTCCAGCCGAGGTTCGTGGGATTGTTGGGGTCGAGGAACCCGTCGACTCCCAGTGTCGCTCGCTTGTTGCGAAGCGCGGCGAAACGCCGGTTGCAGCCGGGGATGTCGACGTCGACGTCCGCGATGCCCAGGTCCGCGAAGCCGTCCAGGTCGAGGTCGTGCTGATGCACGTTGCCCCCGAAGCCGGTCGTCTTGTTGCTGTTCGTAACGAAGATCTTCGTCGTGGCGATCGTCCCGTCGGCGTTCGTCGAGTCGTTGATGTAGATGTAGTCCTGACCGTCATCGACGACGTAGAAGTCCATCCGGTCGTCGTTGTTGAAATCGACGGCGCGCACCATGTACGCGGCGGCGGTGTTGAATGTCTGAACTTGGTTGAAATGGCCCGTTCCGTCGTTGAGGATGAGCTTGACGGGCTCGAACGCGCCGGAGCCCTTCAGGATGTCGTTCCAGCCGTCCTTGTTGAAGTCGCAGATGAAGCTACCCGTGCCGAAGACCGAAGTGCTCGCTGCGTTGCTCATGAGCTGGTCGGTCATGTCGGTGAAGATGCCGGTGCCGTCGTTGATCAGGAGCCGGTCGTCCAGGGGACTGTTGTAGTCGGAGAAGAAGAGATCCAGGTCGCCGTCGTTGTCGATGTCGCCGTCGTAGACGGCACAGAATTTCGGACCGGGGGAGAACAGGGGCGAGAACCAGTTCGGCTGTGAGGCAAAGCCCTGCCACACCCCGCCGATCTCGCCCTGATTCATGAACAACCGCGGCTGCTCGAAGAACGTCGTGGCGACCACCAGGTCCACCCAGCCGTCCCCGTTCGCGTCGAATGCAAGCACGTCGCGAGCGTCGTCCGGGATCAGGAAGTCCGGAGCGAGGGTCGACGTCCGGTCCGTGAGCACGCCGTTCTCGTTCATGAGCAGCACGTTCGGCCGGCCGCCGGGAGTCGAGAAGGGGACCTTGCGTACGATCGCGACGTCGAAGTCGCCGTCGTTGTCGAAGTCCGCGGCGACCATGTCCTTTTCTTCGGGATCCGCGGTCGTGACGGTGGGATCGCCGATGATTCGAGTGGCGGTTTCGTCCGACCAGTCGACCCAGTTCGATTGAGCGTTCGCCGTCGCGCAGAGGGCGAGGGGAGCCAGCACCAACGCCATGGGCCCGAGCTTGCTTGAGGAGGGCATTCTGAGTTCTCGTTTCTGTCTGGTTTGCGGTCGCTGAGCTGCGCTCCGAGGAGCACCGCCGGCCCTGAGTGGGCACCAGGTGCTGAGGAGAGTTCGGGACGAGGCTCGGGAACGACCGAGGGTGGGGATACTGGAAGTACCGGTGATCGGGGCTCGTGGAGTGCGTTACTCCAGAGGAGCCCCAACCCACTCATTCTGGCATCGGAACCCGAATTCCCGTGTTAAGTACGCGTCGTGCACGTCGAGGACTCGGAGACACTGACGTGAAGTGGAAAATCCCGGTAACTTTCCCGCGCCGTGCGGAGTTTCTCGCCAAGAATTCGGTCCCTGAGCTGTTCGGGCTCGTATACGACCCTCTTGCGTTCGTATGCGGAGCACGGTCAGTCGTACCTGGCATACATCCGCCGCGTGCCGGGGCTGGTAGCCCTACTCCCCGCGACGCCAGGCGAGGTAGTCCCGCATCAGCTCCCGAATGTCGTACTCGCGCTCGCTCAACGCGGCGAGAACGGTCTCCTTTGACGCGCTCCCAGCGATGCGGCGGTACCAGAGTTCCGCCATGAGCTTCGTCCCCATCAGGTTCGGATGGAGGCCGTCCGCCTCGTAGCAATCGGGGTAGCAGTCGCGGGTGGCGGTCCAGACGTCCGGGCCGGCGTGAATGAAACCGAGGCCCCGGGACAACAGGCGGGACAGCGCAATGCGCTCGTTGCCCACCTCCGGCTCCACGGGCTGCTTGTAGATGTGCATGGCGATGAACACCTGTTCGAGCCCCAGGTCGCGCAGGCGCAACGCCATCTTCTCGATTCGATCGGCTCCCAGCTCGGCGCCGACCATGTCGTGCTCCGACTTGACCGGGCCGCGATCATCCAGGGTGAACTGCAGCGATTGTTGACAGAGAGCGATCGTCGGTGGGGGAGTGCTGCCGCGCAGCCTCGCCTCCGGCCCGAAGAAGTCCGCTCGCATGGCGCCAAACGTGCGCTCGTAGTTGCGATCACCCGGATCGGCGACCCAGTGCTCCACGGGAGCGCCGCCGGCCACGGCGTTGAGGACGTGGTAGATCCTGCGACCCCCCGAGTGCTCGTCCAGCATGTCCTGGAGCATCGCCGGCCAGGCGTAGGACGTGGAGTAGCCGACGATGACGAACGTCTTCTCCGCTCCATCGAGCAACCCCGCCTCGGGCGTCGTGTTCGAGGGCACGGCGGGCGCGGTATCTTCCGCCACAGGGGGCGCTTGGGAGCAGCCACAGAGGCCCGCTCCGATGAGCAACGCGGTGACGAGCAGGTCCCCCCCGGTCATCGTTCAATCCGCCAGGATCCGGGAGCCCGGATGGGAGCGGGCCCACGCGTACCAGTACGCGCGGTCGACGCGCAGCGCGCGCAGTCCCTCGAGCTCGACCACGGCACCGCCTTCGGTGACGAAGCTCGTGCCGGCGGAATCGGCGGGTGCGAAGAGCAGCACGCGCCCGGATCGAGCGGCCTCGAGGGCGCGCACGTCACCGGTCCCCGGATCACGGACCCAAGCGACCGGCGTACGCCCGACGACGGCGTGGATCACGCCGGCACTCTCCAGCAGGCCCTCTTCCACCGCGAAGGGGATACCGTCGACGACCACGCCGAACACGACGTCCTTGGGGCCGATGCCCCCGATGCCCTCCGAGAGCTGCGGCCTGAAGAGACGCTCCGGGTCCGCGAAGTAGCTGGCGTAGTGCGACTCGGTCTGCTCGCGTTCGTCCTCGGGCTTGTAGAGCGCCTGGGTGTCCGGGTGCTCGGCCTTCCATTGGGCCCACGTCGTGAAGGTCGAGGGTCGGTGCTCGAGGCGCGCGCCGGCCATCGGCCCCTCGATCGCGCGGCCGTCGAGTTGGGTCCACAGCGATTCGGACGCCCGGTCGTACATCACGAGCACCCCGTGCCACAGGTTGCCCGAGACACCGAACGTCGTCGCTTCGTCGGCCCCGTCCACCACTCGGGAGTACACGACCCCCGCGTTGGCCAGCGGTCACCAGGTCGCCACGATCGGCTCGCCGTCGATCTCGTCGTTGACGATCTCGTGGGCGTCGAGGTGCCAGGCCGAGTAGGCGCGGGCCGTCCCGTCCCGGCCGACGATGCCCAGCACAGGCTCGTCGGGGAGGTAGTAGGCGTCCGCCTCGGCGGCGGTCACGATGATCGGTTCGTCGATCGCGGGGATGGCGTCGCGTGGGAGCACCTCGAGGATCGGTTCGCCCTCGATCTCGCGCCATTCGGAGGCCTCGGCCCGGCCGTCGCTCGCCGATTGGCAGCCCACCAGGGCGACAGCCGTGCAGATCATCATCATTCGCATGCGGGAT
>SMVB01335370.1_pt1 | contig 14285 bp, 25 predicted proteins | sample 2456461 | NCBI WGS metagenome assembly SMVB01 (sample SAMN11095934, study PRJNA526329) | marine sediment metagenome | biome: Marine sediment; feature: Surficial sediment; material: Deep marine sediment; isolation source: Hadal surficial sediment | place: Pacific Ocean | collected 2014-05 | depth... | reverse complement strand
CATTATCCATCGCTCCTTATATCGCTCTCAATTTCAAACAAGAAATCTTCTGAATAACCATGCTCTTTGCGATTTTGGTAATATAGTTCTATCGCGCTATCACTTGAGCAAGCTTGTTCCATTTTGCCAGCCAATCGGCTTTTTGTAGCGCGCTTTACAGTGTCTTTGAATCCCAGTAAGAAAAATGCTTTCATGTCGTTCCTTCCAAGTAGTCTATTTTCTTATTAAACCAATTCATGCCAAAACTTGTATTTTCAAACTCATAGGCTTTTGACTGTAAATCAATCCCTTCACATTCTGATATCAATCCCTTGCGGATCATTGCGGCTACATTGTTATCAACATAGTCGAGGTAATAGGTTAATTTCATGTTAGCCTTCTCTCATTATGTCTTGCTGTGTCGGGTGGTCGTAAATTGAATACTTGAACTCTTCTTTTCTCAAGCTGGGTGCAATGTATTGATCCGATAGATAACAGCCCTCGTAATAGGTGTTATCCACCCAATGAATGACTTTCGCTTGGTCAATATCATCTAGTGAACACTCTTGAAATACCGCGTAGCAGATACCGTTTAAGGTCACTATCACCATGTTACTTGCTTCTGTAATCTCTATTTTCATAATGTCATCAAAGATAGGATCGCTGGTTTCAAGGAAAACATCGTTACCACCTTCACTCAATTCTGACCAATCGCTCGGTAAATCATCCATGAGAGTCAATGTCACAGAGGCACCCACATTGAAGAAACTTGCGGATATATGGACATATTCAAAGTTTTCACGGTTGGCGAAAAACTCCGTATTGTCATCCATGCCTAGCTTAATTATGTCTTTTAAGTTGTCCCTGGTAATCATATCACGCCTCTTATTTTGTCTAAGTAGTTGCTAACGTCTTGGGTGTTTATGTAATTGTCCAAATCATCCCCACAGTGAAACTTTTTGCTATTCATGTAGGTGTAAAGGTCATTAACAATTTGATCAATTTTGCTTCTGCTTACCTCATTCTCTTTGACCTTGGCTTGCATCGCTTTAATGTAATTCACGTTGTCCCCTTTGGTTGTCTTGAGCCCTTGTTATAGGGTAGGTGCTGTGTGTTATCAATACTTATTTTAATTCTTTTTCATTACCGCAAACTAAGGTGCTTGCACGCCCTATGCCCGCCATACAATGAAGTAGGCGGGCTATATATCTAGTAGGTTATGCTAGTGGGTTACTTCTTTTCGCGCTCTGGCATGGTTATATCTAGTTTGAGTACCTGGCAAGCTACCGCCCACGCCGCTATCTGTTTTCCGTAGTCTAATTTGTCCTCCCATATGCTGTAAAATAGCCAATCAGTACCTTTATCTTGTAGGTTATACTTTGCCTTAGCTTTGAAGCTCGCCTTAGTAACAAGCTCTTTGTTATTTTGCATCAAACCAACTATCTGGATAATATCTAGGTCATGAATGGTCAGGCTTGTGTTGAAAGAAACTCTCATGTCATCCCCTTAATGTGAGTCATAAATGTCTAGTAGTTCTGCTTCTGTCATATCTAGTTCAACCGCCGCCCATGCAATTGCGGTATGGCAATCTGGGTCATCGTGCTTATCCATGAATTTCTGAATTACTTGCATTTCGTATGGCATTGTTTCCCCTTAATATTTGGTCATGTCTTTGATACCGAAATAGTTTCTTAGGCATGACTTGCATACCTCAACTTGACGGCACTCAACTTGCGCCGTCTTGTCGCAATACTTACATTTCTTGTCGGTCGTTATGGCTTTGTACTTGATCATGAGTGGTCCAACTTGTTTAGTGCTTGCAACTTCTTTAGTGCTCTTAGCCCCGTCTTGTTTGCCTTGATATTTGACGCCCATTCAAGGTCATGAATAGCTTCTGTCAAAGTCATGTTACCAGGCTTGATATCCATAACTATTTCGTAAAATTCAGTCTTTATTACGTTAATCATATTGGTTCCTTTCTGTTTAGATCAATTTACAGCTTAAATTAGGGATGAATCATGGCTCAACGCTCATTTAAGAGGTAAATCAAAGGCCAGATTGACTGGCCACGGTGGCTTGGGTTAAATCATTAACATCGACCTAATTCTTAGATCTGCGGCCATATTCAGCCCGATCGTATCAACAAAGAAGTAAACCAAGGCGTGAAGCTTAGTGTCACCGTGTCGGTAGGCTTTGCTGAACCTAAAGCCAGTGAGGTTAAGGATCGCAGTGGTTAGGCAGGTCGGTTTGATTAGTCTCATTGTGTTGTCCTCGTTGGTGTTATCTAAGCTTGAGATACATATATGCCAGCTATTCCGTGTGTTGTCAAAACATATTATTGAAGAACGATGATTAATGTTTACGTTGTAAAGAAGGTGTGTAAGGCCCTAATAGCATGGGATAGGCTTGGCATTGGGAAGGTAGATAGAAGGGGATAGAAGGCACGCTAAAGGCTTGTGGACGAACAACAGGGGAATGGTGAGGGCATGGACAAGATTGCTTCACAAGGGTACGGTGGTAGGTCAGAGATGGATGATGTTGGCATAGCGTCATGGTGGGTGTGTGTGTGTTGTAGCAGACATGTTACATTGACTTATGTTTGGGGAGATAGGTCAGGGTGGATAGGGAGATGAGTCAGTCTCGGCCGTTTTGTCGTACCATAACCACCCAGGTAAGGCCGCCAAAATAGCACCCATTCGAATCTCGAACCTATATCTCGCATTCCCCAATCATTGTAGGTAGTTAGCGTGTTCGTCGCGGTCCCATCGTAGTCGCTAAGGCAAGCACACAGGGCAGAGCATGGCTAACCTATTGATATCACTAAGGTATATAGCTACTGTGGTGTGACAATGTGTGTCATCGTGTCAATTAATGTAAGCCATTGATTTCATTAATGTCTGAAGGGGCGGCTGGGGGTCGGCGGTGCAGGTGCTTAGATGGTCCCTATATCCTTTTTCCCAAAAAATTTTCAAACCAAATTCCCTCCAAAATTTCCAAATCTAAAACAAGGTTTTGTCTCCTGCTAGTCGAGTCACTATGGGCCGGATTCTGGTTCATCCCCTGTCACCTTGCCTACCTATCAATATTGGTAGTTACCAGCCTTGTTAAGTGTCTATATGACATGTGAAATAGAGTGTGAATTTCATTACTAGTATTGCAAATGCCCCTTACCTGTGGTCTACCCATTACTCACCACTGAAAGGAAAACCAATGGAAGTTGAAAACTCCCGAGCTAACCCAGCCGCATGGGCAGTTCCCGAGCATGACGCCCCCTTCGAGGAATATCGAAGCTGCGAGGTTCCTCAAAAACTGTTTGATATCATCCTGAAATGTGTTGATGGGGATATAGAAGTCATGTTTTACCCTACCAATCACGGTATGGAAATTCGACTAAGGAAGCTGGTTGGTAAGAGTTATTACGCAGTCAGCAGGGTCTTGGGTCATCGGGAAATTTCTGAAGAAGAGCTTATTATTCACCTGATCGAGAATATGGTCCTTCATTTAAAAAGGGAGTGTCCCGATGCCCCCTAAGGTGTGTGTATGAAGCCTTCAGGTTTACCCGATATCGAATTTACACATATCACGGAAAAACAAGAGTCGGATATTAAGGGAGATCCAGACTATTCCCAAATCGTAATTTGTTGGGCTGGCCGGGGTCACAAGTCATCGAAGCTTTATTACAAAATCGAGGTTGAGGAGAAATCATGAGTGATGCAGATTTCCATAAAGAAGATGAGATGGAAGCCTACGGTTTACTGGGAGATAAGGTCAAAGACCAAATGGATTGCACAGAGTCTAACACCGAGGAATGGTGCCTACTTGCTGAGAGATACATAAGAATAAACAGGAATATAAATAGGCTTATATGGACTAGGGGGGAGACGCCATGAGTGAAGTACCAGAGGTTGAATTTGTCACTATACCAAAGAGCGATTACCTCAATCTTTTGAATCAGAGCGAAAAGTTGGATTGCCTTGACTCGGGCGGCGTTGACAATTGGGATTGGCATGATGATTCCTTGGAAGGTATGCGGGATGCCGTTGATTGCAACGATAAGGGTCTTGAGATTGAGTGGGTGGAAGTATGAGAGAAATATGGATCTTTATCATAGCCGGGACCACTTTATTAAGTGCGCTCGCATTCCTAGAGGGTTTTTTCAAATGATATTCCACAAAAGAAATAGGAGGAGAAATTGAAGCCACCATGCTCAAGCTGCAAAGCCAATTGCTGTAATTTCGTCCCGATGTCTCAAGCTGAATTATCCACCCTCCAAGCTGCCCGACCTAGGAAAATGATCAGGGGTAAGCTATCCGTGGATGGGGATACTGTGCTGATTATGGGAAAATGCCCATGGGTTGCCAAAGACCACACTTGCTCAGCTTATGAGTTTCGTCCTTCGATTTGCAGAATAATAGGGACTCCCAAGGTGCCTTGCGAGAAGATGCCTGGTGGGAAAGAGATGTTTGAGGAATTAATGAGGAGACATGTGGAATCATGACAAATTTAGAATGGTGGGTCGTGATTGTGAGGAAGGTAAAGCAGATCTATAAAACTCCTCTTTGCGACTTAACTCCCGACGAAAGAATAGTTATAGCCAATTTAGATGCGCTGGGTATTAAGAATTTAAAAGATTTCGTTGCATATGAGGGATTTTAATGAAGGACGTTAGAAATTCACACAGAGAAGGTCTTCGGCGAAATTCAGCTTTGAGGGGTTTTAACACAATAAATATGAAGCAGGATAAATATCTTACTTGGTTCCGGTGGGGTTTTGATAGAAGATACCTAACCCAACATGCCTTCTTTTCAGCTCTTGATAAGGAGTGGTCTGAGGTTCTTGCTCACAATATGTCATTGTATGGCCGGGAAGATCCATGGAAAAGGGCGGGTGAGGCTTACGTTTTAAACTAGAGGGGATAAAATTGCTTAGAATCAAAGAGCTGACCAAGAAGGTTGGCCTTCCCCGAAAGTATCTTGAGAATCTAGTCAGGCTGAAGAAGTTCCCTGGGCCAAATTTGAGGGGTTCTCGTCCTAGCTGGTATGAGTTTGAAGTTGAACAATGGATGTTAGGAAAATGGGAGAGTAGAAAATGGCGTTAGAGACTTTAAAAGGTGTGACTGAAATTGGTGGGTTTGAGGTTCTTAGTGAGCGGCCAATGAATCCTCAAGGTGGGGTTGATTGGCCTCTGTACGATGAGCTACGAGAAAAAAAGCCCATATACATAGACCACAGAGTGAACATGATCAGCTTTCGTATTCAGGATGGCCCCGTCAAAGAGGTGGGGGTTAATGGTTGCCAAGTTGACACTCTGCTTCATGCGTCTGAGATAATAGTCGAGGGTCTGAATAAGAAATTCCCGAGCATAGATAATGATATTGCCATCAAGGCTATCAGGAGTGCTATTTATGCTTTGGAGCGCCGTAAGAGAGACAGGGAAATGCGTGGAGTCGAAGGGTTTAGTAAGGCATGATCAGATTTATCAGGATTTCCATAGCGACATTACTTTATTGCGTGATCGTCTGGACCTGCTGGTTATTGGGGGGTGTGAGGGGGTGGGCTGAGTGGCTCAGCCCACTGGATGATGATTAGTCCCTCGATGCTGTGTGTCGTAGCCAGCCCTTAAAAGGGTGAATCGAGGTAAAAACCCCATCTCCAGCATTACAGGTTCCGCTTGCCCCTTCACGGGAAGTGACCCCAACTAAGGATAATCTCCCGCGGCTTCCTATGAATGCGGGTCCGCCAGAATCCCCGTAACAAGCTCCTCTGCCATCCCTTCTCAGGGTAAATTCGTGCCCATAAATCCGACCGATACTTGAAGTGGTTTTCCTGAGATAGCCCCCGTTATTAGCCCGTTCTCTAGTGGTGCCGTATCCAGCGATTGTGACCCGACCTGATCTTGGGGTAGGCGCGAGTGGCACTGGCCTAACTTCGCTGCCCATAGATCCTGAGAAGCGGATAACGGCGAGATCGACCCTGTAGTTTGGATAACGGGTAGAAGATATTACGCGCCTTATGTTTTTGCCTCCGTAGAAACCGTGGCCTACGTGGGTGATTGAACCGAGGCAATGGGCTGCGGTGATAACCTGATTTTGTCCTATTAGCGTCCCAGTGCAGATGACCCTTCCGTTTGAGATAAGGGCAATCGTTGATCGGTAGACTGCGTCCCTGCTATCGGCGACTCTGCGACCTCCGACGATTCCAAATTCTTCGAAGGAATTACCCTTGTACTGGCTTCCGCAACCTGCGAGGCTTATGAGTAGAATTAGCTGTAGAATCTTCATGACATTTCCTCTAATTTTGGTTTAAATGTTTCTCTTATATTTTTAGAGGTTTTTATGACTAAGGACGATTTGTTTTTATTTAAGTTGGGTCAGAATGTTTCCACGATAGAAGATCCACAAATACGATTGATGGTTTTTGAGCGGTTATACGTGGAGTTTCTTGATGAGGAAAAGCCCAGGCGGGTGATGTACGCCTGTAGGGAGAAGGTTAATGGATCTATGAATTTGATTGTCCAGCAGCGGTTGATTAAGTGGGACAAAACCCAAAAAACTCTACCAGTGCACAAGATTTGCAGGAGCGGTGAGACAGAACGCCCCATCCCTCTGGCTTCCAAAATCCTCTTGTAGAGTTAGTTTTTCGCCATTTATGATCGCAGCTTTGATTTTTCTTTTTAGCTTTCATAAGTGGTCTTCCTGGTTGGTGGGGGCTCCGCCAAGGCCCCGGCAGACAATACAGATAGACCCGTCATATTGACCTTCTCCGCTTCCATGGCAATACCCGCACAGTTCTTCTTCCTGTTCTTCGCTCATAAGTGCTCCTGACTGGGGTAAATCGGCTTCTCAGTGAATGTTTTAACCTATTTGACATCCTAGGTCCATCGTGGGGTTGAAATTGACTCAGGGGCTTGTTACAAGATTTATACGAACCAATAATTCTTGAAAAATAATGAACTCGAATTTAACAGAGCGAAGCGAGTGAAATCCGAAGAACAACCAACGGGCGGCAGAGTAATTGCTGACTCGAATGGGCAGGGGGTTTTTGCAGAATGGTAATACGGAGTATTACGGAGAATTAGGGAGAAAAAAAGCGTGAATAGATCAATTAAAACAGTAAGAAGCAGATTGACGCGTTACAAAACCGTTACGGTATTCCCACGGCACTCCCAAGGATTGCAGCCGGTTAGTAAAGTTTTTTGTAACGGTTTTGTAACGGGGCAAAGTGGCTCAGTAGATTTATCAGTAGAATTTGGGCATAAAAAAACCTCGGTCACAGGATTACAGTCCTACCGAGGGTTTTTTGATCAACACACAACCAAAAACTAAAACTAAGGTTCCCAACTAAGGTTCCCAACTAAAGAACCAACTAAGGTTCCAATTACAACTAAGGATCAATTATAATGACTCTCAGAATTTCGCAACTAAAATCATACAAAGCATTCCGAATATTTCTCTATCGCGTCCTTAAAGGTTGCTCCCAGCTTCACTTAGATAAACTAATCAAGCACCTATATAATTCCTATGTAAATGACTTTGGCGTAGACCGAGGAAGAACAGCTACACTAACCAAAATACAGTTTTTTGGTGACAAAAAGGGAATGGGTCGATGGCTGAAAGCCCTAGATAAAGCCTTAGTTATTAGAAGAACTAGGAAAAATGCTTCTACTTTTTACCTGTCCTCCAAGGGCGTTGAATATTTTCAAAAGATGTATAAAGAAACCATTGTAATTCAAAAGCAAGAAGTCTATACAGCAGAACAGAAGCCGGTGGTATCAACGGACACAGAGCAGCCAGAAGGGGGAAAAGTGAATAAATTAGAAGAGAAAATAGATGACCTACAAAAAGATATGAAGTTTCTAATCAGCATGATGACACCAGCCCAGCAAGAAGAAGCTAAAAGTCATATGAAGCTGGTGGCTAAAAATGGCGAGCTGGTCAAATGAAAGTAGCTATCCATACCGGATCAAGAATCCGAATCAGAATAAATGGTAATACCGTAGTTCTGGCCAATGATTCATTTAATATGGTTCCTGATCCAGATAGGTCTAGGAAAATAGAGTTTTTTATAAAGCTCTGGACAGAGAGCCACGCCTTTGAGCCCAGCGTTAGGTACAGTGACAGTTATGACTTATTGCCTACATTAGGGGGGCCGTCATTGGCCGAAACACTTTTTGAGTACAAGCTCATTGATCTACCAAAAAAAGATGATTACCAAGAGCTATTGAAAGAAATGGAAAAAAAAGGAATGGGGCCTGAATTTCTAGCCAAGTGTGAAGCTCTTGGTAATACGGGCGAGCTGGTGTAAAATCACGACTTACACCTCACAGGAGAAATCTTATGCCGCACAAAATGACAAAAAATAATGGAAAATGGTCACTGAATGATAAAGATGGCAAGGAAGTCACCTCGGGAAGTCTGGCGACCGTGATGCGAGCTGATAATGAGATGATGACTTCGTCTCAACACGATCGTGCGCTATTTAAAGAGGGTAAAATAACTCGTGAGACAGTTTATAAAAGAGCCAAGTCCAGGCCAAACTACCATAACAGACCTGACGACGAAGGTGGGCCGGCTAGACCTGAAAAAACGTCTAGAGCCGAATATGTGGACATAATGAGGGAGAACGATGAGGACGATGCTTATGAGGCTCAGATGAAGATAGACGATGCTGCTGCTGATGCACGTTATGAAGCGGCGCGTAAGAAAAAGGCCAAGAAAAAGCCGAAAAAGGAAGTGCTAATCCGGCCTAGTCAAACTCATGGTACTTATTAGAACGGTATGTCATCTAGGCCAGCACCTACTTGAGCAGGAGCTGGAGCTTGTCCCTGTGGCTGAGCTTCCCACTGCTGAGCTTTTTGAGGGTCTGGCTTAGAATCTCCCCCGCCCTTAGAATCCAAGAAATCAACGACAAAAGCGGTGATCTCGGTTGAATACATTGTCACACCATCCTTGTTTTCCCATTTTCTAGTTCCTAGCCGCCCCTCGACGTAGACCTTCGACCCCTTATGCAGATACTTGGCGCAATTCTCAGCGACCTTTGCCCACACGTTAACCTTGTGCCACTCAGTATGTTCCTGATAGTCACCGTTCTGATCCTTGCGCTTATCAGTAGTGGCAATATTTAGTGTGCAAACTGCTGTCCCGCCCGCAGTGTGCTTAAGTTCTGGGTCTTGTCCGAGATTACCAATTAGGATTGCTTTATTGACTGACATGTAATTTCCTCTTTAAGTTTTGAGCTATTTTTGTATCTTAGAAGGACTTATTTTTCATTAAATATTTTCATCCTTTAAGGAAATGCTAATATGACACTGCCAGCACTTATCACCGAAGTTGAAAAACTAGAAAATTTCACCACCAAGCAAAATGTGCTCAGCAAATTAAAATCGGCTCATGCCCTTCTTGAGCAAGCTGGGATAGATCTGACCGAACCAGAGCCAACTTTCGAAGAGACTCTTCATGATCTTCCTATTACCAAGCCAGCGGTCGAGCGTGTCGCAGCTAATTCTATGGGTAAGACTAAGCTGCCAGAAGCCATGCCAGTCGGCGGTTAGAGCGTAAATTTCTCAAAATCTATATCCGGTGTTAATCTCTTACTGAATTTTAGTAGGAGATTTTTTTTGACACCAGATAAACTAAAAGTCCTAAAAAGCAAAGTCCCTGATCTGATCTTCCATTCAGTTCTTCCCGATATAGAGAAGATGGCGATGAGTGATTCGGATATTATCATGATGGCTGATCCAGATTCGGTTGACTGGGAAATCAGAGTCCGCATGACTCGGTTGCTGGAAAAAGTCGGAAACGGCGGCATAAGAGTCTACACCTTAGACGACTTTCATAAGGGCATATGCAACGTCCTTGTCTTCAAAAAGAGACTTAAGCAGGAGTGGAAAAGAACCTTCTACACCAGACCCCTCCATACCTTCGAGCAAGCCACTGACAATATCATCACAGCGATAACATCTAGGTTCTATGAGATAACCAACCTGCCTATTACCACAGTGGATGGAAACGGCAAAAAAACGGTGGATCATAAGAATGCCAGGCTGATGATGGATCTTGCTAAATTGATGCTCGATAGAAAGCATGGCCAAGCGGTTCAAAGGCAAGTTGTTGCGAAAGCCCCGTCAGTTCCTAGAATTATGTCACCTACACCGACTGAAGTAGAAGAAGAGATTACCGCACTGGAGGCAGAGTTTGAAGAACCGAAAAGAATATCTGTTAGCGTTACAACAGAAGAAGAAGGAGAAGGAGTTACTACCGTTCCTGGTGAATGAAGACCAGTCGGCTTGCAGCCTCCATCCTTTCTATACGTGGCAGCAGGATTTTTATAGATTCTCAGGAAGACTTGCGTTTATAACTGCTGCGAATCAAATTGGTAAAAGCTCAATTCTCATTATAAAAATGCTGAATTTAGCGATGCGACCGGAGCTGTGGCCTTCCTATTTTGGAGCGAAGACCAAGCCATCTCTATTCCTATATCTTTATCCTGACTCCAGAACAGGTTCTACGGAATTTTATGAGAAGTGGGAAAAGGTTTATCTTCCTAAGGGAGAGATGAAGAAACACCCGAAGTGGGGCTGGAAAGTAGAATTTGACAAGCAGAAGCAGGTCGAGGCTATCAGATTCAATTCTGGAATTACGATTCTTTGGAGATATTACACCCAAAAAGCTAGTTCTATGCAAGCGATGTCGATTGACTTCGTGGGCGCAGATGAGGAGCTTCCCGAAAAGTTATGGGATGAGATTATGGTAAGAACCTCCGCCCGAGCTGGCCTCGGTAGCGGATTAGTTGCTACAGTCTTTACCGCGACCCTTGGTCAGGATTTCCTGTATCGCACAATGGAGCGCCAAGGGGAAGACGACGAAAAATTCCCAGAAGCTTTCAAAAGGCAAGTCTCCCTTTATGACTGTCTATCGTATGCCGATGGCACACCTTCCCAGATATTTACAAAAGAGCGGATTGAGAATGATATTATCCCCATGTACTCGACTGACAATGAGATTAAGCGTCGAGTGTGGGGGCGGTTCATCAAAGACTCTGGATTGCTCTACGGCGAATTTAATCAAACCTTGAACACAGAAACTTTCGACAAGGACGTGATAGAGGGCTGGCAGGTTTATGTTGGTATTGATTATGGCTCTGGCGGCGTTCATGGGCACCCAAGTGCCATAGCTTTCGTTGCTGTTGACGATACTTTCACCAACGCCAAGTGCTTTCATATATGGAAGAATGAAAAAGAGGCGACCGGCTATAGCAGGACAACACAGGCCGATCTTCTTAAGAAATACCTAGAACTCATAAAGACCCTAAATATCGAGCCACATACATATTATGATTGGCACGCGACAGATTTAGGTATTATTGCTCTGCGAGATGGTATTAATATGCTCCCAGCAAATAAGAATTATGAACATGGTGTCGGTTTGATGAACTCGCTATTTCGGACCAGGCAGCTCCAGATATATACTGGTCCGGGCTCTGGCTGTACTTCTGACGTTATCCAAGAGATGCAAACGGTCAGTACGGAGACTCTGAAGAAGAATCGCAAAGACGACTGCGCCGATGCCCTTAGGTATGCTTTAAGTAGCTGTCCTATGAGGATTACAAATAAGGTCATAAAGGTCATAGAAAAGAAACCGTCTGGACCCAAGTGCAAGAGAATGCGATTTTACGCAGGGATAGACAGAGATCCTATGACCGAAGAAAAAGAATGGGGTGAAGACATGGATGAGATGCTAGACGATGCGGCGCAATTATTCGGGGATTGAATATGGAAAATTTTACAGCTAAAGACATTTCGACTATCATCAGGGCATGTAATGGCTCTGGAGTAACTTCTTTGGTTTGTGGTGGGTTAAATCTCACCTTTGAACCAAAAGACACAGGGCCAGATATTATCCAAGGTCAAGATTTTCAAGTATCAACCTTTACTACGGGGAATGGTAATGAGAGGGAGCTTCTCGAAGATCGTGAGGTTGAGGATAATATGGAATTGAGAGAGCTGGAATTACAGAATATGATGATGGACGACCCAGTTGGGTACGAAAATCACATGAGACATGAGGATGAAACATCATGAAGACTCTTAGTGAGCTAAATTCACTTTATTCTGAATCAGACACGGCTCTCAATAGCCATTTCGCCGAGATCAGGTCTAATATTCTTTTGGATATTGGCTACCATCATCCTAGACGAGATCGTTTTTCTAATGCACGAGGCCCATACTTCAGGTATCAAAAGGGCAAGTCGTCGATACGCTTCACAGCAAATCATATTCAGGTCATCACAAAATTCATCCGAAACTCTATCCAAAATCGAGCCCCTGGTGGCGCGATCCTACCGCAAAACCCCAAAGAACTAGCCGACCAAAAATCCGCCGAATTGAATCTTTCAGTATATGAGTGCCTGAAAGAAAAAAATGACCTGAATGACTTCTATTCTCGCCTAATTCACGATTTTGTCGTGTCTGGAGAATGTTATGCAAAAGTTTTTTATGACGATAAAGGCGGTAGATTCCTAGGCTATGACCAGCCCGTTGATGCGGAGGGAATCCCAGTAGGCGAGCCAACCCCTAAATGGGAAGGTGACATCGTCTACGAAAAACTGTCTCCATATAATGTACTTACCGATCCCGAGGCTGACAGTAAGCGAGAGGTTAAGTGGCTTTGTTACAGAAAAATGATACCGATGAAAATCCTCGAAAAGAAATATGCTGGCAACGAAGAGAAGCTGAAAGCTGTCAAGGGTGGAGCTGACGACGAGCATCAATGGTTTGATGGTGTGACTGGAATTTATTCCGACATCAAAGATGGGGTCCAGGTCAGAGAATTTTATTGGAAGCCCTGCCAAGAGTTCCCTAACGGGTATTTCTATTTTGCAACTAATTCTGGAATCCTTGAAGAAGGTGAGCTTCCAGACGGCTTCTGTATTTTCTCAGCTTTGTATGATGAGAGTCCCGCTAATCCTCGCGCCTACTCCGTCATAAAGTCGTGTAAGCCCTTCCAAAGCGAGATAAACCGTTGTGCTTCCGCGATAATCAAGGAAAGCATCATCCTAGGCCACAGCACAGTCATGTACTCGGCTGGCTCTAAAATGACGACCAGCAGCATAGGCAATGGCCTTAAGGGCCTCTCTTATACAGGGGCGCTACCTACAATCATTCAGGGATCTGCCGGAGTTCAGTATGAAGCTTACATGCTAAGAATAACCGGAGAAATGTATAAAATCGCAAAAGTACCAATGCAAAATGAAGACAAAGAGTCAGCAGTTGGTTCAGACGGTTTTGGAATGCTTTTCAGGACCATGAGAGACAAGATGGGATTCTCCCTTTACGGCGAAAAAATTGAAAAGCTGATTGTTGATATTATCGACCACTCTTTAAAACTAGCCCGCCGCTATTATCCAGATGATAAGATTATTCCTATTATTGGAAAAAGAGAGCAGGTAAATATTCCTGAGTTTAGAGATAGCAGCCCAGATCAATATAAGATCAAAGTCGTTCCAAGAACCGATGACTTTTCTCAGATGATGGGTAAGAGTTTGCAGATTGGACAGGCTCTTCAGTATCTAGGAGGAAGCCTTTCTCCTGAAATGTCAGCCGAGCTTGTTAGGCAAATGCCTTTCCTTAATGACGAGCCGTTGTTGGGCGATATGATGGTCAAGAAAGATCAGGCCGATGCTGTTATACTGGCATTGGATCGAGGTGAAACACCGTTCTATTTTGAAACTGGGGAACATGAATACATGCTGGAAAGGCTCACGCGCCGCATGAACGAAGCAGATTTCCCTATACTACCGCAGCCAACTCAGTTAGCTTTTCAAGAGCGGATAGAGAAACATACTGAATCGCTATCAGCTCAGCAGCAGGAAGCAGCACGAGCAACAAGCGGTTTCATCCCCTCTGGGGGAGGTTTAATTTCCGCTGACTACTATGTTTCTAGCCCTGAAGGCAAGCAGCATAGAGTTCGGATTCCTTACGAGTCGATGGATTGGCTGGTAAAGAAACTAAACGACCAAGGTTCATCCGTGGAGAAAATCGGCGAGCTACCTCTCAGTGTCCAAGCGGAAATTGGAAAGCAAGCTGGTGAAGGCCCCAAGGAAATGAACACACAACCACAGGTACAAGGGCAGCAGGCTCCTCCGCAAGGGGCGTCAGAAGGCCAATATAATAACCGACAGGTTCCTATGACGGGTTCCTAAACTTAGCCGCAAGCGCAACAAAAGGATAATTTATGAGTGTTCATGATGGTACAGGCAACGATGAAGATGTAGCAGCAGTCGTAGCAGAGGCAACAGACGTTCCTTTGT
>SMVB01277143.1_pt1 | contig 14289 bp, 12 predicted proteins | sample 2456461 | NCBI WGS metagenome assembly SMVB01 (sample SAMN11095934, study PRJNA526329) | marine sediment metagenome | biome: Marine sediment; feature: Surficial sediment; material: Deep marine sediment; isolation source: Hadal surficial sediment | place: Pacific Ocean | collected 2014-05 | depth... | reverse complement strand
GAGCCCCTCACCCACCGCCGTGCCGTCTTCGCCGCGCTCACTCACGATCTCGAGTTGTTCGAGAATGACAAGCAGGTTGCCGTGATCCAGGGTGAGGGGACACAGCCCGTCCGCATAGCGGGCAAAGGAGACGAGGCCGACTAGATCGTTCGATCGGTTGCTGCTGTTGACGAAGTCTTTGAAGACCTCTTTTACGACATCCAGTCGACTCACACTGGTGTCGCCTCGCACGAAGTCACGCGCCTGCATCGAGCCCGAGCGGTCCACCACCATCGCGATGGCGATTCCCTCGCGGCGGAAGCGACTCATGGCATCTCCGGTGCGCGGCCCGGCCAGCGCAATGGCGAGCACCACCACCGCAATCGCGAGCATCCCCGGCGGCAGCGCGACGAGGCGGCTGCGCAGAGACCGCGGGGCACTCTCTACGATCTGAAGGCTGGAGTAGATGAGGACGGCGGGAAGACGCGACGTCAGTCGGAACACGATGGGCGCAAGCAGAGCCACCAAAAGGAAAAGCGGGTCGCGCAGCTCCCAGCCGCCAAACCCGATGCCCAACGCGAAGTCGCCAGTGCCGAAGAGCGATCCCATCAGGCGGCCACGCGCTCGCTCGGGACGAGCGTGGTGTGGATGCCGCGCGTTTCCTCGAGGAAGCTCTGCGCAGCCTGGATGGCCCCTTCGACGTCGCTGGCGGCCGGCACCAGGTGCGCGAACTTCACCAGGTCGGCGGTCTTCAGGAAGCCCTCGAGCAGGCTGCGGTGTGAGCGCACCAGATCGGGCGAGCGGCTGAGTTCGTCGAGGAATTCTTCGGTCGTGAGTTCGGGCGAGCGCAATCCCAGGTGATCTTCGAGGTAGCGGCGGACGATGTCCGAGAGACGCACGAAGAACCGGTCCATCTGATCGGCGTTCGGTCGCGCACCGTAGAGCAGAGCATCGAGGTCTCCCCGTGCCACTTCGTAGGCACTCTTGCGTCGCCTTCGTTCGCGCGCGGCCGCGAAGGCTCGCAGAGCAAAGGGCGAGGCCACTGCGAGTGCAATCACGAGCGCGAAGGGAACGGCCCAGCGCGCCGCGCCGTAGCGGGCGAGCGGAGCGAGTTCGCCCTTCGGCGCGCGCAGATCGAGGGGAGCATCGGCGGGGAGCGTTGTAGTCACCGCGAAGTCCAGACGTTCGGTCAAGAGTTCGTAGGCGTCCTCGCCTTCGGGCGCCTCGTCGCGACCGGGGCGGCGATCCACGAATTCGATCAGCAAGGGCGGCACGCTCTGCGGACCCGAACGGGACGGCTGGAGGGTGTAGACCTGGCGCGCCAGGGTGGCGCCATCGTCGGCCACGGTCTGCGAGGGCACGAACTCGACAATCGTGAAGCGATCCAGTGCCTCACCGAACTCCGGCATCAACAGTTCGACACCGGGCTCGGCGCGGACCTCCAGCTCGAGCCGGAGGGCATCGCCGATGGCGGGCTCTGCGGGAGTCACGCGAACCACAGCCCGCACGGGCCCGACCTCGGTCGCGGCTTCGAGCGGCTCCTGCGCCTCGGCGGCGACGCCCGCAACCAGAGCCAGGGCGAGGGCCAGGAAAACCCGCATCGGGTGCGGCGCGAGCGCGCCGCAGTCGAGTGTCTCCACCCACTTCAACGCTTCTGTCTCCGTTCGCGCATGCGAAAGAATTTCACCAGGGGGTCCACCACCGAGCTCGACGCGTCGACGTGGATGAAGTCGATCCCGCGGCGGCGGAGGCGGAATTCGAGCTCGCTGACTCGCGCCGCGGCGGAGCGCGCCACCTCCTTTCGGAACGGCGCCGAGGCGGTATCGACCAGGCGCTCGCGCCCGGTCTCGGCATCGCGCAGGGCCACCAGTCCCACATTCGGAAGCTCGAGCTCGCGAGGGTCGGTCATCAAGACGGCAATCACGTCGTGTTTCTGGTTCGCCGTCACGAGCGCCTGTTCGAATCCCTCATCGAGGAAGTCACTCACCACGAAGCAGATGGTCTTGCGCTTGTTGACCGAGAGCAGGAACTCCATCGCGTGAGCGATGTCCGTAGCCTGGCGCGGTGCGCGCGGGCGGCGCTGCGCCCAGCGGCTGGGCAACCAGGACGACCCGGCGAGTCGCGAGAACCAACTGGAGCTTCCCTTCGCCGTGGAGCCTTTGGCTTCGGGTGCCTCTTCACCGTGCGCCAACACTTCGCGCACCACGCGCAGCGCGTGCTTCTGTCCCTTGCGCGCCGGGATGTACTGTTCGATTCCGCTGTGGAACAGCGTGAGCCCGACCTTGTCGTCGTTGCGCGTGGCGGAGAAGGCCAACAGGGCACACAGTTCGGCGGTGGCTTCGCGTTTCGATCGCGAATCAGAACCGAAGTCCTGTGAGGCGGAGACATCCGCCATCAGCATCAGCGTGAGCTGCCGCTCCTCCACGTAGCGTTTGACGTAGGGTTCGCCGACGCGCGCAGTGACGTTCCAATCGATCGTGCGAACGTCGTCGCCGGGGACGTAGGGCCGGACTTCGTCGAATTCGACGCCGTGGCCCTTGAAGACCGAGCCGTATTCCCCGGCCAGTACGTCGGCCACCTGCCGGCCCGTGCGAACCTGAATCTCCCGAACGCGCTGGAGGATTTCACGCGCAAGCATGGAACAGCGACCCGATTCCGCTCAGGGTACGAGGATGCCGGCCAGGATCCGGTCGACAATGTCCTCGGGCGTCCTGCCCTCCGCCTCGGCTTCGTAGGTCAGGATCACTCGGTGTCGCATGACATCGAGCGCGACGTTCTTGACGTCGTGCGGCGTGGCGTAGCTCCGCCCCTGCATGAACGCGTGAGCCTTGGCCGCGCGCGTCAGATAGATGGAAGCGCGCGGGCTGGCGCCGATCTCGATCATGCCCTCCAGCTCGGCGATGCCCGCGTCGGCCGGCTCGCGCGTCGCATGCACCAGGTCGACCACGTAGTGCTTCACCTTTTCATCGACGAACACCTGGTCGACGATCTGGCGAGCCGCCGACAGTTCGGCGGGAGTCACCACTGGAGTGATGCGCGGCTCCGTCTGGCCACCGGCCATGCGGTCGATGATCTTGCGCTCCTCTTCCTTGCTGGGATAGCCAATCTTCAGCTTCAGCATGAAGCGGTCGATCTGCGCCTCGGGCAGGGGATAGGTGCCCTCTTGCTCGATCGGGTTCTGGGTCGCCAGTACCAGGAAGGGATCGTCCAGGCGGTAGGTCGTGCCTCCGATCGTCGCCTGCTGCTCTTGCATGGCTTCCAGCAGCGCCGCCTGCACCTTGGCCGGTGCGCGGTTGATTTCGTCCGCGAGCACGAGATTTGAAAAGATCGGCCCCTTCTTGATGCTGTAGCTGCCTTCCTTCGGGTTGAAGATCTCGGTGCCGATCACGTCGGCGGGCAGCATGTCCGGAGTGAATTGAATGCGCGAGAAGCCGGTGTCGATGGCGGCGGCGAGGCTCTTCACGGCGAGCGTCTTCGCCAGACCGGGCACGCCTTCGAGCAGCACGTGGCCTCCGCACAGCAGCCCCATCAGCAGGCGCGAGATCATTTCTTCCTGGCCGACGAGCACCTTGCCCACCTCCGCGATCAGGTTGTTGCACAACCTGACGTGCTCGGCGGCTTGCTCCTGCGGAGCTTCAGACATGCTTCTTCTCTCCTCGACCCGGCCCGGCATTTTTCAAGTTTCGTGAGTGGACACGGGACCTTAGCCGAGCGAAGCCGGCATTCAAGGCAGCTCGCAGAGGAAATCGCGCGGCTGCGGTCCGCAGGCTTCCGCGCGACAACCCCAGCAGCTCCGCCGCCAGTCGACGGCCGCCGGGTTTGCGCCGGGTGCTCACCGGGTTTGCGCCGGCTTCGACCCCTCACCCGCTCGCCGCGTTCCCCGGAGTTCCTCGGAAAAGCTAAGCTGACCCGTGGCCATGGAACGCGATGCGGGACGGCGGGAAGCCCAGACGGCGCTCGCGGGCTTTGGCCTGACGATCGTCATCTGCCTCGCCTGGGGCTACCGCATGACGATCCCCTACGGCTACTACCAGCTGCTGGGCGCCGATCATCTCTCGCAGCGGCTACTGGAGTCGCTGCTTCACCTCCACGCGCAGCCCCCGCTGCTGAATCTCGTCTTGGGCGTGGTTCTCAAGACGTCGCGCTGGCTCGGGATTGCCCCAGAGCACCTGCTGCTGGCGGGTCACATCGCGCTCGGCGCCGCCGCGGTGTGGGGCTTTGTGCGGCTCTCCCAGCGCCTGGTCGAGAGGCCCCTGATTCGCCGGATCTGTATCGGGGTCTTCGTCTTCCACCCCGCCTTCTATCTGGCGCTGTTCCAGTACTTCTACACCTTCCACGAACTGGTGTTGCTCTGCCTGATCCCGCTTGCGGTCATCCGATCGCTCGAGAGCCAGCGGGTGGCCGCCTATGCAGTGCTGTGCGGGGAAATGGCACTCCTGGTCTACACCCACAGCCTGTACCACTGGGCCTTCGCCGCCTTACTGCTCGCAGCAGTCGGGTCGGCGGCGCTGCCGCGAGCACCTCGCCTGGCGCGACCGCACCTGCTGTGCTTCGCCGCCACACTGGCGCTGCTGCTGAGTTGGCCCTTGAAGAATGCGCTGCTGTTTGGCGAGTTCTCCTATACCACCTGGGCCGGCTACAGCTTTGCCCTCGAGCTTCCCATCGCCCGCGAGCGTGTTCCGGTCCGGAAGTGGGACGTACCTGCGGAGTTCGCCGGCATTCCCGTATTGTCCGAGCGCAACAAGCTCGACGGCTCGAGGAACTGGAACCACCACTCGATGATTGGGCACGCCCACAATCTGGCAGCCGTGGCGCTCGGCACACTCGCCGACGATCCCCTGGCGTTGCTCCGGAAGGCCGGGCTGAACTACTGGAACTACACGCGCTTCAGTGGCCGAAATCCCTACACGGGCGACTTTGGAACCGCTGGGAGCGAACTGCCGGCTTTCGCCAATGCCTGGATGCGGGCCTACGAGCTCGTCTTCTACCTCGACCCGCGCACGGCTTCGACTCTGGCGCACCGTGCCTATCGCACGCCGCCCCGGCAGTCCTGGGCGGTGTCGGGCTTCGTGTTCGCGTTTCCGCTGCTGCTGGTCTGCGCCGGAGTTGCCCTGACCCGGCGCCGGGCCGAAACGCGGCCGGCTCAGCAGATCGCACTCGGTCTGCTGATGTCGATTCTGCTCTGGGTTCTCCTGGCAACTCTGCTGGTAGATGGCTCCGAGGCCAACCGAATCCGCTTTCCTACCGAGCCCTACCTGCTGCTGCTTTTCGGCTGGCTGCTGGCCTCGCGCGGGCGAACGAGCGCGGCTGCCGAATCTGAGGCTGCCACCTAATCGAGCGCGAGGGCCACTCACCAGCGCCATGAACACCGCAGGGGAATAGGACAAGCCCCTCACCAGCTACGAGGGCGGCATCCGGTCGATGCGGCGGGTCTTCGAACCCTCGAGTTGGTTCCTGCAGGACGCTTGAGCGGCCGCCAAGCGTCCTGCTCCTGCACGCTTTCGGCGATCCCGGGTTCAGGGCCGGGCCCCCCCATGGAGCCCGGCCCTGAACACCCGGCCCTGAACCCGGGATCGTCGAGTGCGAACTCGGGCGCGCGGAGAGCTCCCCGAAGCCCCCAAGATGTGCGCGGCAGACGGGCGGTCGAGTGATTGCCGACGCTCGGCCGCCCCGCTCTTTCTGTCCTAATCTCGCTTGCGTGACCTGCCAGGCGTGGTGACCGTTGAAGAAGACAGGGTGACTTCACCTCCTAGCGATTCTCCTGGCTCTGCTCCGGCTTCAGCGCGGGGCAGATCGCGGCGACCCAGGTCCATAGGCATAGCGCTCGCCGCAGTCCTGCTGGTCGGGCTCTGTCTGCGCGTGGCCGGCCTCGACCACCAGAGCTTCTGGATCGACGAGATCGCCTCGCTCAAGCTCGCCCAGGACGGTCTGCTCGATGGATTTCGGCGAATCCGGGGGGATGTGCATCCGCCGGGTTACTTCGCCTTGCTTCAGCTGTGGATTCAGGCCGTCGGCCGCTCGGAGTCCGCGGTGCGCTGGCTCTCGGTCATCCCGAGCCTGCTGACCATCGGTGCGCTCTTCCGACTGGGCCGTCTGTTGTACGGGCCGCATCAGGCTGCCGGCCGGCGGATCGGGCTGATGGCAGCCGCGATCGCAGCCGGCTCGCTGTGCCACATCTACTACGCCCAGGAGGCGCGCAGCTACGCCTGGCTGATGTTGCTCGCCACGCTCTCGATGCACGCCACCGCGCGCTTCGCGGCGAGCGGGCGGCGCCGTGATCTCGCCCGCTACGCCGTCACCGCGGCTGCGCTGCTCTACACCCACTACTTCGGAATCTTCGCCGTCGCTGCGCAGAACGTCTTCGTTCTGGCCCTGTGGTGGGGCGCACGCGGGCCGGGCGAGCCGCGGCTCCCCCTCCGCCGCTGGCTGGTTGTCCAGGCCGGGGTCGCCCTTGCGTTCCTGCCGTGGCTGCCCTCGCTGGTCGCCCAGATCCAGCAGGTTCTGGCCGGGTTCTGGATTGGCGAGCCATCGCTTGCGGGGCTGGGCACGGCGTTTCTGCGCTTTGCGTCGCTGACGGGTCCCTGGTCGCAGGGGGGACCGCCCGGCTGGCTTTCCCTGACTGTCGGGGGTGTCGTGGTCGCCGCTGCAATCGCCGGCGTTGCCCTGGCGATTTGGCGGGCACAGCATCCCGGCGGGGCGGGGGAAATGGGACAGGGGCCGGATGCGGCGGCTCGCCGTCGCTACGACTCCCGTCTGCTGCTCGGTCTGTGGCTCTTGCTCCCGCCGCTGGCCGGTTGGTCGCTTTCGCTCTTCGGCCTCGATGTCTTCAGCTACCGAAACACCATGATCTCGGCGCCCGCCTTTGCGCTGTTGCTGGCGGTGTTGTGCGACACGCTCTCGCAGCCCCGCTGGAAAGCGCTTGCCGTAGCGACGCTCCTCAGCCCTTCGCTCCTCCAGGCGCCCGGCTACTACCGGGACCCCCACAAGGATCAGTGGCGAGAGGCCGCGCGCTACGTCGAGACGCGGTATTCGGCGGAGACCGATGCGGTTGCCTTCGACGCCCCCTTCATTCGCGGGAGCTTTCTCCACTACGCACCTGGGCTGCGCGAAGCGCTCACTTCCCAGCGCGACATCGATCTGCACGCCGCCGGACCGCCCGATCAGCGCCGCATCTGGCTCGTTCGAGCCTATGCGGGACCGCGCTCCAAGAGCTCCAAGCGAATCGTCCGCTGGGGGTATCGGGAAATGCAGCGAATCGAGCTGGTGGCGATCGAGATCGTGCTCTTCGCGCGGCCCGACGAACCCGACGAACCCGACCCGGCCGCCCCCCGGGCCCGCCAACCGCGCTGACCGCGAGCCTGGAAACCGCCTGGATTTTCTCAGGGGGACCCGACTGCTGGGGGGCGTTGGGCTCATGATGCTATACAGGATGCTCGAGCGGCCACTCTGCAACCCACTCTGGGGGAATCGCATGGCGAGCATCGATGATCTCCTCGCAGCACTCGACCGCGCCGCGAGGGCGAATCAGCGCGACGAATTCGACCGGTATGAATCCGATCTGCTCTCCCGCTTTGGAGGCTTCAATGCCATGCCGCGCGAGATCTACGAGCGCTATCTGGAGATCGATCGCGCCTGGGGGGCATCGCTGTCCACTTCGTCGGGCAGAACGCTCAGTCACATCACCACGCTGCCGCTCCACGCGAGGGTTCCCGACGACCTCATCAGCTGGCTACATGAACTCGGGGCAGAGACCGGTCACAACCGCTCCGACGTCCTGACGGCCTGTCTCCAGGCGGTTCGAGACGACGCCGGAACGCGCGAGATGGTGATCAAGGCGCTGCGGGGTCCGACACCTACCCGTGACGATTCTAGCGATCGCTGATCCGCTATCAACGGCGGGCCTGGCGGTTAGACTCGGCCACCCACCTTGTCGGCCACCCACCTTGCGCCCTCGTTGGAGGCGGGAGTTAGGATGCAGCGCTGTTTCGTAGTCATCCCCACCTATAACGAAGCGGAGAACCTTCCGCTGATCGTGCCCCAAGTGCTCGAGCGCGACGAGCGCATCGAAGTACTCGTGGTGGATGACGACTCACCGGACGGCACAGGGCGCATCGCAGACGATCTGGCAGCCGAGACGGAACGTGTTCACGTGTGCCATCGCAAGGCCAAGCAGGGAATCGGAGCGGCCTATCGCGCCGGCTTGACTCTGGCGCTGGAACTCGGAGCCGACGTCGTCATCCAAATGGATGCGGACTTCTCGCACCCCCCCGAGACCATCGATCTCATGCTGAACGAGATCGAAGAGTACGACATCGTGCTGGGCAGCCGCTACTTGAACGGCATCACGGTGGTGAACTGGTCGATCGAGCGCATCCTGCTGAGCTACTTCGCGAACATCTACGCCAGGAAGATCACGGGACTGCCCATCAAGGACATCACCGGTGGGTTTCGCTGCATGACACGCTCCATCCTGCTGGCGAGCGGCTTCGAGCGCAGCCAGTCAGAAGGCTACGCCTTCCAGATCGAGATGAACTACCGCTTCGCGAAAGCGGGAGCGCGCATCAAGGAGATCCCCTTCTTCTTTGTCGACCGCACCCGGGGCGAGTCGAAGCTGGACTATCGCATCAGCCTCGAGGCGCTGTGGCGCGTCTGGTGGCTTCGCCTGGCGCACGCGTTGGGAAGACTCTGAGTTCAGCAGCCGCTCGGTGGGACGCGCGTCATGCGCATGAACACGCCGATGGGCCCCCGCTCTAGATTCATGTAGATCGTCTCGCCGCCGCGCTCGACATGGACGACGATGGTCTCGCCCTTCGTTCCTCGCGAAGTCGCTTTCTGCAGGTCGCTCCCCGCGAAGACGCGTTTGTCGTTGTACCGCATGACCACGTCGCCGGGTTTCAGGCCCGCCTGCGAGGCGGTCGATCCCTCGAGTACGTCGCGTATGACCACGCGATTGTTCTTCCCCGTTCCGTAGAGCAGGCTGTCGTAGCCGCACTCTCCCAGCTCGTCGAGGCTCTGGCGCCTGATTCGATCGAGTCTCCGGGTGAAACGCTTCGATTTCATCCAGCCCTCGCGAACGGCGAGGTCGCGCAATTCCAACTTGGCCAGCTCGGCCTGGTGCCAGATGTCGCGCACCCATTCGGCCTCCTGTGCGTCGACTCCCGCGGCGATCAGTTGGTCCAGCTCAAAGATGGGCACCTCGTTCGCGGATGGATCGCCCGCGTTCCTCTCCCCATCTTCCTGTGCATCCTCGGCTTCGAACTCGGACTGCGCGCTCTCGTGGTCGGGCGATGCGAGCAGGGCGAGTTCAGCGAGCTCGCTGAGTTCGGCGTCGGACTGGGCTTGGGGCACGCCCAGCTGCAGCTCCTCGCCGATCTCGAGCAGCACCTGCCGCATCAGCTCGACTTCGGATGCCAGCATCAGGCGCGCTTCGCGCTCCTCGGCAAACTCGGCTTGCAGCGCGGCGAATTCGTGCTGGATCGCCTCGCCACCGGCCGACGACCCGGGTTGCAGGGGCGCCCCGGGACGAGTCAGCCACCACAGGCCGAGTGCCACGGTCAGGAAGACGGCGGCGCCCCAAAGCGCCAGCCGCGCGGAGAATCGAGTCGTGGGGACCTGGGTCATGGAGTCTTGAGTGCCTGGCTTCCCTGCTGAAGCTCTGCTTGGAAGACTAGGCAATCGGCGCGGAATTCGGGGCCCGCGCTGCGGGCGGGCGCACCCGCTCGTTGCGTTTGCGGCTGCCATCGAGCACCACATCCACCGCGCCCTGTAGCCGAGGGCCCAGCTGACCCGGCTGGCCTGCGCTGGGATTGCCGAGCCAGGATCCGATCGCCATCAGCATCGCGGCGATCAACAGGTCGGCAAGCTGCTGGGCTGGTAGGTCGCCCCGTAGGTCGCCGCTCGCCTGCCCGGCGGCCACGAGTTCCCGAACCCGGGGGGAAGCGCTCCCGGCACTCTGTCGAACCCGGGGCCAGATATCGGCCAGAAATTTCGCGTCAGGCCCACACCGCGCCGCCAAGGCGCGCGCGGCCGAGCGGCTGACCGAGCGCACCCGTTCGGCTCTCGCGTTTGCGACGGGCGCGAAGGCTTCGGCGAGCAGCTCTTGCACCCACTCGGTGAGGACCGCGTCCTTGGTGGAGAAGTAGTTGAAGAAGGTCGCGTCGCTCAGTTCGAGAGGGCGCGCAATGTCCTGGACGCGCGTCGCGTCGAAACCGCGCTCGCGAAACAATGCGATCGAGTTCTCAATGATCGCGGCCCGAATCCGCCGCTTCTTTTCTTCTCGGTGGCCCATACGACATCGCAAGTGTATTTGCTTGAAATGATATTTCAATGATATATAAAAATATATCTCATTAAAATATCATTGATCATGACAATAGTTTGCCGACACCGGTTAGGAAGCCTTGGGGGCCTTCGGAGGCTTGGGTGCGAAGACCGCAACCACGGTCTCGAAGCCTCCCTCCTCGATGCCCTCGCGCGTCTCCAGAAGATGGGACTTCACCCGCGCCGCGCCCATCACGTCGTCCACCACCCGCTCGAGCTGCTCGAGCTCGCCACTGCGTCCGCACAACGTCAGGGCTTCGACCTCGCGTCCCATCGACACCTCGCCGTCGGCCTTGGCCTTGTTGATCGCCCCGAGAGCCGCGACTGCGATGGCGAAGCTCTCGCTGTTTCTGGGCGCGGCGATTCCGGCGAAGTCGGCCTCGCCCGGCCAGGGCGCCGTGTGGATGCTGGCGTGACCGGTCTCGTCGGCGAAGACCCAGGACCAGACTTCCTCGCAGATATAGGGGAGCACCGGAGCGAAGAGTCGCAACAGCACGTTGAGCCCCAGACGCAGCGAGGCGACAGCCGAACCCTGAGCGGCCGCGTCCGAGCCGCCGTCATCTCGCGCGCGGGGCTTGGCGAGTTCGAGATAGGTGTCTGTGAACTGGCTCCAGAAAAAGCTTTCGGTGTCCATCAGCGCGTGGGCGCAGTCGAATTGGTCGAGCGACGCCGTCGCCTTCTGCACCAGCGACTTCAAGCTCGCCGTGAAAGCCAGATCCAGCTCGCAGGCAATCGGGTGGACTTCCGCCTCTTGCGAGAGCACGAACTTGCCGGCGTTGAAGAGCTTCGTCACCAGTCGCTTGCCGATCTTGAAGACCTTGTCATCAAAGGCCGTGTCGGTACCCAAACGCGCGCTGGCGGCCCAGTACCGCACGCCGTCCGAGCTGAACTGCTCCAGCAGGTGCATCGGGGTCACGGTATTGCCCTTGCTCTTGGACATCTTCTTGCGGTCGGGATCCAGGATCCAGCCCGACACCAGGGCGTTCTTCCACGGAATGCTGTCCTGGTGCAGCAGCGCCTTGGCAATCGTGTAGAACGCCCAGGTGCGAATGATGTCGTGAGCTTGGGGGCGAATGTCGCAGGGAAACAAGCGCGCGTGGCGCGCGTCGTCTGTGCCCCAGTGCGAGCCGATCTGCGGCGACATGGAGCTGGTGAACCAGGTATCGAAGATGTCCGCTTCGGCCTGGAAGCCCAGGGCTTCACCGCGTTGACTCGCCTGATAGCCGAGTGGAACGTCGGTCGTGGGATCGACCGGGAGCGCGTCCATCGGCGCCAGGATGGGATTCTCGTAGTCGGGCCGGCAGCTTGCGTCGAGCCGATACCAGACCGGAAAGGGCACACCGAAGTAGCGCTGTCGGCTCAGGCACCAGTCGAGGTTGAGGTTCTCGGTCCAGTCACGGAAGCGCGCGTGCATGTGCTCGGGGTACCAGTTGACCTCTTTCCCCTTCGCGAGCAATTCCTCTTTGCGGTCGAGCAGGCGACAAAACCACTGTCGCGTCGACACGTACTCGAGCGGGCGGTCCCCCTTCTCGTAGAATTTGACCCTATGCTCGATGGCTTCGGGCGCCTGTTGAAGCGGCGCACCCGTGCAAGCTGGCGTGGCCCTGCCGGATTCGTCGCGCAAGAGCTCAGCCATCAGTTTGCGCGACTGTTTGATATTCTTGCCCGCGATTTCGCGATAGAACCGGTTTGCGGCCTCGGGGTCGAGACTCTCGAAGGCGGGCGCTTCTGCTGCGGTGTTCGAGTCCTTCGAGTCGGACGCCGCGGACGAGGTGTCTGCGAGCTGAAACTCCACCTCAGCGAGGCGACCGCTGCGAGTCACGAGCTGACGGAGCGGGAGTTTCTCGTCGCGCCACCAGATCACATCGGTGGCGTCGCCAAAGGTACACACCATCAGGACGCCGGTTCCCTTCTCGATTTCCACCATCTCACTCGGGAAGATCGGAACCGGCGCGCGAAACAGCGGCGTGATCGCGCGACGGCCAAAGAGACCCTTGTAGCGTTCGTCGTTGGGGTGAGCCGCAACGCCCACACAGGCCGCCAGCAACTCCGGCCGGGTCGTGGCGATCACGAAGCTGCGATCGCTGTCCTCCACTCCGAACTCGATATGGTGATAGGCGCCAGCCTCGAGCTTGTCTTCGACCTCCGCCTGGGCGACGGCCGTCTGAAAGTCGACATCCCACATCGTCGGTGCGTCGCTGGTATAGACGAGGTTCTTGTCATGCAGGTCGAGGAACGAGCGCTGGGCGATGCGGCGACAGTGGTCGTCGATCGTCTGGTAGGTGAGACTCCAATCCACCGAAAGACCGACGCGCCGGAACACCTCCATGAAGGCCTTCTCGTCGACCTCGGTGAGCTGCTGGCAGAGTTCGATGAAGTTGGGGCGTGACAGGAGCTTGACTCGGCCCTTGCGTTCCTTTGCGCTGGCTTCGCTCAGCTTCAAGCCCGACTCGTAGGCGAGGGTCGGGTCGCAGCGCACATGGAAGTAGTTCTGGACCCGACGTTCCGTCGGCAGCCCGTTGTCGTCCCAGCCCATCGGGTAGAAGATGTTCTGGCCCCGCATGCGCTGGTAGCGAACCACCACGTCGGTCTGGGTGTAGGAAAACACGTGCCCGATGTGGAGCGCGCCGGACACGGTGGGGGGCGGAGTGTCGACCGAGAAGGTCTCTTCGCGGGGTCGCGAGGCGTCGTATCGGTAGATTCCGCCGTCGCTCCACACTTCGTCCCAGCGCTTCTCTGCGCCCTCGGCATCGAAGTGCTTCGCGATGGCGCCGGGGTCGATGCAGCGAAAGCGGGTCATGGCGGGCTTCTCGGGGGTCTGGGGACTGGGTGGTACTGGGCGGGTGTGGGCGGGAGGTTAACAGGCCCCTCGGGCACGGCTGCAGCGATCGAAGTGCGCGCTTCCGGACTCCGGGGCCCGGGAGGGAAGGGCCGGTCCCCGAGGGGGCGGCCGTTGCATGGAGTAGGCGGCAAGCCTATTGTCCCGCTCCGCACGGCGAGACACCACGGTTCCTCGCGTCCCGCGAGACCCACCGTAGAGAAACAGCGAAGAGAAACACGGAAACACGATGGCGAAGAAGTCCCAAATCCACCGCGATCTGAAACGCAAGAAGCTGATCAAGAAGTATGCAGCTCGGCGCGCCGAACTGCGCGCCAAACTCAACGACGCCAACGTCTCGATCGAAGAAAAACTGGAAGTGCAGGAAGCTTTTGCGAAGCTGCCCCGCAACTCATGCCCGACGCGCCTCAACCGACGCTGCGAGGTGTCTGGCCGCTCGAAGGGCTACTACCAGAAATTTGGCATCTCACGCATTGCGCTGCGCGAACTGGCGCTGCGCGGTCAGTTGCCCGGCGTGCGCAAGTCCAGCTGGTAGTCGCGCTAGTCCTGGACCGGCAGTGCCAAACCCCGGCGTCGATCCCGCAGCGACCCAACTCGCAGAAGTCCTCGCACAAGCCGCAGGTCTGGAAGGCCCGATATGAAGTCCGAAATTCATCCCGACTACCACAAGGTTCTCTTCATCGACTCGGCGACGGGTACGGAGTGGACTTCGCGTTCGACCGTTAAGTCCAAGGAGATGCGCGAGGTGGACGGTGAAGAAGTCCCGGTAATCCGGCTCGAAATCTCGTCCGTCAGCCACCCGTTCTGGACGGGCACGATGCGAGAACTCGACACCGACGGGAAGATCGAGCGTTTCCGCAAGCGCTACGGAAGCAGAAAGAAGAAGGTGGCTCCGGCGGCCGAAGACCCTGCGGCGGAAACTGCCTCCGACGGGGCACCCGAGACTCCGGACGGGGACGCCGCCGCCTCCGAGTAGAATCGCGAATAGAGCCGCGACTAGAGGTCGTGCCGCTCTTCGCTAGTGGCCAGTCGTCGCTAGCTGCTGTCGGCTGCCGCGGTCGGCTTCGTCGGTTTGCTGAGCTTCTTGACGATCCGGCGCTTCAGGCGCAGGCCCTCTTCGGCGAGGTCCTTGTCGGCGGTCTTGAGCAGAT
>SMVB01007838.1_pt1 | contig 14291 bp, 24 predicted proteins | sample 2456461 | NCBI WGS metagenome assembly SMVB01 (sample SAMN11095934, study PRJNA526329) | marine sediment metagenome | biome: Marine sediment; feature: Surficial sediment; material: Deep marine sediment; isolation source: Hadal surficial sediment | place: Pacific Ocean | collected 2014-05 | depth... | reverse complement strand
CATCAACTTCGCTTCGGCTCAAGCGTCTCAAGCGTCTCAAATGCCTTCGGCCTTAGCTCCCACTGGCACTGAATCTGCCGATCCGGGTATCGAAGTTGACAAAGATGTTTCGTTCATACTAGCAGAGCTACCTGACACTCCAAAGGTTCGTCAGCTTATTGAGGATATCAATAGGCATCACGAAAGTTTGACGTATGAAGGTGCATCAGAAAAAAGCAAATGGGTTCATCGAGCGCAAATGAGAGATGCAGTTAGAGAATTGTCTCGGCTAACGCTAATCTGCTAAGGGGAAGTATGCAGTTGTGCATTATAAGAAGGGTGTTGGCCTTACTGAATGGGGCACCCAAACAAGGAGAGACAAATGAAATGGAACAGACGTGAAGTGTTGGCTGCATTGTCCGCTGGCGGGTTGTGCTTGGCTTTGCCGCTCGATATGCCGAAGTCCAAACCGAAGCCGAAGCCGAAGTGGTTTACACATGACCAACTCATGCACATTTGCAGTGTGATGAGTCGGCTGCAAAATAACAACATTATTTGGCAAGAGGTTATTGATCCTGCCGCTTCGACTGACTGCTATGGCCGAAATATGGAATCGTTGCATGAGGAGTTTTATATTGCGACTATTCGTCAGCGAAATATTATGTATCGCAGAACTCTGGATGGCATGAGCAAAACGTGGATGGTCACATCACCGACTATGTGTAAACGAGGAGTTTTCTATCCTCATCAATTTGGTAAGTTCTCAAATCCAGGCGGTAAAGGTGTGTGGCTTCACAAGAGAGATTGGAAGAGGTCTATTCAAGAAGAGGTTACTCCTGGCGTCTTTGATGTAGGTCTTATTTGTTGTGAGTGGCGTTTATATATCGACACCAGATTCCACAAAAATGTTGCTTTGATGGGGATGGGACACAAAGAAGTCGTGTATTACAAGAAGGGTGTTGGCCTTACTGAATGGGGCACGCCAAACATGGTTGCGTATATGGGCAAGCCTATGACAAAGAATTATGCCCTTATCAGGATGGTTTGATGCCATGTCGCCAGAATCGGAAAACCTGGGCGCTCCAGTCGTTCACCATGAGGTTTTGACTCAAGTGAGAGAATTAGATCAACTGGAAAACCGGATTTTACAGAACTTTTTTGTTGGCTAAATGTACCAAACTAACATTCTCTACTTTGCCCATTTGATCTCTTACCTTTTTATTCCCGATGCAGAGTTTACAAATGTTCTCATGTCCTTCTCTGATCTGCGTGTTCCTTTCGCAGTAATTCAAACAAAGATCAACACCTAGTTCTGTTTCGTCCATGTTCATTTTGTGCCGAACAGCAAGGGCGTATGAGTGAGGGCAAGCAAATACCTTGCCCTTGAAATATAAGTGTTCAAAATTTCCACATTCTACGGGAGTGGCGTTATTTATTGGCGATGTGGGATGAGGGTAGAATTCTTCGCGATCAACGATATGAACTTTATCTGGATACGTTTCTTTTACGATACGCATAGCCTTGTGATTATACCCATACTGAGATATTCTGATGTAATCAATCATGGAGACAATCTTTTTAGTTAAGGCTTTTGGTTTCATGGCATTGGTCATTAACAGGAGGCTTTTGCAAGATTTTGAGCTAGTCAACATTCTTGTTCCTTCTTCAAGATGTTTCCAGTACAGAGGCTCTCCCCCCGTATACCGATAGTTGAAGCTATATCCTGATTTCTCTGTGAAGTAAAGAAATTTATCTATTTCCTCAAGAGACATTTGATATTCTGGATGAAGGTGCATTTGATCGAGCATGATGCAATCTTTACATTGTAAGTTGCAGGCCGATATCACGAATAAGGACATCATTGGTGGTTTGAAAATGTCTTTGTACTTTTTTGATTTACTAATGTGAAGCATTAAATGACCTCCACTTTATTAAAGTATTTTTATTGATTTATTGCCCCAGAGATGAGATAAATGAGATGCTTTATTCCGTCCATCCCATGGATAAGGAATTTTAGGCACATCCTTTCCAAGAAAGGCACATATCACACCCCACTTATCCTCGTTTCCTAAGTCTAGGATCAAAAGATCATCAAGCCTATTTTTAAAATGTTTTTCAACATTTTCATGGTGTCTTTTCCAAGTACGAGTATAAGCGGCTTCATCATAATGTAACACGCCATACATAGACATCCTGACATCTAATTTCCAGAGGGAAGGTTTATGAGGATCAGGGGGCTTCATAGATGCAGTTTTGATCCAGTCATCAAAATTCCTAGTAGTAAGAATGAATTTAGAGCCAGGATACATGGCATCTAAACTCTTAAACCTACATGAGATTGGTATATCAGTAGAAGCATCGTGAGAATCTATTTCCTCAAGCGACCAAGGATAGTGACAAGTCTTGTAGCCCAAAATTTTCAACGCCGAAGTCAACGACCTTGTGCCGGTTTTTGTGAGGCCAATTCCTAAAATTTTGGGATTATCTTGATTGATCCAGCCTAAATTCAATTGTGATTTTGGCTTCATAACATACCATGATTTCCATTTAGCTGTTTCAGAAGTTATATGTAATTGCAATTTATTTTCTGACACGAATTCATTGACAGCTTTTACAACAGCCCATTCTTTTGTACTTCGGTGAAAATAATCATGTCCTGCGAAAATTCCCATAGGACGAACTTTAGGCCACCAACTAGAAATGTCTAATTTTACACTTTCGTAATCATGCCCTGCATCAATGTAAATAAAGTCAAAAAACTCATTCTCAAAAGATTGAGCCGCATTTTTAGAAGCGTCTTTGACTACTACACTTCTGTCGCCAAATTTGCCCAACACATTTTTGGCTTTATCATGGGCAAGATGTATATTTTTTTTCCACTTGTCCTTAACATAAGATTCATCCCAAGTATCTACTGAATAGAGAATTGATAAATCGCTATCTCTAAGAAGAATTTTTGAAAAACGTCCCTTCCAAACCCCAACCTCCACGCCGGCTCCATTGAGATTAAGCTCTCGAAGCAGTGCAGGGAAATCTGTTCTTTTTTGGATTATTCGCATAATTTAATTCAAGCAAAGGCAGATCAGGTTGATTAGGAATGTTTCGGTGGCCCTATAGATGTGATTGAATAAGCTGGCTTTCATTGTTATGAGGTCGTTCAGTTCTATTTGTTGGAATTGATTTTCTTTATTTGTTCCAAAATCATACAGGAAACACCATTCTTTAGTTGGTATTTTTTGGTTTTGAATTACAAATAAGTGATCCCGGCCTGCGGTGCTTGGCGGGGCGCAGGTGATCTCGCAGTTATGTTTCTTCACATCAGCAAGACTGATTATCGCTTGCGATCTATAGTAGCCTTTTGTAAAGGCAATACAATTGTTGAATGGAAGTCTACCGCTGTGAACTGAGAAGTATTTTTCATATTCTGGTTGCATGTGTGCCTTATACCCCTCATCTATTGGCATCCAATGAAATTTGGGATAAAAAGAAACGCCGAGGTTATTTTTGACATCGGATACACCTGTTGTTTTCCAGATTGCATTCTTTCGTATGGGGTGTTCTGGAACCTCAAGAGCATGTGAGAACCAAATGTCATTGCGACTCACGAACATTTTTTCTATTACAGGTCTGATGTGGTCGTAAAAATGATTGATAAGTGATGTTCCGCCATATTCATTGGTAGGTTTTTCAATCTTAGAGAAATCTAGCCAATCAGCGTAATCTTTGAATCTCATAAGCTCCAATCTATCTGCGTTTGTTAAAAAAGAATCACTAGTTGGATTGGAATGAGTGTAAACTTCAGGTAGAAATAAGTTGCTCAATTCTGATAGTTTTTTGTCATGGTCTTCGGGGTGATCGGGGTAGATGAATTGCATCATATCGTGAAAAAGGTAAGACACAATCATATTATCTGCGAACGTGAATCGAGGCAGTCCTCGATCTATATGTCTTTCGTATCTGTGCAGGTCGTCCCAGAGCAATTGTTTTTTAGGATGTAAACAATAAGCAAGATAAAGTGTACAGAATCCATGAAGGAAACCATGTTCTGATTCAAGAATCCATTTTTCACAAGCGTCTCTTGGAATTCTAATTCTATTGAGAAGCTCAATCACGCCACCGTGAGTGTGGTTATTTCCCCCTACGGTATTTTTATTATAATTCAGTATCCAAGAAAATTTGTAGCAGGCGTATTCAAAAAATTCTATAAACTGTTCCAGCTTCTGTTCATTGGAGTTTTGAAGATTTATGAAACCCTGTTCTTCTAGTCCTTTTCTCTTTATAGGAAATAACATTTTTTAATCCTATTCCTAGACCAATTCACATGAAAGTATGGATTTCCATCAACCATTCCTTCAATGATTTTGTATGAAGGAAAATTCTGCAATATGTACGGAAGGCTTAATTGATCTCTCACGGTTGTAATTTTCAATTCAGCCCACCATGCGTCCAGAATCTCCTCAGCTTTTAAATTATACATAAAGACACAAGTTTCAAACAATCCGTTGTTTTTAGGATATCCTTTTTCTCGATATTTGCTGATTTGTTTTTCTATTTTTTGTGGATTCTCTTTTTTTAATACTATTACTTTTTTGGCCTCATCGTAAATACACTTTCTCTTGTGGTGCGCAAACAGATCAAGTGGGCCTTGAAATTTAGAAAATAAATCTGTATGTCGCCTGTTAAAAACAACTTTCCCATCTTGCCACAAAAATTCATTATCATCCATATATTTAAACGCCTGTAATTTATGAAATCTAGCGGTAAGGAAAGGGTTGTTGAAAGACGTGATCAGAGGTCTATATTCCCATATTTTAGAATTTACAGGTTGGTCTGAAAAGCAGATGTGTTGACAAGTTGCTTTTGGTGGATCTTGTAGTTCGTCGTAATTGTTGGTGACGCATGTGTATACGATCATAAGAAAAGTTTCCTTGGCTTGATTGCTTCAAAAAACTGTTCTGCGTAATGTTGCATTGTGTGTTTTTGGTGGTTGAGTTTATAGCCAGCTTCTATCAATCTATTTCTTTCTCGGTCATTCTGTAGATAGTAGATTATTTTGTCTACGATTTCTTTGTCAGATTTGTTTTCATCGATGTGTAATATAAATTTTTTGAAGAACTCATGTCTTTCATCCGGTAAATCAGCGGCCAGTAATGATCGACACATTGGAATTTCTACATATTTACCAAATGCGCATTTATATATACTGCTACACGTCAGACATATTTTTGTTTGGTTAATAACACGGGCAAATTGATGAAGATACTTTCCTGTAACTGCGTCAGGTGTGTTGCCAGCAGGACGATTGAAAATATTAGCCTTCCACCCTTGTTTTCGTAATTTTTTAATTATGGGAATGAAGCGTTTTCTCAGTTTATACTTTTCTAGTCTAAGCTCTCCCACAAGCAAAACATCATATGTTTTGGGCTGTTCGTAGTCTTTGAATATATTGCTGTGGGCACAGTGTGGTATGTTGACGAACTTATATCGCATGTCGGCAAAGAATGGGTTGTTCATTTCATTCAAATGGTGACAGATAACAATATCAAACGGTCTCATAAGGTCGTGGGCACTTTGTCTATTGCCATCGGGAGCGTGCATTTCATTCATCATAATGCACTTTTTGGGAGTTGCTTGTTTTAATCCTTTCAAATTTAGAGGGTCAAAACAGATAATTAGGTCAGGTAACTTGCCAGAGTAAATTTGCAACAAGTTGTCTTCAACAGTTTTTTCTTTGTTGTAATTGTCCCAGCCAGTTCCACTCCAAGTTACATCAGCCAATTCTCCAATTGCTTCTATTTGGTGAAATCTAACTCTGGACAGTTTGTTGATGAACCATAGTTTGGGACATAAGTATACTATTTGCATCATACTTCAATTTAAACGACCCTTATCGCGAAATGAACTTAACACAATTGTAAGCCTCCGCATACTCCTCTTCAATGTATATGCCATTCACACGCATTGTAGATTCTATGTTATCTTTAGAAAAATATATCAAGTCTTCATAAACTGGCGAGTAATGAGTAAGTGCTGAAAGTTTAGCCTTTACGTTTGTCTCATCTAAAGTTTCATAATAATTATGATTTATATTGGGCGCATTTCTAATGGAAGATTTGTAAGAAATAACTGATGACTTTCGGAAGTTTCTCAAAGTCTCCTTCCAAAGAACTGCATGATCTTGTTGATCGTCTTCCTCTTGTGTAAAAACCACATCTGGTCGAATGGTTTTTTCTATATCTTTCAAAAATTCCCAAATTTTTTGCCGTTGCTGATGAAATTCATTGGTAATAAAATCTCCGTATATCACATTTCTAACATTCAAGACACGCATGGCACCCTGAGAATACTCGGTAATATCACTCTTTACCACCTGATTTACATTGCTATTTACCGAGAGCGTCACGCATGTTATGTCCCAATCATTCTGACGCTTATGTATTGTGCCGCCACATCCAAACTCTATATCATCGCAGTGACTTCCAAGAAATAAAACTCGCATATAAATTCTCCTACAACTCTATTAGAGTAAATTACCCCTACAAACACTCCATTAGAGTAAATGAAGCGTCAAAATGAAACGAGTTTGCGAAGAACTCAGAAGTGTAATTCCTTCCTTCCCAGATTTTGAAAAACCTTGGGAAATAATTGACCATTTGCGGTCAATAGAACTCAAGCCAAACATGCCTATTAAAGAAGTGACTGGATTGCCAGGTGCTACTGTTTATTGTGGGAACAATGTAGAAATACAACCCTATTCCCTCTTCACTGGCGAAGTCATTCTTTGTGATGATGTTAGAATTGGCCCGTTTTGCTTCATTAGAGGACCAGTTGTTGTTGGCAAGAGAAGTATGATTGGGCCACACTCAGAAATAATAAGAACTGTGATTCAGACCGGAACTACACTGGCCCATAAAAACCTAATAGGTGACTCTATAATCGGAAAAAACTGCAATCTGGCCGGATTCACTACTATCTGTAATTTTTCTGGTATGAGAAAAAGCGTTAAAGCCCACTATAAAGATGAAGTTATGCAATATGAAGACAAATACGGAGCGTACATTGGAGACAACACTTGGATGGGTGCTTTGACCATCCTAATGCCCGGAGCCTATGTCAAACCAAACAGTGAAATAATCGGGCAATGTGTTGTTTATGGCAATACCAAGATCAGACAAATGACAACTGCTAACGTAGAGGAAATAGTTGGATAAATTTGCCATTTCCAGGGTTCTTGGGAACGAACTCACACCCAGAGATTTACCGGGCAGTTGCATCAAAACTTTAAAATTCATCTTGTCTACCGAGCCTAAATTTTGTCGTCGAATATGGATTATCAATCATGTTCATTCTAAAGACCTCAGATCACAATACATAGACCTTCTGAAAGAATACAATGAAGAATATGAAGAAATCAAATTTAATAAGCGCAAATATAAAACTCTTCAAGATTACAATAGTCAAGTAACTTACGCCATCAACATAAACCACGCTCGAAATTATGGATTCAAAATTACAAGAAGGTTCGCAGAATTTACATTCATTTTCGACGGTGATTGTTTTTTTGATAAAGCAGCTTGGGAAATAACCACCAACGAAATTGTGAATAGCGATTCCCTGCCTTACTACGGTGTGCCGGGAATTCGCATCACTGGCTCTGTTCCAAAATCAATTGAAAACCATAGACTTTGGGAACCAAGCCTAGTGTTCAGACACAATACAAAAGCACTTTATAATGAAAGTGTGCCTTTCGGAAAATCAGAAAGAATAGAACTTATGAAAAAAATAGGCTACTCGATTAAGCCAAATAAACTACCCATGCCGGAAGATGAAACATTGTGCAAAAATGTTGGATATCTATTTCACATATCTTTTTCAGAAGAAGAATTAGAAACTGATCTACGTGCAAGAATTAAAACTAGAAATAAATCCATAAACAATCTGCTCAAAGAATTAAACGCTCCGAAAATGATATGAAAGCCCACTTGAGAACGCAACTTGACACAATGACGGCTTCGTATTACACTTAATAGCTAGATTTTTTGTTGGCTAAATGGATTGAGGATAATACAGTGGTCAATGGAATGGCGATGATTTTGGTGTTCGTGAGTGTTGTGGGCGAATCAAAGAAAGAGAAAACCGAGCCTCCACCACTCCAAATACGGCAGTTCAAACGATATCCTTACTTTGGGGTGTTGCGATCAGAACTTAAACAACATGCTGATTACTGGACTAGGGCGTCCAAGAGCATTATGCGCTGCAAGTACCATCGTCATCGTAAAGGATTTCAAGATACGCTGACATGGTATTTGCAGCGGGCTGAATACGACGCAAGACAACTTCGTGCTACAATTGAGCGTTGGGGTCAACGCTGGGATCGCAATTATACTCGCAGTTTATATGATTCTTATAAACGGTATTTGCAAACCATTTTGTTGTTGCGTAAGACTTTGCCCAAGGAAGGAATTCGTGATGTTTGAACTTGGTTTTGTTGTTGCTGTCGGCGGTGTATTCTGGATAATTTGGTTTTGGGAGAATATGCGTAAGTATAGCACGGCACGTACCATTTGGCTCACTGTGCCCCTAAATTTCTTTTTTTGGCCGATATGTATGGGCGTTTATTTTTATGCTCTTCATCGAGGCCGAGAAAACTTGTTTTAAAGCAAAAGAAAGTGAAAGATGACAAAGAAAGATTACGAATTCGCGCTAATTCTATCGGTTGACAATGTGACCGATGAGCAGTGTGGCGCGTTATATGAAGCTGGTTGTGATGACGGTACGATTAGTTCATCGGAGCGTGTTACGCGAATTGATTTTTGTCGGGAAGCTTCCAGTTTGGAAGAAGCAATTCGCTCGGCAATCACCAGCGTAACTGCTGTGGAATTTCAAGTTGTTCGTGTTGAGATCGAGGCTGATGCAATCAAATGAAATATATAATTCAAATATTTAAACCCTCCTCTCAGGGCGACTTTAGGCCGCTGCCTGGATTTAAGTTGTTAGGACAATGGAGCAATACTAATTGGGGCGGAGATGATGAAGCTGAGGTTTTGGCACGCGCTGAGGAAATATCCAAGGTGCCTAACCGACCTTTTAGTCATGTCCGAGTTTTGAAATTACTTGTAGAACGGGAGTGCCAGTATGACTCTTCTTTGGGCGTCGAAGCCAGATAGTCGTCCCCCTCATGTTAAAATTGTCAAAGGTCCACATGCGGGACGTGAGGGCCGTGACGTCACAATGTTTGGCTGGTTGGGCCTACGCAAACTAATCAACGTCCCAGCTAATGAAAAAGAAATTAGGGATAGGTTTACTGCTGGTTGGGGCGAAGATGTTCAAGAACTTGTGGATAACATGAAAGAGGGCAATGGTCCACGTCATTGTGTAGGCGTGTGGCGATGGCAAGTTGAAAGGCATTAAATGAGCATCAAATCAGCAATGGAAAGTTGGAATGAACATTTGCTTGGTCAAATTCCTTTAATGGAGGATTGTAAATTCTTTTTAAGTCGTCGTAGCCGATGGACAGATGAAAACGGCGAGAACCAGTATGAGTTTGTTCTTGTCTGTGCATACAAATTGATAGTAGATGCTGCTGACTGCAAGGATTTTGTCAGATGGCTCACAGATGAGGAAACGAAATATTTAAAACTTAACGGCATTAGGCCAACATTGGACAAAATAAGAAGGAACTTATATGACTACGATACAAGTATACGAGATGCAGAGGCGAGATCAGCAGAGACAGGACATGCAGGGAGAACAACGAAGAGTGCAGGAAGCAAATAGAGCACTTGCGGAGAAAAGACGGGAAGATAGGGCAACTAAAGCGTTGCACGTTGCTTTAATTAGGCATCAAACCATGCTTGCCCAACAATTGCAGTGGCAACGCCAACAATCTTCACAACGTGGAGGTGGAGGTGTTGAAAAGCAAGTAGAGAGAGTTTCATTAGGCGAGAAACTAGAGGCATTTAAAGAAGAAATAGGCGAGGAAAATTATATCCTCCTTTCAGATACCTCTAATTTCACCCTGTTGTTTGAAAAATGGGAGGAAGAAAATTATGAAATTTAATTTCAGGACAGCAGCCATAGGAGTTTTAGGTTTTTTGGCCGGACTTCTTTTGTGTACTTTGGCTCGCTGGCTTATGAGGGGGTAATAAAATTATGTTTAGAAGGATTTTTAAGGCGATTTATAACCATTTTAAATCCGATCCGCCGCCCAAGTGTGAAAAGCATGGATGTGATATGGAATCTTGGAGTCCTGGCAATCTTCCTAGTGGATATCTCTGTCCAGTGTGTGATAGGGAACAAGGAATTACTAAATTTGTTTATGGGAATATGAAATGAGAATGTCTAAGCCACTGTCAGAACATTTCCCGTTTATGAAGACTAAATGGTATAGCTTCATATGCTACGGGATGATAGTCGTTGGTTGGAGTCTCCTGTTTTTCGCTTTGGCTAGAGACCTTTTTGGATTTTAAAAATGAAAATGCCCTCGTTTATGAAGAGTCCCTGGTATGACTGGGCGTGCTGGGCGATGATAGTTGTTGGTTTGATTATCATTGCTCTTTTAATGTGATTTAGGGGATTTTAAAAAATGTTGTCTCACAACGACGCAGCACAAAAGTCTTTTGATCAGAAGGCAGAGTTATCAAAATGAGGATAATTGGCTTTAAAGAATTTGAAGAGCCAGATAAAGATAAGACTCGTGTTGTCTCTTATGTTTTGGGCGAAGACAAGCCCGTTTGTCGTACTATTCAAGTTGATAACGAGAGATTCTTTGTTTCTTTTCCTTATGTCACATACATGTTTCAGGAGGTTTTTTTATGTAACTTATCGGGTAGCAATTCCCACTGGGCCTCCGAACCATTTCAGGAGGAGCATAGGTCGTTTTATGTTTCTTTTAGTCAAACTTCTACGACAAAATTAGCCACTGCATTACGATGGACTGGTTTGCCTAATATAGAAGCGAGTGGCGAAGTTTGTTTGGGCGATGGTATCAATAAGTTCGAGGGTGAATTAAATATAGCAACATTCAGGAGAGTGGTTGGTCATTTTTGGATGTCAGGATTTACGCAAGATATGGAACAAGCAGAATGGCATGGAACAGAAATACTGCGACAGCATTTTGAAGTGTATGATGATGCCATTTGTCCTTGCCGAGCGTGGGCAGATGCCTCTAAAAAAGATTCTAGTTATGGATTAAAAATCGAATGGCCTAAATTGGATGGGAAGTTATGTGACTTTTTGTGGAAAGATTACACGGATTAAGGAAATCTCATGGCTGATAAACATACTTTTGACGATTGGATTAAACGACTCTGTGCCAACCAAGATAATGATTGGAATAAAGAGCTTGACGGACTTGACGAGATTGATAAAATGGCAGTGGCTTACAGAAAGGGCCGTGCAGATCAGTTAGCTCATGCTAAAAATGAACTTATTCGCCAAGGGCTGGAAGAAGCACGTCGTGGAGAATTTGCCGCTGATCCACCAGATATTGAGGCTGACTTGGATTGGGCGGAAGGTGAAGATTTCACTGAATCTGAAATGAAAGCGATTTTTAGGTTAGCAAGTTATGCGGCTAAGTATTGTGGTGGGGGAGAGGATTTGATCGGTGCAATCATGTATACGGGAGCATTTCACTTTTTAAAAAATCAGGATGAAGCCGTTGTGACTCTCGTTGAAAAAATAGAGAAGCATTACGATCCGCGATTCGATCCACCGCAACCAAAATAAAAAATTTCCTGTTTATTATTGGTCAGAACACTAATATATAAAATACTGTCCAATAAAAAATCGTGGCATTTGCTTTCAAAAAGGAATTGAAAGTGGCCGTCGTGCAGCCCAGAGGGTTTTGGTTAGTTTCTATTTTTACACATTTTGAAGAAGAGAGAGATTAGAGTTATGGCGCAAGGTACTATTAAAAAACTGATTGCGGATAAGGGATTTGGATTCATTGACGGTGAGAAAGGAGATTTGTTTTTCCACCACTCTGCACTTGAAAACGGAACCACCATTGAAGAATTGGAAGTGGGTCAGAGAGTGACTTACATCGAAGGCAGCGGCCCCAAAGGTCCACGAGCCGAAAAAGTTCAGCCCGAATAACCACAAAGCTGGTGAACTTTGCCAGTTAGATCAGAAAAGCCGGTTGCATAAGCAACCGGCTTTTCCTTTAGAGTATTATGAACCATGATTTTGAGAAGTACGATACCACTTATTTCGGCCCTTGACATCCGCAGTTTGTGGGGTATAATCAACACAGTTCCGACAAACTCTCCAGTACAGGATGAGCATGTTGGAGTGGGAGGCCATCGTGATGGAGGTCTCGGTGCCAACCTTATGGACCTTTAGATGCGTTGGTCCTCCCATTTTTTCCTGAAAACTTTTTTTAAGCCTTGACATTAGATTCATAAATGAAATGGAAAAGCCGGTTTTTTAACCGGCTTTTCCTTTTAAGAGAATGACAAATGCTTAAAATATTAAATCCAGTTATATGGTTATGGAATTTTTTCAAGTATATTTCTCATTTAGAAATGTATAGCGTTCCTCCACGACATGTAGAATATGAACCATATGATTTTGAGAAGTACGATACCACTTATTTTTCCTAATTCGGCCTTGACATCCGCAGTTTGTGGAGTATAATCAACAAAGTTCCAACAAACTCCAAACTCCTCCTTTTCTAGTAGCTTAGAGCGTGTTGGACTGATCTAACCGAAATGGGATGGTGCAGACAAGAGTTACTTCAAGATTAACGAAACCGCTCTCGTCACTTATTTCTCCTAGTTCGGCTTTTTCTGAAAAAAAACTTTTTTTTAGTCTTGACACTAGGTTCAACGAGAGTATAATAAAAACGTCCGAACGTCGGACTGGGGTGTCCGAAAACCGAAACAGGATGGTGCAGGTAAGAGTTACTTCTAACAAGAACTGAACCGCTCTCACCACTTATTTCTCCTAATTCGGGTTTTGACGAATGAAAATACTGAGGAAAATGGAACAACACGGAGCGCAATCCGATAAGTGAGTTTAAGAGTGATCAGGGCTGTTTGTTAGTGGCGGCAGTGAGGCAATCTCAATCATCACAGACCTTGCCCTACCAAACAGCCTTAATTGCTTTGAAAGCAGAAGGCGGCTTTTTGTTGCCAAAGTTGGAGTGATGCGATCATCGCCATAACGGTGCTCGCATGAGGGTTGGGTTTGGTTGTAGTTCCCCAAAGATCGACTCTGGTCGAAAACAGGAACGGTCAGCGGGGAAAAACCGAAACAGGACGGTGCAGGTAAGAGTTACTTCATTATTGTAGATGAATCGTTGGTCTCCCGCCAATCATAAGGGAGCGTAAGCGGCGGCAGAATTGTCGTCGGCCAACAACCCGCTCTAACCGCTTATTTCTCCTGACTTTCGGCTTTTTGAGAAAAAGATGAACCTTTTCTGGACAATGGCGTCTATATAAGGTACAATGACGTGGGGTGGAGCAGTTCGGTTAGCTCGCCAGGCTCATAACCTGGAGGTCGGGGGTTCAAATCCTTCTCCCACTACTTACTGAAAAATCGGCCCGTACAGGGTCGGGGTCAGCAAGGCTGACCTTAAACAAACAGAGGTTCAAAGTAATGTTGATTATCAGACAGAAACGCTGGCAAGGTATCACCGCCCCAGCGACGGTCTGCGCCTGTTTGCCTGTGGGTGAACATAAGCGTAATACAGCCGTCGCCATGGGACGACAAGATACAATCCCAGTGTTCTGAATCAACATTCTCCGGTTCAGGGCACACGCCTGAGCCGGAACAAGGGCCATAAGATACCAAAGCCCGGCACAGGCGAAACGCTTGAGTCGGGCTTTTTTGTTTTTAAATTACGGGATGTAGCTCAGCTTGGTAGAGCGCTCGGTTCGGGGCCGAGAGGATTCGCACGTTCAAATCGTGTCATCCCGACTTGTGTGAGTGATCTTTGACAATTTGTATGAAATTAAAGCCCAAGCGGGTTTTATAATTGGCGATGGATTGAAACTTCTAAGCTAATTATAAAATCCAGGGTTGGCCTTTGCACTCTTAATGCGAAGTAAAGCCAGCCCAATTTAGGTCCGTGGTGTAATCCGGTAGCATGACTGATTCCAAACCAGTTGGTGGGAGTTCAAATCTCTCCGGGCCTGCTTTATGGTGACGTGGTGTAATGGTAGTCATGTGGGATTGTCTATCCTTTGGTGCGGGTTCGACTCCCGTCATCGCCGCTTTGCCCCCTTCGTCTAGTGGCCTAGGACATCGGATTCTCAGTCCGAAGACAGGGGTTCGACTCCCCTATGGGGTACTTTTTAATATTAGGCTTT
>SMVB01247739.1_pt1 | contig 14292 bp, 13 predicted proteins | sample 2456461 | NCBI WGS metagenome assembly SMVB01 (sample SAMN11095934, study PRJNA526329) | marine sediment metagenome | biome: Marine sediment; feature: Surficial sediment; material: Deep marine sediment; isolation source: Hadal surficial sediment | place: Pacific Ocean | collected 2014-05 | depth... | reverse complement strand
TATGTTGCTTTCTCTGAAGATGCTTCTAGAAAAAGAATTGGAAATGCAACGCAAAAGATCTTTATTCTAAACAAAATAGCATTAAATTTATTAAAAAATGAAAATTCAAGCAAAGTCGGGTGAAAAGCAAAAGACTAAAAGCTGGATGGGACAATCATTATCTTATTAAACCCGTTTTATGCAATATTACGTTTTAGTTCTTTTTCTAAAATTCCAGCTACCCGTAGAACATTCTCCATTCACAAAATTTAGGTCTTACATATTCTACAATTTCAAAAAATTTATAAAGATCTATTAACCCATCTTTAATATCTCCATTCCTACCTTTATTTGCAAAAGAAAATTGGGTATAGGGGGCTTTCTACAATAAAATCGATTTTATGGTCGAAATCAAGTTTCCGAATATCAATTTCACGAATGTTTATATTCTTAAGTTGAGTATTTATTTTTGAATTGATGACTAAAAATAATATAATATTAATTTGAAAAAGTTATCAATCTATCAACAATGTTAACTTTAGTAAATTTATACTCCCGCTTAATCCACTCAAACGTTTTATGCTGATAAATAAAAACATGTGTGGGATCATTTTTATAATACCATTGATGAAAATCTATATTATCATCAAAAATATCTGTCATACAATACAATTTTCCATTTGAATCCAGCATTTTTTTTAACAAATGAAATTCCTTTTTAGGATTGTAAAAATGCTCTATTACTTCACAGCAGGCAATATAGTTGTATTTTTTTGTCAATAGAATTTGGTTGTCATGAAAATATGGGTCGTAGAGTTCAATAGTATAATTGTTGTCTTGTAGAATTTTGGATATCACAGGCCCGGTACCTGCTCCAAAATCAAGGCCTTTATCAAGTAGTGTGAATTTATTTAAAATTGCCGACGTGATGGGGGAGACAAAGAGTTGATATCGTTTATCATTGACATCATTATTGTGGATTTGATAGCGTAATTTTTCTGTTTCCTTATTTGGCCACAGTTTTTTGTCCAAATAAATTCCTTTACATACTATGCATTTGTAAAACAAACGGTTATTTTCATGATAAAATATTTCACCGTGGTGGGTACAAAGTGGACAAGGATTTGACATATTATTCCGCATAATGAATAAATAATAAACTTTGTGGTCACATTAATATTTTTTCTAACAAAATAGGTTGATCGCATTTAATAAAAATACCAAAATCATTATGATCCAATTGAGAATATACGCTGTGTAATTTCATTAATTTAATTTGTGCTTGTTTTAAACCATCCTTTGCAACACTTTGATAGTTGATGGCGTCCATACGGGATTCCCGTTCAATGGCAACATCAGAAGCTACTGGTTTTGGCATTTCCTTGAATTCTTCGTTGGACTTTTCCGTTTGAGATATTTCATCAAAAATTGATTCATTAATTGCTTGAGGTGATATGGATATCAATATGTTTATAACCGGTATTAAATTTCAGAATACACTAAAACCTCTAATAATCGGAATATTCCGTTGGGTATAATAAATATTTATCTGAATGAGAAACGGTATTAGCATATTTGCTCATGACAACCAATTTTTTCCATTCGGGAGCATCAGAAAACGACTTCCAATGGGCGTCCCTGCTTTTCTGATCTGTAAAAGTGGTCATATACATTAAATTTGGCATTTTAGATCCCGAGATAACTTCTCCATAAAAAACAGCATTGAACCCTAAGCGTTTAAAAAGTTTTACTTCACCACCGGCATTAAACATATCCACTTTGATTTTGTAATATGCCTCTGTAGGCGATTCATAGCTCCTCAATTCATATACCCTATCCTTACGACTACCTTCTAATGATGAAGCCTTCATTTTGGGCATATCAATAAATGCCTTTAATATTATTGATTCGATTCTTTCGTAATTTGGATTTTCGTATGAGGCGTTTAAATATTTATCACCATTTTTTAAAAATGTAAGATCAGCCTCCATATTGTTTTCGAGTTCATCCAATTGTTTTAATGATGAAAATGGAATCAGAACATAGATTTTTTTAATGGAATCTGCCCTTGGTTTAAAAACTCCTACATTATTTATTTTTAACCTTTTTAAAGCAGGCAAGTAGGCTTCTTTTAGATAATTTTCTGTAACTGCAATTTGATCATTGGTTTCAAAGGAGTATATTTTTAACTGATAGTATTCACGGTTTTTCTCTTGCGAAATTCCTGTGTTGGAAAGGGTCAATAAAAGAGTTAAAAAGAATGAGATTTTAAGGGGAAGTGCATTTGTTTTCATATGATTAGATTATATTTTTTAACGATGATTTTCAAAAATAAGAAATTTTTATTATTCAAGTTCTGTTTTTAGTTTTTTAGATAATTTGGCAACCACTAAATTGTAGGAAATATCCAGCCAATGGAATAATAATTCATCAGGGATAGAATAATCATTGATGACTTTGCTCCAGTGCAATTTGCTAAAATAGGATGGCTCTTGTAATGCCGGATATCTGGCTCTAAGTTCGTCTATGGATTCAGGGTTGCATTTAATACTAAAGCTCTCAAACATATTGATATCGGTTGCAGTAAACATTTTTCCAAGAACTTTAAAAACAAGTACATTGGGGAGTTTGGGAAAAGGAATTGACTCTGTAACACCTTTTTTGGATAAACAATATTTTCTATATTCTTCAATATTCATTGTTGACCATATATGATTAATAATCTTACATAAAATTTATTAACTCAGTTTTTTTTCAAAACATAAACTATTTTCCACACCGGCATATTGACCATAATTTGCTGTCAATTTGTATTCATAATTTTTATAAAATTCGATGGCTTCAGGTTGTTTTTTACCTGTTTCTAAGATACATTTTTTAAAATTCAATTCCATGACCCATTGCTCCAATTCGGATAGAATTCTTTTAGAAAATCCAAATCCTCTATTCATGGGCATGGTGAACATACGTTTTATTTCCATCGTTTTTAAATCGTATTGTTTAATGGCGCCACAGGCAACCGGTGTATCATCAAGATAGGCCACGATGGCATGTTTTATGGTGTCAATTTTATTAAATTGATTATAAAAGGAATGATCATCTCCATCTATTATAGCCAATTCAGCATTAAGTTGTTTGACGAGAATTATGAAATCTTTATTCCTTGAATTCGTTCTTAATAGTTTAATTGAATGAAGCATTTTTAATTGTGATTGTGGATTTAGCTTGTTAAAATCAATCGGGATTATTTTAATATGAGAATTATTTAACGCAAACTCCATAAAAAACAATTCGCGTATTTGAGCAATCAATATACGGATTTATAAAGACAAATAGTTTACATTGTAAAACCCGCATTATGCGATAGAACTTCGTTATGAAGGTTTCAAACATAATAAAATATGGTGTTTTATAAGTTTTAGCATAGCATCGTTATGGTTAAACTTAAAAACACAGTAAAGTCATATTTTGAAGTGGTTGGAAGCTGTAATACCCGCCTGCCGGCGAGGCAGGGATTTTCTAGTGCATAAAGCGGGTTAAAATCTAAATCTTAGATTATTTCTGTAAAACTTGAGGTATTTCAGCATGAAACTAACTCTTATATAAGCAAATTATTGAATTTTATTGAAATTGAAATTGTTAAAATCAACATTGTTAAGTGTTTATTGAATAAATTAGCTATTATACCTTATTTTTGTTCGTATATTTTATTTCATGAAGAAGCTAATTTTATATTGCATCATTTTTTATTTTTTTATTTTATGTGATCATTCATATGCTCAGAATGGACAATCACAATTTCAATCCGAAAATACTTCTAAGTTATTCTTAAATCAGGAGTTGCTTTTTTTAAAATTAAGTTTTTCGAGAAAAGATGTGAGAAAAACCACTAATGATAGTACTTATATTAAAATTGATATTTCATATATGGATAGTGAAGCTTTATGGAATATATTTGAAGCCAAGCTTAGAAAACGTGGCCATTACAGGCTCAACAATTGTTATTTGCCTCCGATAAAAATAAAAATTAATAAATCGGAGAGTAAGGGTACTTTGTTTGAAGGAAATAAAAAATTAAAGCTGGTACTTCCTTGTTCCATAAATAAAAGTCATAACGATTATATAATCAAAGAATATATGGCTTATAAATTATATGAAATAATTTCACCTTACCATATTAAATCAAGATTGGTTGAAATAGATTTTACAGATACTACAGGTAAAAAAACAAAAACATCTGATCTTAAAGGTATATTATTGGAAGATATTAAAAAAGTGGCCAACAGATTTGATGGTAAAGTAATTAACAGATCTATTCATCCATTGAATCTGGATCCCCTTGTTTCAGTTAGAAATGAATTTTTTCAATTCATGATTGGTAATACAGATTTTTCAATGGCTGCTCTCCATAATGAAAAACTTCTTTTTGTGAATAAAAATATGTATCCAATACCCTATGATTTTGATTTATCTGGACTCGTTGATGCAAGTTATGCATTTGTTCCTGAAGTAAATGAAAGGGAACAATTGCCTATTTCTTCTGTAACGGAAAGATTGTATAGAGGGTTTAAAAGAGATTCTCAAATCATTCAACGAGTAAGAAACGAATTTATAGAAAATCGAACCGAGATTTTTAAAATTGTGGATAATTTAAGCCCATATTTTGAAAACTCCTCTTCATTTGCCATCGCTAAAAAATATATTGAAGATTTTTATAATATTATTGAGAATAATAGGAAGTTTGAAAATGAAATAATTTATAAATTAAGAACCAAATAAAATTAATAATATATGACCTTACCTAAATTTTTAATGGGAGACAATACGGATTGCCCTGATGATATTTTTATTGTTCACACGGAATACCCACAATTTATTATCAATTTGGTGGATGATGAAATAGAATGGCTGGATGATATTCAGGGAGATGAGGCCGAATTAGCCAATGAAATGGCGGAATTAATAGAATTGGCAAGTGAATTTTATGATCGGGAAATGAAGCGATATGAAGCTTAAACCCACATTATGCGTTAGAAAATTCTTGCCTTGCCATGCCTTTGGCTTGATAAACCGGCAGGAAGGTATTACAGCTTCCAATCACTTCAAAATATGATTTCAAGATGTTTTTAAGTTTAACCATAACGACCCAGTGTACCGTCCTGATTTTAGTTGACTAAATTTAGTGTTTTTAATTCTATAATACAATAGTTGGTAAATAGTTGTATTCAAATCTTGTTAGCATTTTTTAAATAGGATTTGTTATGGTTGAATAAACCATAATTTTGTATAATTTACAAAATAAAAATATCACCTGAAATTAGCCTCCTATTTGTCTATTATACCTGATTTTATTTGAAACATGAACCAATTATTCCTCCAATATAAGATAATGGAGATAAAGAAATAAAGTCATTAATTATATACATTTAGATATTTCTGACTAAGATATCATCGAAATAACTAAAATGGCGTCTATAATAAGGCAGGTAAATAATGGATGCATTTCTATTTTATTTGGAAATGGTTGCTGTAATAAATCCACTGATAAAAGTGTCCTTTTGAACTCTCGGAATAATCAATAAGCTGTTGGGTTGTAGAATATGAAACTTCCATGTCTTTTCCCATTAAAATATTCCCATGCCATTAATAAAGTATCTGAAATATAGTAATCATGAACTTTGCCATTTAATTTGAAGCCGTTTAAATTATATTCTGTCTTACGATAATATGTTGCTTTATTCTCTGGTGTAATTACCCAATTCGAATTATAATTAACGAATATTTTTTTCTCAATTTTTTAAGCTAAGTGAAATAGAAGAAATCCAGAAATAATAAATATAATTGTTTTAATATATGGTAAATATAACAATCTAATAATTTTAATATACCAGCCTTGAAATATTTTTGTCAATTATATCACTGTTGCTTTCTATTTCCTTATTTTTAACCGGGAATTTATATGCACTATATGAGTACAGCAATAGAAGAAAAATTAAACAAAATACGGGTAGAATTACACCAGCACAATCATAATTATTATGTGTTGGATCAAGCAACCATATCAGACTATGATTTTGATCTAAAGCTTAAAGAATTGCAAAGTTTAGAAAAAACAAATCCTCAATATTTTGACATCAATTCACCAACCCAAAGAGTGGGAGGAGGGATTACCAAAAATTTTGAAACCATAACACATAAAAACCGAATGTATTCTCTGGATAATTCTTATTCCAAAGAGGATTTATATGATTGGGAAAAGCGAATCCAAAAAATATTAGGTGATGAAAATCTGGATTATACCTGTGAGCTAAAATATGATGGGGCTTCTATTAATCTGACATATCAAAATGGAAAATTGGTCAATGCGATTACCCGTGGCGATGGTTTTCAGGGAGATGATGTTACAGCCAATATCAAAACGATTAAATCCATTCCTCTGGTATTGTATGGTGAATTTGCAAATTCTTTTGAAATTAGGGGAGAAATTATTTTGCCATTGGAAGGATTTAAGAAAATGAATGAGGAACGCATTGAGGCAGGAGAAGAACCCTATAGGAATCCTCGTAACACGGCTAGCGGTAGTTTGAAATTACAAGATAGTTCAGAGGTGGCAAAACGCCCCTTAGATTGTTTGTTATATCATGTTGTTGGCGATAAATTGCCTTATGAGTCTCATTTTGAAACTTTGGAAAAAGCTCGAAAAATCGGTTTTAAAGTTCCGGAAGCGATTGAGGTTTGTAAGAATATTGATGAGGTATTTGAGTTTATAAATCATTGGGATACTGCGCGTCATAATTTACCTTATGAAACAGATGGGGTGGTTATAAAAGTCAATAATTTATACCAGCAAGACGAATTGGGATATACTGCAAAAGCACCTCGTTGGGCCATTGCTTATAAATTTAAAGCAGAACAGGAAAGTACTGTTTTAAATGAAATTACTTACCAAATTGGGCGAACTGGAGCGATAACCCCTGTGGCAAATTTGGAGCCGGTTTTATTGGCCGGGACCATTGTTAAACGGGCTTCCTTACACAATGCCGATCAAATTGAAAAATTGGATATTCGAATTGAAGATACTGTTTTTGTTGAAAAAGGAGGTGAAATTATTCCCAAAGTTGTTGCTGTTGATTTAAGTAAGCGGCCCGAACATTCACAACCTACAAAATATATCACACACTGTCCTGATTGTAACACCCTACTGGAAAGGAAAGAGGGTGATGTCAAACATTATTGTCCAAATGAAAATGGTTGTCCAACACAAATTACGGGAAGAATTCAGCATTTTATCAGTAGAAAAGCTATGGATATTGATGGCTTGGGAGCAGAGACGGTAGCGTTGTTATTTAAAGGGGGTTTGATTTATAATTATGCTGATTTGTATGATCTAAAAGAAGAACAGATAATTCCATTGGAACGTATGGCCGAAAAATCGGCTCAAAATATGGTGGCTGGAATAGAGCTATCCAAACAGATAGCCTTTGAAAAGGTATTATTTGCTTTGGGCATTCGGTTTGTTGGTGAAACCGTTGCTAAAAAGTTGGCAAAACAGTATAAATCAATGGATAAATTAATGATAGCTTCCTTTGAAGATTTGATTGAGGTAGATGAAATTGGAGATAGAATTGCACAAAGCATGATTGATTTTTCAAACGATTTGAGTAATATTCAATTGGTTGAAAGGTTGAAAAATTATGGTTTGCAAATGGAAGTCTCGGTTGAATTACAAGCCAATCAAACAGATAAATTAAAAGGAAAAGCATTTGTAGTTTCGGGCATATTTGAAAAAATGAGTCGAAATGAGCTTAAAAAGTCTATCGAAGATAATGGTGGAAAAGTATCAAGCTCGATTTCTAAAAAAACAAGTTATGTTATCGCTGGTGATAAAATGGGCCCAAGTAAACGTACAAAAGCCGAAAGTTTAGAGGTGCCAATTATCAGTGAAGATGATTATATAGAAATGATCAAATAATAAAGATTATGATCCAAAATAAAGTTAGAGCATTAACCATTTTATTCTTCGCTGTTTCTATTCTTCATATTATTGGAATTCTTACAAATAATAGCTTTTTTCAAATTGTTTTCAAACCTTTAATTATCTTGTCCTTGATCGCATTGTATTATGATTCAGTTGACAAAGTGAATAAATGGTATGTTTTTGCCCTGCTGTTTTCTTTTATAGGTGATGTTTTATTAATGGATAAAGTCAATTACTTTATATTCGGAATTGGGGCGTTTTTAATAACACAAGTCTTGTTTATTAAAATAATTAGTGCACAATTAAAAAAATCAACGTTAACCCAAAAAATACTCGCTGCAACACCTTTTTTAGTGTTTTTTGCCTTATTGATTTATGTATTAAAAGATGATTTGAACGAACTTTTTTATCCAGTAGCATTTTATGGATTTACAATTTCAGTTTTTGGGATGATGTCACTTTTAAATTATTTGGTCAATAGAAACAGTCCTGCATCTGAATATTTGTTATTTGGTGCTCTTATTTTTATTGCCTCTGACAGTATGATCGCCTTACACAAATTCCATGAAACTAAAATATTTTACCCTGTTACCATCATGATCACGTATTTTTTAGCTCAATATTTTATTTATAAGTTTATGGTGAAATTGAAAAATAACAAATAACAAGCAACATATACCAATTTCAAATAACAAATAACAAATAGCAAATAACAAATTTCGGACACCAACTGCCTGATCCCAATTACCAAATTCCGACATCTGTTACCTGTCTCCCATCGATTATGTAAACATATCCATACCCGGTATATTTGGCAATCCATCTTTGGCCGCAGCTGCCATTTCTGTTTCGTTAATATCACTCGCTTTTTTTATAGCATCATTTAGCGCAATGATAAGGTAATCTTCCAATTCTTCCTTGTCGTTTAACAGTTCATCGTCAATGGCAATATTTTTAATAACTCTATTAGCTGTCACCGTCACTATTACTTTCCCGTTCCCGGATTCTCCTTTGACAAAAATAGTATTTAACCGTACTTTTGTAGCTTCTATTTTGGCTTGAGCTTCCTTTAGTTTAGCCATCATTCCTTGCATGTCTCCAAACATAATCCAATTTATTAAAAATTTATTATTTGTATCTTGTAAAAATACCAAAAAACAATAATCTAAATGGCATTATTAGCTTGATTAAAATTACCAATAAAATGAATTAATTTTATTTAATTTCATGCATATTATCTCTTACTTTTGCAACTTCTTGCCAAATTGCAAAAGAAAACAAATCTGAACAAAAGAATATGTTAAAAATACAAGTTAAAACTCCTGTTGCAGAGAAAATTCCCAAAGAGTTAAAAATACACGATGATGTTAGAATTGATAATTATTATTGGTTAAATGATAAAGAAAATCCTAAGGTTATTGATTATTTGAATGCTGAAAATAAGTATTATGATACGTTAACTGCGCATACTAAAAAATTTCAGGAGGATCTCTTTGAAGAAATGAAATCCAGAATTAAAGAGGATGACGAGTCGGTTCCATATAAAAAGAATGGATATTTTTATATCACACGCTATGAAACCGGAAAGCAATATCCAATACATACACGTAAGAAAGATAATTTGGATGCAGAGGAGGAAATTATTTTAAATGTAAATGAATTGGCAAAAGGTCACGATTATTATGCTTTGGTTGGTTCAAATATTAGTAATGATAATAAACTGGTTTCTTTTGGTGTTGACACTATTAGCAGGAGGCAATACAACCTTCAATTTAAAAATCTGGAAACAGGTGAAATCTATAAGGATCTAATCGAAAACACTACAGGAGGCTCAGCTTGGGCCAATGATAATAAAACTGTTTTTTACACCAAAAAAGATCCAGAAACCCTAAGAAGTGATAAAATTTATAAACATATTTTGGGAACCGATTCCTCTGAAGATGTTTTAGTTTATGAGGAAAAAGATGATACTTTTGGAACCTATGTGTACAAATCGAAATCAAAAAAGTATATCATTATTGGTTGTTATAATACAGTTTCGAATGAATTTAGATTTGTTGATGCCAATAAACCAAATGATACTTTTAAAATTATTCAACCTAGAGAGCGAGATTTAGAATATGGCATAGCTCATTATGAGGATCATTTCTATATACTAACAAATAAAGATGGAGCCAAGAATTTTAAAATAATGAAAACATCGGTAAATAATACCGAAAAAGAAAATTGGGTAGATGTGATTCCACATAGAGAGGATACTTTATTGGAAGATTTTTCCATTTTTAAAGATTATCTGGTTTTAGAAGAGCGTAATAATGGCTTGAACAAAATTAGAATCAAAAGATGGGACAATGCAGTAAATTATTATTTGCCTTTTGATGAAGAAACCTATTCAGCTTCCATTTATAATAACCCTGAATTTGATTCAGATATATTGAGATACAGCTATAATTCGTTGACCACACCCAATTCGGTAATCGATTTTAATATGAAAGATAAATCGAAGGATATAAAAAAAGAGCAAGAAGTTTTAGGAGGTAATTTTGATAAAAACAATTATAAAAGCGAAAGAATTTGGGCAACAACTAAAGATGGTAAAAAAGTGGCAATATCATTGGTGTATAGAAAAGATACAAAATTGAACGCAGAAACTCCGTTATTATTATATGCCTATGGTTCATATGGGCATACGGTAGAAGATAGATTTAGTACGGTGCGATTGAGTTTACTGGATAGGGGATTTGTTTATGCCACAGCTCATATTAGAGGAAGTGAATATTTGGGAAGGTCGTGGTATGAAGATGGAAAAATGAATTATAAAAAAAATACGTTTAATGATTTTAACGATTGTTCAAAACATTTGATAAAAAATAATTACACTTCGGCCAAACATTTATATGCCGAAGGGGGTTCTGCCGGTGGCTTGTTGATGGGAGCCATAATTAATATGGAGGCCGAATTGTATAATGGAATCATTGCGGCTGTACCCTTTGTAGATGTTGTAACTACGATGCTTGATGAAAGTATTCCGTTAACTACAGGGGAATTTGACGAATGGGGAAACCCAAAAAATAAGGATTCTTATGAATATATGATGTCTTATTCACCCTATGATAATGTGTTAAAAAAATACTATCCAAATATGCTGGTAACTACCGGTTTACATGATTCTCAAGTACAATACTTTGAACCTGCAAAATGGGTAGCTAAATTACGCGAGCTGAAAACAGATGATAATCTGCTGTTTTTACACACCGATATGGAAACTGGGCATGGTGGGGCATCGGGTAGATTTGATGCTTTAAAGGAAGTTGCCAGAGATTATGTGTTTTTATTTGATTTAGAAGATATTGGGAATTAAAAATTATTTTTGTAATATTGTTATCTGAATTATTTTTTCTAACAAGTAATAGAATTAAAATTATTGATTTAAAAAAGATAAATAAGAATTATTGATTTAAAAAAATATACGTAGATTTGCACGGATTTTTAATAAAAGTATTATAATTTTATGAAGAAACATAAAGGGATAACCAATAATATACTAGATTTAGTTGGAGAAACACCTCTTATAAAATTAAATAAAATCACCCAAAATTTTGACGGTCAATTTTTAGCAAAATATGAAGCTTTTAATCCTGGGCATTCAATGAAAGACCGTATTGCGATTCATATTGTTGAAGAAGCAGAAAGAAAGGGCATCCTGAAAAAAGGATATACTGTTATTGAAACTACTTCTGGAAACACAGGTTTTAGCATTGCTCTGGTTTGTATCATAAAAGGTTACAATTGTATTTTAGCGGTTAACTCAAAGGCCTCAAAAGGTAAAATTAACATGCTTAAAGCTATGGGTGCTAAAGTATATGTTTGTCCGGCAAATGTTGCTGCTGATGATCCTAGATCCTATTATGAAGTAGCGAAAAGATTACATACTGAAACTGCTGATTCTATTTTTATCAATCAATATTTTAATGAATTAAATGCAGAAGCTCATTATATATCAACGGGCCCGGAAATTTGGAAACAAACCGATGGTAAAGTTACACATGTAGTGGTTGCCAGTGGAACTGGGGGAACAATTTCTGGAGTGGGTAAATATTTAAAGGAGCAAAATTCGAATATTAAAGTATTAGGCGTTGATGCCTTTGGTAGTGTTTTGAAAAAATTTCATGACTCTTCTGAATTTGATGTCAATGAAATTTACCCCTATCGAATTGAAGGATTGGGTAAAAATTTAATTCCTACGGCTACTGATTTTAGTGTGATTGACGAATTTGAAAAAGTAACCGATGAAGATTCTGCGCATAAAGCACGTGAATTGGCTGTGACAGAAGGCATTTTTGCAGGATATACAAGTGGCGCTGTAGTACAGGCAGTAACTCAGTATGCAAATAAAGGATTTTTTGATAAAAACAGTGTTGTTGTGTTAATATTACCCGATCACGGTTCAAGATATATGGAAAAAATATATTGTGATGAATGGATGCAGGAGCAAGGATTTTTTGATTCGCAAAGACAACCAAAAGGTGAAGTTGAAATAATAAATTAAACTAAAATAAATATAAAAAAAGAGGTTATTTGAACATCAAATAACCTCTTTTTTTATTCTATAATTTTAATTAAATTAAAATCAATAGGTTAAGTTTTTGACCAACTTAATAAAAATTTCTACTTTTGCGGATGATATAATGTAAAAGAGATTTTATTTTTTTCTTTAACAAAATTAAATTTAGATGAAAGATTTATTTGAAAGAATTATTAAAGACAAGGGGCCATTGGGGAAATGGGCTGAACAGGCAGAGGGATATTATGTGTTTCCTAAATTAGAAGGAGCTATCTCTAATCATATGAAATTCAATGGAAAAGAGGTAATTACCTGGAGTATAAATGATTATTTAGGTTTAGCAAATCACCCTGATGTTATAAAAGCAGACGCTGATGCCGCAAAAATATATGGAATGGCATACCCTATGGGAGCCAGAATGATGTCAGGCCATACGTCGTCTCATGAACAGTTAGAGCATGAATGTGCTGAATTTGTTGGTAAAGAAGCTGCCTATTTGGTAAATTTTGGATATCAAGGGATGGTTTCGGCTATAGATACCTTGGTTTCTAAAAACGATGTTATTGTTTATGACATGGATTCTCATGCTTGCATTGTCGATGGTGTTCGATTGCATCCTGGCAAGCGATATGCTTATAAACATAACGATATGGAAAGTTTTGAGAAAAACTTGGTCAGAGCTACTAGAATTGCAAATGAAACTGGTGGAGGTATCTTGGTTATTAGTGAAGGAGTTTTTGGAATGAGAGGAGAACAGGGTAAATTAAAAGAAATTGTAGCCCTTAAACAAAAATACAACTTTAGATTTTTGGTTGATGATGCTCATGGTTTCGGAACACTTGGTAAAACAGGAGCAGGAGCCGGTGAAGAACAAGGAGTACAAGATCAAATTGATGTATATTTTGCAACCTTTGCCAAATCAATGGCAGGTATTGGCGCTTTTTTCGCAGCTGATAAAGAAATAATAAAATACATGCAATACAATATGCGTTCTCAAATGTTTGCCAAATCTTTGCCAATGACAATGGTGAAAGGAGCTTTAAAGAGACTGGATATGATTAGAACCATGCCAGAACTACGAGAAAAGCTTTGGGAAAATGTCAATGCTTTACAAAATGGATTAAAAGAAAGAGGGTTCAATATTGGGAAAACCAATACATGTGTAACCCCGGTAATTTTAGAAGGAGATGTGCCGGAAGCTATGGCATTGGTACATGATTTACGTGAAAATCATAGAATATTTTGTTCTATAGTAATTTATCCTATTATTCCTAAAGGAATGATTTTGCTTCGATTAATTCCAACAAGTGTGCATTCCTTGGAGGATGTTCAATTGACTATTACTGCATTTTCGGCGATTAGAGAAAAATTGGAAAAAGGAGATTATAAAAAAATTGGAGCTTCGATAATCTAAAGGGTTCTTCAAATTATAATCATTTAGAACCGCTATATTTTAGCGGTTTTTTTTATGATTATTATTGTGAAGGTTATCAAAATTTATTTTTTTTAAAAACCACCTGCTTTCGTGTTGGTCATGTTCTTTTGGCTATGCCATGACCAAACCATTCGGATATGAAAGTCTTATTTTTACCATAAAGGTCGCAAACCTGCCAGCCATGCCTCTGGCTTGGTAAACCGGCAGGTATGGGTTTTCAAGAAGTTTACGGAGAATTCTTTGTGAACTTCGTGCCTGTCTTTGTGTTCCTTGTGGTTTTCTTTCCATAAGGTATTCAAATCCGAAAAAAAGAAAATGTATACATATAACAGCGTT
>SMVB01266042.1_pt1 | contig 14309 bp, 13 predicted proteins | sample 2456461 | NCBI WGS metagenome assembly SMVB01 (sample SAMN11095934, study PRJNA526329) | marine sediment metagenome | biome: Marine sediment; feature: Surficial sediment; material: Deep marine sediment; isolation source: Hadal surficial sediment | place: Pacific Ocean | collected 2014-05 | depth... | reverse complement strand
GGCCAATCACATTTCCTGGCTGGATATTCTGGCACTGTTTAGCGTCGGGTCCATGGGTTTTGTCGGCAAAGCAGAAATCAACCGCTGGCCGCTTTTCAGTTTTATAGCGCGAACCGGTGGCACAATTTTTCACCAGCGTGGCAGCCATGATTCGGCCAATGATGTAACGACAGTGATGATACAAAGATTGAAGCAGGGGCAACGCGTCGCCATCTTTCCGGAGGGTGGCGTTTTACCGGGTCATGAGATTCGAAAATTTCATGCGCGTATGTTTCGTGCGGCGGTGGAAACAGGCTGTCCGGTGCAACCGGTGATGGTTCGTTATATGAATGGCGGCTCAAGGGATGACGAAGTTTCGTTTCGCCCGCAGGAGAGCATGATGGCAAATCTCGGCAGGTTGCTGTTGAGACCGGGGGCTGAAGCTGATTTACGATTTCTGCCGGCGATTGATGCCCGGGGCAAACCCCGTCGCGAGCTGGCAGATACATCGAGAAACCTTGTGGTCAGTAACTACGAAGATTGAGAGATGAAACGAACGAAAATTACTGCTGAAACTTTTTTGCCTGCACGTGGCTTGCGCCATACGCACGCCCAGTCGCTGATCAACAGCAGCGCGTTCCGTCGTCGTATCGTTTCCAAGCGCTCAAGAGCCTTACTGGAAGCGGAACAGGACTGGGTCGTTGATGGCGGTGATGGTATACGCCTGCTGGGGCATTATTCCCCGCAGTCTGGTGAAAGCAAAGGGTTGGTTGTCCTGTTTCATGGTTGGGAAGGCAGCAGCAGGTCGAATTATATTGTTGGTGCCGGCGGCATGTTGTTTGACGAGGGATTTGACGTGTTTCGCCTCAATTTCCGGGACCACGGTGACACGCACCATATGAACTCGGGAATATTCCACTCCTGTCGATTGGCGGAGGTCATCCACGCCCTGCAGGATATTCAACAACGTACCGGGGCTCAGAACTGGGCCCTTTCCGGTTACTCGCTGGGTGGAAATTTTGCGTTGAGGGTGGCACTGGCTGCACCCTCTGCCGGTTTGTCATTAAACCAGGTTATTGCTGTTTGCCCGGTGGTTTCACCGGCCAATGTGCTACAGGCAATGGAGGATGCCCCGCGGGGTTATGAAAGTTATTTTGTCCGCAAATGGGCGAAATCCCTGAAACTCAAGCAATCGATTTTTCCGGACGACTATGAATATGAAGAGTGGCATGAGTTGGAAGGCCTGCGTGCGAGAACACGGTACCTGGCGACGCGCTACTATGAATTTGAGTCGCTGGAAGATTATTTTGATGGCTATTCGATAGCAGGCGACCGGCTAGACGCATTGCAGGTGCATGCGACCATTTTGACGTCCGAGGATGACCTGGTGGTGCCGGTCAGCGATTTCAGGGCATTGCCTGAGAATGAGAAAATTGAATTACTTGTGACCCGCTACGGCGGTCATTGTGCATTTTTAAAAAATTGGAAAATGGAAAGTTGGGCGGATGACGTCATTGTTGAGCGTGTGCTGCAAGGCGTTCGCCGTTCAAATTCCACCGGAGACAGGCGGGAAGCATGATCAGGAAAGCGAAAAATTTATTTGCAAAAGGGCGGTACGCAGAGGCCGAGGAAATTCTGCGTAATTGGGTTGAAGAGTCGCCTTCGGATGCGGAAGCGTTGTTCCACCTTGCGCTGGTTCGTCGTGAGCAGGACGACGTCTGGGGTGCGATCGAGTATCTGCACAGCGCTATCAAGGCACAGCCCAGAAACGCAACACTGTACTTTGCTATCGGTAATATGCAGTTGGCGATCGAAGATTATGACGAAGCGGAAAAGAACTTCCTCAAGTCGGCGAGACTGGACCCGAATAACGTTGATGCCCGCAACGGCATTGCGTTTCTTGAAATCCGTCAGTCCCGGTTCAAGGCGGCGGAACACTCGATGATGATCGCACTCAATATTGAGCCTGAAAACGTCCAGGCACTGGTGTTTATTGGCATTGCGCTGCTGGAACAAGGCCAGCACGACGAGGCAATTGAGTATTTACAAAAGGCAATCGCGCTGAAACCGGAAAATGTCCAGGCCCAGTTTTGCCTGGGTAAGGCTTTTCTGGCTGCTGGTAATTCCGGCTTTGCCGCCCGTTGTTTTGAGAACGCTGCAGAGGGCGAACCGAAAACTGCAGAGTTCAGGGATTGGCTTGCCTGCGCACAGTTGAATACCGGTAATCTTGCGGAAGCGCGTGATAACTTCCGCAAGGCGCTGGAAATGGGTCGTGTCAATGTTGAGATACTCACCGGACTGGTGAAAATCGAATCGCTGATTGGCACTGCAGATGAAGCGCTGGGGGTAATGTCGCAAGCGGTTCAGTTCGCACCTGAGCGTCATGACCTGGCGTTTCAATTTGCCGAGATGTTAATTGAAGTTGGTCGATTTGATGATGCCATCGGTCAATTGCATAGCCTGCGAGCCAGTGGCCATGAACCTGAGAGGGTAAGCATAGCGCTGGCAACGGCATTTATGAAAAAGGGTGACAACGGACAGGCATTGAAACTGTTAGAGCCCCTGGCAAAAGATGAATCCATAAAACCAGAAACCCGCCTGCTGCTGACCTGGGTGTTGCAGGAATGCGGTGACGAACAGGCAGCGGCAGAACAACTCGACATCTTGCTCGCGATCGAAAACCCGTTGGTCGATGCCGTGATGTTCCGTGCCCGGCAAATGTACGATGCGGGTGATGACCAGGGCGTGGACTTGTTGCGGCAATTGCTAAAACGACCGGATATTGAATCCCGTCAGGCACGTGAGGCACAGATTCTGCTGGCTCACTCACTTGACAGGGCAGGCCAGTACGCCGATGCCTTTGTTGAATATACCGGCCTGGCCAGTGAAGATTCAGCGATTACACAGCTTCAACAGCAGGCACCGCAATCACTCGCTGGCGGTGAGACCGCGGTCTCGGCGATGGACACATCGGTTACCGCTGTGTGGCCCAAACAGCCGCCCGACGACGGCAAGGCTGAGGCCGCATTCATATTCGCGTGGCCAGGTTCCGGACGTGGTCGGCTGTTGAATGCCCTGGCTCAGAACCCGGGTCTTCTGGCACTGTCCGATGAACCGGAGAACAGAGCCAGACGCAGGGAAAGATTGACCGACAGGCAGGGTGCCAACGGGCTTGGTGATTTGGATGAAACCAATATCAGGATGGCACGCCGGCATTACTGGAAAACAATTCCTGGCAATGCTGAAGTGAAGGCAGGAAAGCAGGTGTTTGATCGTCAGTGGCTCAGCGCAGAGATGCTGCCCGCAATCGCCCGCTATTTCCCGGGCACGTCGGTGATTGTGCTGACAAGAGACCCCCGCGACATGGTGGTGGCGTGGATGCAGTCCGGCTTCAAGGATCTTGAGTCGATGGCCTCGGCTTACCGGGCACAACTCGAACTGTTGCAGAAATGTAAAGCCAGCTTACCTTTGAATTTTATTGATGTGGACTATGATGACCTGTGCGCAAACCCCGAAAAAGCACTGGAGTCAGTTCAGCAACAACTGGGAATATCCATGGAGTCGGCTGTATTTGATAACTTCGAGGCGGCCACCACCAGGATACCGGCACAGTCAGGGGATTGGAAAAATTACACCGGGGTACTGGAATCTGTATTCAAGCAGTTCGATTAGGGGTCAATTCAATTCATTCTGACTTCATTTAAGGTTTTTATCGGGAGGACAAATTATGAAAAACAAAGTACTTATTGGTTCAGGAATCATTGTACTGATACTGGTTGTTTTAATCTGAAGAGTATTTGCCAATCTCGACAGCATTGTTGCCGGTATCATAGAAGATGAAGGTTCGGAAGCGCTCAAGACCAAGGTCAGTGTTTCCGGTGTGAAAATCAATTTGGGTGAAGGAAAAGTTTCAATCAGCGGCTTGACTGCGGCAAACCCTGATGGCTATTCCAGTGGCAACCTTTTCGAACTCGAAGGGATTGAAGTTGATCTTGATCTGAGCTCTTTGGGTGAAGATGTGCTGGTGATTTCTTCTATCCGTATTCAGAACCCGAAGATGATTTTCGAAGGCGATGCAACCGGTGGAAGCAATATGCAAACCCTGATCGAGAATATGGAAAGTGGCTCTGCCGGCGGGGGTGGCTCGGGTGAAAGCAGTGCAGGAGATAGCGCACCGTTGCTTATGATCATTGATACATTCGAGTTTAGTGGCGCCGATGTTCATGCTACCTCTGAGCTGAAACCCGGCGAGACCATGGATCTGAAACTACCACCCATCAAGATGAAAGGCATCGGTCGGTCCCAGGGTGGTGTGACTGCCGACGTTGTGGGTAAGGAAATTACCAGCGAGCTTGCCGGCGCGGTTATTGCCGCCGCTGCCAGGGCCGGTTTGGAAAAAGCGATACAAAAGAAGACCAAAAGCTTTTTGGAAAAACTGAAAGGTAAGGGCTAGAACCGAAACCTGGCTTTTTCAACAACTAAAAGGTTAGATGGCGTCTGGATGGGCGCTTGGACACCTTATAGGGGCGCCTACGACAGACCGCGGAAACGGTGTACTTGATGCGTTGATCAGTGCAGGTCGAATAGAACTGCTGTCAAACAGGGAATTGCGTGCCAGGGTCGCAGAGTGGAAAGGCGTGTTCGGTGAGGTGCATGACGATGAGGTCATGAACCGGAAGTTGGTGTTTGAGCTTGTGATCCCTTATCTGACGCGGTGGGGTCGATCATTGGCTTCTGGATATGCTATAGTTAGTAATAGGTACTACTTGGTAATAATCAAAGCTTACTATGGCCACATCGGTAAAACTTGATAATGAGTTGAAAGCCCGTATTCAAAATCTGGCAGATGCACAAAACCGAACAGCTCACTGGATAATGCGTAAAGCAATCCGTGAATTCGTCGAACGTGAAGAGGCAAGAGAAAGTTTTAAACAAGAGGCATTGGCATCCTGGACTGCCTATCAGGAAACAGGCCAGCACCTCACCAGCCAGCAAACCCGCGACTGGCTTAATACCTGGGGCACAGATGATGAAACGGAAATCCCCGAGTGCCACGAGTAATTGTTACGCAAGGTGCCGCGAAGGGACTAGAGCGGTGCAGATTTTTTTTATCAGAAGAAAACCCCAAGGCGAGTAAACGGGCTGCTCAGACAATAGAACAACAATTTGCCTTATTGGAAATGAACCCGGATATTGGCAGACCGCTTGATGATCTGCCGGAGTTGCGTGAGCTGATTATTAAATTTGGTGATTCCGGTTATGTAACGCTTTATCGCTACCAAGCTGAATTTGACACGGTGGTAATCCTTGCATTTCGCCGCCAGAAAGAAGCTGGCTACAAATAGTCTCGAACCCAAAATGGTTCTAATCTGACGCCCTTTCCCGTTATCTGAATTTTTTGATCAGTGCCTGGTATTCCGGATCAGCACGCAAGGTTTCCAGGTGCGGTGTGGAATCAAGCGTGTCGAAATCCCGGTAGTTTGTCTCCAGAAGTTCTTTCAGGCACTCAAGCGCAGTTTCCCTGTTACCGTCGGCAGCCTCAATAAAACACAGAATACTGATGTCGATTGGTGAAATATCCTTAGGCATGGATATGGCCAATTGCTCCCGGGCCAACTTTAGATTGCCAAGGGCAAGATAGGTTTGAGCAAGACCCAGGGCGGGGATCAGAAGGTGCCCCGTCATCCCCGCGAAAGCGGGGACCTCAGCGGAAAAATGAGAGGAGCCGTAGGGTGCGTTACTTGTAACGCACCACTGCTTGAGTGAGATTGGTGCGTTACAAGTAACGCACCCTACGGGCGAGAGCTTTATTCGTGCTTCTCTTTACCCCCTCGGGATCGTTGAGGGGTCCCCGCTTTCGCGGGGATGGCGTTGTTTCGCGGGATTAGCGATGCATTAATACTGGCTTTGTGCCTGTAAACCTAACCGAATCACCACTAAGTTGATTTGCCTATCAGAATCCTTTTTGTTCGCATTCTCAGGATCACGTTTAACAGGGCCTGGGAACTAACTCATTCATTGCTGTCTGCATCTGTGCCAGGCGAATGATTGTATTACAAAATGTTCAGCAATGAATTGGCATCCTGTAAATCTGCGCTTTCAAACCCTTCCGTGAACCGGCACAGTGTATTTTCAACCAGTTGCCTGGCTTCAGATTTGCGGCCGCTTCCTGCCAGTAGTTTTGCGAGGCTTGTTGCGCCGCGCAGCTCAAGCGAAAGAGCCGATTGGCTTGCAGCAACTTTCAATGCTGCACGGAAACATTCTTCAGCCGCGCTGTCTTTGTTTTTGAGCCTGAGCAATTCGCCTTTGATTCGGTAGGTTTCCGCTTCCCAAAATTGCTCACCGCCCTGCACTATACTCAGCGCTTCATCCGCTACTGTCAGGCCTTCAGTAATTGTCCCATTAGCGAGGTGTGCTTCTGCAAGCGTCGTCAGACTGACTGAAGAAAACAGCCGGGCCCCTTGTTCTTGCGCTGAGGCGATGCCCTTGGTCAACCCCGTCACCGCATCTTCTGCGGCCCCTGTTTGTATTAGCAGCCAGTTTTGAGAAGCGATTGGACGCATGTATGCATAAGCAAAACCATACTTTTCAGTAATGGCCATTAAAGAGTCGGCAAAAGATCGTGCGGCTACGACATCACGTCGGAATTGCTCAATCGACATGGCAAAATCGAACCCATTCGCAAGGCTCAATGCTGCACCGACCGCCTCAGATCGTCGCATACAACTAATGACTCGTATTCTCGCCTCGTCAGGAAACCCCAGCATCCAGGCGGACAAGCTTGAAAATCCCATCGCTAAAACCACCGGGTCGTGTCCAAATGCCCTGGAAGGCGCTCGTATGTCTGCATCGTCCAGCATGCATACACATTGCGCGAAATGCTTTTGTGCTGCCTTGTGCTTGCCGCTGATTTGCGCGTGCAGCCCCGAAGCAAGTGACTCATGAGATAAAAGTACCGGATCGGATACGAAGGGCGCGATGCTTTTGGCTGCTTCGATAGATTGTTCTACGAGGACGAGACGACCCCGTATCATATTCGAACCAGCCTGATGGGCAAGCACTCGCAATTGTCTGGGTTTATCATCAAGACGTTTACACAACTCCAATGCCCGTGTGATGTGGGGGTCTAGCTGATCACTCGTATAACCCACGGAGAAAAGCAGCGCGCGTAGCAGTCGCAGACGTACTTTGAGTTCCCGCCGCCCGGTCTGCTGCTCTTGAGGTAATGCTGCCAACTGTTCAAGGGCCCTATCCAGGTAGGCTACTGCCTCTCTTACGGCCGAGCGGCTTTGTGCTTTTTCAGCCGCCAGTATCAGAAAGTTAGTTGCCTGGTTGCGATCACCGCCAAGTTCGAAGTGCAGGGCAAGTTCAGCTGCTACGGATACATGCTGACCATCAAATCCCGCCAACAGTCGTTTTGCAAAATTCCGATGTAATCGTTGGCGCACACTTGGCGGTATGGCGTCGTATAAAGTGCGTCTGTATATGTCATGGATGAATTCATATCGTTGACCAATGCTGCCATCGGGCCAATTTGTTGTGCCACCAAACGTCAGGAACTGACCTCGTTTTGCCAGTCGTCCGCAGACTTCCTCTACTTCTTCAGATTCCTTCGCAAGCGCCCCTGCAATACCCTGAGCTGAAAAACTCGGGCCAATAATACTTGCCGCATCCAGAAAATTTGATTCTTGCTCAGTGGTCGCCGATCTTTGTAATTCGACGATATCTCTCAGGCTCCTGGGACACTCGTCATAAACTTCTTCGACTGGAACGGTGAATCTCGTTTGCCCGCCTCCCAGTTCGAGCAGGCCTTCTTTAACCAGGTAGTCGACCAGGGTGCCAACAAACAGCGGATTACCATCGGTCTCATCCTGTACCAACGTCGTAACTTCAGCAGCCAATTCCAGATTGTGGAATCGGGAAACCAGATACTCACCTACCGCCGTGCGATCAAGTAATTCTAATGGCAGTTCTACGGCGAAACCGTGCACCGACAGGGTCTGTTTAAGCTGCGGGACAAGGCTTCCCCCTAGAACAGCGTCGATTGGCCGGTAACTTACTATTACAAATAACCGTGCGTTATCTTCCCTTCGCGCCAGCGCACCCAGTAAGTCAATGGTGCTGTTGTCACTCCATTGCAAATCCTCAAGCCAGAGTATCACCGGGATTTGAGCAGTCAGTGACTCTATAAATACGCAAAATTCACGCAACATCTGCTTTGGTGTTACCGTGGTCAATTGCTGTTCATAACGATGCCCGGAATCCCGCATCCAGGGAAACTGCAGAAACCATGCCGGGGCGTAACGCTTGAGGATTTGCTGAACCCGTTCCCCGTGGGGCCCTCGGGCGAGACGGTCGATCGCTTCCAGAATTGGCAAATATGGCTCGCCTTCACTGTGATGATCAATGCAATGCCCTCAGCCAACAGATACCTGGTCGTCTCTCCGGTTGCGGGAAAGTTCGTCGAGATATGTACGTACAAGACTGGTCTTACCAATACCTGCCTCTCCGGTCACAAAAAGTATTTGTCGGTTTCCTGTTTTGGCCTGATGGAAGTGTTCATTCAGCTGAGCTAACTCCGCCTGTCTGCCGAACAGCTGTAGTCGGGCCGGGGGTTCCTGGACTGGATGCGGGTTCTTCGTTTGTGCAGATACTGCTGGTGACCCGATAAACCGAAAACCGCGGCGGTGAACTGTTTCGATAAATTTCGGTGAGCGTGCATCGTCACCAAGGGCTTTGCGTAATTCGCGAATGGCCTGGTTCAGGCTCGCTTCCGTCACGATCGTATCGGGCCAGAGAGTGTCAATTAGTTGCTGCTTGCTGAGCAGTTCCTGTGGTCTTTCGGCCATAAAGCGCATGAGTGCCCAGGTTTTAGGCCTCAGGTTGACCAACTGTTCATCATTCCACAGCCGTTCTTCCCTTAGGTCAAGGCGCAGTGGTGGCACGTTTATCTGGGTCACTTATTCAAGCATACTTCTATTAACTACTAGTAAAATAATTCATAGAAATCTCAGAAGTTCTTCAAGACTTCTACCTTCGCTGACTTACATCATAAATAAAATAGTCCTCATGTTGGTTTATATTTCTCGTTTACCAACTTGCACAGGGTAAAAATCTGATCAGGAAGGATAAGAATATGAGCAAAGATGGGTGCTTTAATGCCAGGTGATACCCTGTTTGTCTTAACGTTGATCGGTGTTACAGCCGCTTTGATGGCGAGTAACCGGGTCCGGTTTGATGTTATCTTGTTGCTGGTTGTGCTGTCGCTGATGCTAAGCGGCGTACTTTCCGTGGGAGAAGCCTTGTCGGGCTTCGGAAACCCTGTGGTCATCATGGTAGCCGGCCTGTTGGTCGTCGGTGAGATGCTGGACCGCACCGGTGTCGCCAGCGCTTTGGGTGACGCGATTCTCAAGAGAGGCGGAACCAGCGAGACACGCTTACTGATTGTGATCATGGCTGGTGCTGCGATGTTGGGTGCCGTCATGAGTTCAACCGCGATTGTAGCGATCTTTATTCCTAGTGTGCTGCGAATCGCTGCGGAAACCAGGCTCAATGCATCGCGGTTGTTGATGCCAATGTCCTACGCGGCCCTGATCAGCGGTATGCTCACGCTGATTGCGACAACCCCGAACCTGGTGGTGAACGAAGAGCTGAAAGAAACCGGCTATGGTGGATTTGGATTCTTCAGTTTTACACCCATCGGCCTCACCGTACTGGTGGTTGCCATTATTTACATCCTGTTTATCGGCCGCAGATTCCTTCCTGGAGACATTCATGATCTGACAGCGCAGAAAGGCGGGCGCTCCATCCTGAAGCTTTGGCAGGACTTTCGCATAGACGAGATTTGCGAACCGGTGAATCTCAACCCGGAATCCCCGCTGGTCGGTCAAACCATCACGGAAGCCGGGCCCGATACCCATTATGGCGTCAGAATCCTCGGAATCACCCGCAAGACAAGAGGCGGCGAGGAGAGAACCGCATCGCCGCAACCATACACCAGGCTCAAGGCTGGTGACCGGCTGCTCATCATCAGCCAACCCTCGGACCACGAACGCCTGTTGACAGAGCAGCATTTATCACCACACACACCCTCAAAACGGGATCATCAACGAATGCACTGGGAACTGGGTGCACTTGCGGTTTTGATTCATCCCGAATCAGGACTGATCGGTAAGACCGTGCGCGAAGCCGGTTTTCGATCCCGTTACAAACTCCATGTTGCTGGCATCCGCCGTGACCGCAAGCCAATGGCTGAGTTTACGGATTTAAAGCTGGCCGCCGGCGATAGCCTGCTAGTGGTAGGAGCCTGGTCAAACATTCAGCTGTTGCAATCCCTGCATCATGAATTTGTAGTCCTGGAGATGCCAGCCGAGTACAAAGAAGTGGTGCCGGCCTACCGGCGCAGGCCAGTTGCGCTGGTCATTCTTGCCGTAATGGTGCTGCTCACCGTCTTTGATGTAGTCCCCGTCGTAGCGGCTGTAATGATGGCGGCGATGGCCGCCATATTCACTCGCTGCCTCACCATGGAGGATTCCTTCCGCGCGATCCACTGGAGTAGCCTGGTGCTGGTTGCCGGGATGCTACCACTGGCGGACGCGTTGCAGAAAACCGGCGGAACCAATCTTATTGTGGATGCCCTGATGTACACCGTAGGGGATTCAGGCCCTGGCTTGATGCTGACCGTGATTTTCTTCCTCACTGCCTCCCTGGGCATGTTTCTGTCCAATACCGCTGCTGCGGTTCTGGTGGCGCTCATTGCCATCATTACCGCAGAGTCGCTCGGTGTTTCACCATATCCATTTGCAATAGCCGTGTTGATCGCCGCTTCAGCTGCTTCTATGACCCCGGTATCGACGCCGGTTGTGACACTGTGGTTGAACCGGGACGGTATGGATTCATGGACTTTGTGAAAGTAGGTGTACCGCTGACATTGCTGACCTGGGTTGTGACGCTTCTTGTTGCGCCACTTTTATTCCCATTCCAGGTGCCTCTTTGACTGCCCGCAAATTGGGTCGTCGGCAGATGCTGCTGGCGCTAGCCACGATCGGTGCCGCCGGAGCCGGTTTTCGATACTGGCCGGAAGACGGATTGCGGAACCCCTGTCTGGGCAAACCCTTACCGCAAACTCTGCTCGACCACCCGCTGCTACTCTCAGCATGGGACGGAATCGATCCCACGCAATTCTGGGACTGTCACGTGCATCTTGTCGGAACCGGGGATAGTGGACCGGGCATTTGGATGAACCCGCAAATGAACAGTCTCGCGCACCCGATCCAATGGCTGCAACGTGATTTTTATCTCAATGGCAGCTGTACTATCGATGACGGCCAGGCAGACCAGAACTATGTTAATCGCCTGGTTTGGCTCCATAAGCAGTTACCCGTCGGTGTCAAACTGATGTTACTGGCATTTGACTACAACCACGACGAAGACGGTGAACGCCGCTTGGAGACCAGTGCTTTTTACACGTCCGATGCCTATGCGGCATCCATGGTTCAGCAGTATCCCGACCGCTTCGAATGGATTGCTTCAATCCACCCCTATCGCCACGATGCCGTTGCCGCTTTATTCGAGGCTGTACTTGGTGGAGCCCGTGCTGTCAAATGGTTGCCGCCGGCCCAGGGTATGGACCCGGCATCAAAGCTTTGCGATCCTTTCTACCAGGCTGCAGCAGAACTCGATATTCCTTTGCTGGTGCATGCGGGTGCTGAGCTTGCCGTACACGGCAGAAACACTGAAGACTACGGGAATCCTTTACGCCTGCGCCGACCACTGGAACATGGTGTACGTGTCATCGTCGCACACTGCGCCTCTCTGGGAGACAGCATCGATTTGGATGTCGGTCCCAATGGGCCTGCTGTGTCTGCTTTTGAACTCTTCGCCCGGATGATGCGTGAACCCCGCTACGAAGGCCTGTTATTCGGCGACCTCTCTGCTATCACGCAAATCAACCGCGCCGGACCAGTACTGGAGGCTGTGATCAGACACGATGAATGGCAAGCACGACTGCTTAACGGCTCCGATTATCCCTTACCGGGTATACTGCCGTTATTCTCTCTTAAGCAGATGGTAAGGCGTGGGTATATTACACAAGCGGAAGCAGATGTGCTCTCCGCTATCCGCCAGCATAATCCCCTGTTGTTTGACTTCGTTTTAAAGCGTACGCTACGAATTGATCAAAAGGCATTCAGCACCGCTCCATTCCATACAAGGGAATTCTTTCTATCGGGCTCGGAGCGAGAAAAGAGGCCAGTATGAAACTTACCCGGAGACGGATTTTTCAACTACTTGCGCTGCTTGTGCTGCTAGTTGCTGGGCTGGGAGCCTGGGCCTACTTTGTGGGAACGCGCACCCTCCTACAGCATGCAGAGGCATTTGCATTCCGGCGTATGATCGTGACACAACAGGCCGAACAGGGTCTTTTCCAGTTTTTCTACATTAGCAACAGAAAATCAGATGTCCCGGACGGTGAGATCGAGCAGCGTTTCACCTCCGAGCGGGAGGCCTCACTCAAATTCGGATATTTCAACACCAGGATAGAGCCCTCACTCGGCCTCGGTATGATTATCGATCCCAGCAAATGGTTCCTGAATGAGGAAATTCAGCTGGTGGATGTGCGTTCACAGGAAAAGGAAGCATTTCTGACCAAGCTTCGTCAGCAGGTGCAGGACTCTTCGTACCAGTCCCTTCTGGTCGTTGTACATGGATTCCGGGAGGGCTATCCGTCGGCCTTGCGCAAGACAGCATTCCTGGCTCATGTATTGGACATCAACACGCCGGTGCTGGTATTCGACTGGCCGGGCGACCAGGGTTCGTCACTTCGCGGCTATCGACGTGCGCGCAAGCTTGCAGAAGAATCAGGTGCCGAGCTCGCCAGCACCCTTGAGCTGATCATCAAAGAGGTACAGCCAGAACGGCTATGGTTAATGGCAAACAGCATGGGGGCCCAGGTGGTCGTTGATGCGTTTAGCCTGTTGCATCAAGACGCCGACTTTGCCGACTCGCAAACCGAAATTGAGAACGTTGTGTTGACCGCGCCGGATGTCGACCACGAGGCATTCAATAGACGGTTCAAGCAGGACATCCTGGACCTTGCGCAGAATGTTACCGTGTATGTTTCATCCAACGATCGAGCCCTATTGGTCAGTCGCCTCATCAATCGCGGCTTACGGCTGGGGGAAAGCACGCTGGATCCCGCTAACCCGGGGCAATTGCAACAGGCCGCACAATATTCCGAATTGCTGGAGCCAGGCAGCGACCGCTTGACACTGGTGGACGTGACGCCGGTAAACCGAACCCGCAACTTTCATAATTTCAGCCTGGAAACACCGGAGTTTTTCGACGATCTGTACCTGCGGTTCACCGGCACTGAAATGCCAAAAACCCGCGAGCTTTATTTCCTGGAGACCCCGGAAGGGGTGCGTTACTTCGTGCTGACGCGCGGGCGCTGAACAAACCATGAAATACAGGACAGGCAGATTGAACCGCATACTATCCATCACCGCCGTAATACTGGTTCTTTTTTTAGTAGTGATGTATATCGCTGCGTTCAACAGCGCCCCCACCCTGCAACCCTGGCACACGGAGATACTAACTGAAGAGTTTACCGAAGACATGGTGGGCCATCAGGTTAACAACTTCGACGACTACATGGCACTGGAGGAGAGGCTGTTCAAACAACTGGATGAACAAATCTATGCCAACAGTGCCACCGGCCCCGCACACGTACTGGAGCGCTATAGCCCAGGTAGTTCAGCAGACCCGCATCGCTGGCAAACTAACTGGAATCACAGCTTCGAGCTGACCAGTACCCCGTCCGTCGGTGGCGTGCTCTTACTTCATGGCATGTCAGATTCACCCTACAGTCTGCGATCATTAGGAACGACCCTCAACAATCGTGGTTACCAGGTCATTGGCCTGCGTTTGCCAGGCCATGGCACTGCGCCATCAGGATTAAAACGGATGAGCTGGCTGGATATGGCGGCTGCAACGAAGCTGGCGATGGAGCACCTGGGCTACCGACTGGGATCCAGACCCATTCACATCATCGGCTACTCCACCGGAGCATCTTTGGCCCTGGATTACACGCTCAATTCACTTGAAGATGAGAGTGCAGTCATTCCTGCAAGCCTGGTGCTGGTCTCGCCAGCCATCAGAATTCACCCGTCGGGTGCCCTGGCCGGCTTCAAGAACTCCCTGTCGATACTGCCCGGGCTGGATGGATTGGGCTACCTGTCGGTAATGGCAGAATTTGATCCTTACAAGTACAACTCCTTTGCAACCAACGCCGGTGCTCAGGTCCATCGCATCACACGCAACGTGGACCGGCG
>SMVB01404416.1_pt1 | contig 14317 bp, 12 predicted proteins | sample 2456461 | NCBI WGS metagenome assembly SMVB01 (sample SAMN11095934, study PRJNA526329) | marine sediment metagenome | biome: Marine sediment; feature: Surficial sediment; material: Deep marine sediment; isolation source: Hadal surficial sediment | place: Pacific Ocean | collected 2014-05 | depth... | reverse complement strand
TTTTGGTACTAAAAAAGTAAGCGCATCATAGGCTATGATAGATCCCATCGAATGCCCGATAAGAAAAATTTCATCCTCCTTATATTTCATCATGATTTCGGTCAATCGATCTCTAATCAGCTGTCGCGCTTTACAGCGAATATCATTTTTATCCATGCATTCCTCTGCGTAATATATTTCCAGGTCTTTAAAATACCGATGAATAAACACGTCAGTTATTCCCGAATAATTTATCGTCAGATCATCATTTAGAAATAATTTATCAAGCTGCGCCTCCAGAAAATCCAGTACTTTTTGACGTAGTGAATTATCTTCAGAAACGAAATCAGACCGCCCGGGAGTGTATTCTTCATTCAAAAAATACGGATCATTTGTGTCCTTAATTTTTTCATCCAATGGCTTGTCGTAAAGTATATCGGCCCAATACACCAATTCGAATTTTGGCAAATTGTATGGTTTGTTCAGTTTTTCCAACCCTTCCAGCATTGCCTTTTTCCACCATCCTTCCAGTGCTTGTTTTGGTGGTTTGTTACCCAATCCATGAATGCATATGATTACTTTTGCCATGAATTGAAATTACATAAAATCAAGAATTCTGATAATATTCTATACTAAAATTTCGATTGGATATACTTAGTCAAGCTTTGCAAATAATGAAAACCTTTGTTCTGAAGCTTAATATTCTTGCATCAATGATTCGTATGGGATATTAAGTTTTTCATGAAGGTTTCGGATCATTTTCAAGGTTAGCTTTCTTTTTCTGCTAAAAATTTCCGTAACCCTGCTTTTATATCCAATTACTTCAGCCAAGTCTTTCTTTTTCATTCCAATTTGCTCCATTCTGAATTTTATAGCTTCGATTGGGTCTGGTGAGTCAATGGGATAATGCATACTTTCGTAATTCTCTATTAACAGCATTAGTAATTCTGCCTCGTTTCCTTCTTTCGAATTTGCGGGTGCATCAAATACTTTATCCAGTTTTTCCAAAGCAGTGGTGTACTCTTCTTCAGTTTTAATAATTCCCGTTTTCATTTTCAAATTTTTTCAGCATCTATCTTATTATAATCTATGTGAGTACCAATAAACCTTACAAATACCCAACCTCTTTTGTAATTAATCTTAACGATCAATCTATAGCTATTACCACAAATATTGAAAACAACTCTGCTGTTTTTAAGAATAGTTGCTTTAGCATATTTGTTCTTAATATCATTGGGTGATACCCAGTTAGTCTTTGATGCTTCTTTGTACCATGTTTTTAGCTGTTCTGCCGCATCGTTATGCTTTTCCCAAAATTCTCTGAGAATTTTTTTGGATACTACCCTCATCAGTTTTGTTTGTCAACCTCAAAGGTAATGAAAAGTTACCATACTGGTAATTACTATTTGTCTTAGACTATCATTACAGATTTTACAATCTCAAATAATTCTGAGGAATTGGAGATTCTTTGTCTTTGAATTGTAGCAAAAGCTTTTTTTGATAATCATTTACAATTCCTTTATTTCATCTTCGCTCAAATGTTAAAAAACCCACTATATTTAGAATAGTTCAAACCTAATTTTATGCAGCAATACTATTACCTCGTCCATATTCAATACCTCGGTTTTCGGTTTCACGGCTGGGCCAAACAACGCAATGTAAAAACTGTACATCAGTTTATTGATAAAACTCTGCCTTTTGTGCTTGGTCATAAAAATTTTAAAACGCTGGGGTCGAGCCGTACCGATGCCATGGTCTCGGCAAATCACGCAATGTTCGAATTGTTTCTAAAAGAACCATTGGATAAAGCGCAATTTTTCCATGATCTCAACAGCAATCTACCCACCGATATCCGCGCAATCAAAATTGAAGAAACAGACAAGAACTTCAATGTCATTCAATCGCCAAAGACCAAGGAATACATGTATCTTTTTGCATGTGGTGAAAAGTGCCATCCATTCACTGCGCCAATTTTATCATCTTTTATGCATGAACTCGATATTGAATTAATGAAAGAGGGGGCAAGGTTGTTTCAGGGGAAACACAATTTCAGAAAATACTGCACCAAGCCATCCGGCAATACAATTTTTAATCGGGAAATCGTGGTAAGTTCCATTGGACAAAATACAATGTATAAAGCCAATTTTTTTCCAGCAAAAAGTTATGCATATCACATTCATGCCAAAGGATTTATGCGCAACCAGATCCGCTTGATGATGGGGCAATTATTACGGCTTGGTCGGGGTGAGATTGGATTAGACGACATTAGAAATTCATTGATAGATCCTGATGATATTCCATTAGATTATATCGCGCCTCCTTCAGGATTGATATTGAATAAGATTAATTTCGATGAATAATTAGTGTCTCTCTATAAAGTCAGCGTCTGTTCAGAAGGTTCAACCAGAAATATTAAGAAATTGTCTGCAAAACATATTAATATCAAGCATGCGATAACGTATGTAAACCATAAATTACCTTCGCATTTTTATCCTTAATCATTAGAGATTTTTATTATTAAAACACTCATTAAATGTCCAGGCTCCTCGTGATTTTACTCTTATGCCTCATAGATACACTAGCCTATGGCCAACTTTATAATGCCAGGGACTACTATCCCAACGGCAGGTTAAAATATAAAGGCAAATACAAAAAATGTGTTACCAGAGATGTCAAAAACTTTATGGATGTATTTGAAAAAAGAAAATCCGGCAAATGGATATATTATTATTCATCCGGCGCGATAATGAGAATTGAACATCACGAAAAAATTCGTTCTTGCAAAGACTCTTTAGCAAAGGATGGCGTATGGCAGTATTTCAGTGAAAATGGAACTTTATATAAAACAGAAAAGTATGAATTAGATTCATTAATCTACCAGGACTTTGAAATTTATAATGGTGAGGCGTTGAGTGCAAGTGTGCGTATTGATAGTAATAAACATGATACCATATACTATCAGCAGACCCATCAAACAAAAAACTATATTAAAAATCCGGGATTCGAATCCTATTATTACAAGCCGGTACACATTGTTAATAACGGTCAAAATCAAATCGAACAAATTATACCTGATTGGTTTTCACCAGATGGCGCAACTCCGGATTATTATAATAAATACCGGAGTATTAAAGGAGTAGCTGATCATTTTGGCGAAGATATTGCCTCGAAAGTGGGTACTGGTTATTTGGGCTTAATGTTGTACTTCCATCCCAATCTGGTATTTGAATCCTGGGAACCTCAAAATCAGAGCAAATATGGGCATGAATATGTTTATTCTGAAACCATTCAGACAAGACTGAAAAGAGAAATGGAGAAAGGTAAACGGTATTGTCTAAAGTTGCAAATGATGCTTTCTAATAATGCGGGCTTAAAAATAGATGGTTTCGGGGTGTATTTTTCAGAAAATGAAATTCGATTTAAACCGGATGATTTTCCAGGTTCACCACACATCAGATTTTCATTATCCAAAATCAGTGCAGGAAAATGGGGAGATCTGTGTGGAGAATTTCTTGCGCAAGGCAATGAGCAAGTCCTAACATTGGGGAGATTTATTGAGCCTGACGATATTACGATTTCAAAGCTACACCCGAGTAACAAAAGCACATTGGATATCAACCATTCTGCATACTATCTTCTGGATAATATTGAATTATATGAAGTAACAAAAACTGCAAGCTGTGGGTGTGAAAACAAACTGGATATGGAACCTGAAATCATCGAAAGCGATGAAACGGATTTTGAGCACTATTTTAAATTCACCAGCAATAAAAGAATCATTTTACATAACGTAAAATTTGATTTTGATAAATCTGAAATTAAAAAATCCAGTTTTACAGAATTAGAAATACTCAAGGAATATCTCAATGAAAAACGAGACTTCAATATCGTTTTGATAGGACATACTGATAATGAGGGTTCAGGTTTGTATAACAAAAAGTTATCACTCGAGAGAGCTGAAGCTATAAAAGTGTGGCTGGTTGAAAAAGATATCAGTCCTTCAAGGATTAGTTGCATAGGTCGAGGATTTGATGAGCCAATAGCCGGAAATCTTTCTGAGTCGGTCAAGTCAAAAAACAGAAGGGTTGAGTTTCAAATTGTGGAATAATAAAGCAATTCAAACCCATGAATTTAAGCTAAAAAGTTCCGTGAATGACTGTCGAAAGAAGAACAATAAATTGTAGTCTCCTTGAGATACTTGCAGAAACCCCGGAAAATAACTTTCCAATCTTATTGATATGAAATTTAACGAACTGGAATAATCCATTGGAAATACTATATTTACCGCTTTCTAAATCGACTACATTATGCAGCAGGAAACTTTGTGGGGTCACCCAAAAGGATTGTATGTACTTTTTTTTACAGAGATGTGGGAACGGTTTTCTTATTATGGAATGCGGGCCATACTTATACTGTATTTAACTGCCAAGCATGGGAATGGAAACCCGGGTTTAGGTTGGGACAATGTTTCTGCTCTGGAACTTTATGGCTGGTACACTATGATGGTTTATGCCATGTCTGTGCCCGGCGGACTCCTGGCCGACCGTTTGCTTGGTCAGAAGAAAACAGTGATGCTGGGAGGAGTTCTTCTCTGCATAGGACACTTTATTCTTGCCTTTGATTCCATTATGGCTTTTTATTCTGGTCTTGTTTTTATAATTCTGGGTGTGGGAGCCTTGAAACCAAACATATCTTCGATGGTTGGGAATCTTTACAGAAAGGGTGATGGTCGCAGGGATACAGCCTTTACTATTTTTTATATAGGAATAAATATCGGTGCTTTCTCAGCTCCTTTACTTGTAGGATACATCGGTGAAGTGATTAACTGGCATTACGGATTTGGCCTGGCTGGAATAGGTATGGCCATTGGCCAGATCGTTTATATTTTTGGACAACGATATTTAAAAGGGATTGGTGATTTTTTACCTCACAAAATCAATGAAGAAACCAAAGAAAAGGTAAAGCTTACTTCAGTAGAAAAAGACAGGTTGATTGTGTTACTGTTATCTTTTGTCATCGTTATTGTATTCTGGGGTGCGTACGAGCAAGCAGGAGGCCTGATGAACCTTTATGCCAAAGAAAAGATAGATCGAGTCATGTGGGGGTTTGAAGTACCGGCAAGTTTCCTCCAATCGCTTCATGCATTTTATGTGATATTAATTGGCGTACCCATGGCATGGCTTTGGGTGCAATGGAGTAAAAAAGGACGGGAATCTTCCTCACTATTTAAAATGGGTTTAGGTACAGTCATCATGGGATTTGGGTTTATGCTACTTGCCGGAGCGGCCCTGGAAACATTTGAATCCCTGGCCGGAAAAGCTTCTATTTATTGGTTATTTGGCGCTTATTTTTTGCATGTAGTAGGAGAGATGAGTTTATCACCTGTAGCCTTATCTTTTATTACCAAAATGTCACCGGCCAAATATGTTTCATTTATGATGGGCGCTTATTTCTTGGCCACAGGAATTGCAAGTAAATTAGCAGGACTCATAGGAGAAGCAGCTCAAAGCGCCGGAGAGCTTACAATATTTTTGGGTGTATTTGGATTTTGTGTTGGTTTTGGACTGATCCTTATTCTCTTTGTCAAAAAGCTTAAAAAACTCACGCATGGTGCTGATGATGTGGATGAAAAGGTTTCGATCGTAGAACCGGAGTGAAATGAAATTAGGGGCACCTCTAATAACGCCATTTTGTTTCCCAACTTGGGCTTTTTCCCAGCTACTGCGTTACCAAAATACTCATTTATCGATGCTAAACTCCCTGCCTAGCCGGCAGGCTGGCGTTTTTGACGCCTTGTATCTGAAAAAAATACATGTGTTGGTATTCCAAAAGGAATTAATTGAGGTGCCCTTTATAATACTTCAGCGCCTCAGGGATCTTTTCGTTGAGATCACTTATCCTGGTATCGTGGCTTGGGTGTGTGGACATAAATTCCGGAGGAGCTCCACCCCCGCTTTGTGCGGCCATTCTTTCCCAGAATTTTGGGGCTTCCCGGGGATCATAACCTGCCATGGCCATGAAAACCAAGCCCATTTCATCAGCTTCAGATTCATGCAACCTGCTAAAAGGTAGCATTGCCCCATAATTTGATGCAATACCATAAGCAGCGCCAAAAAGCGCTCTTGTCTCGCCAGGTTGGTTGGCCATGGCTACATCCACCGCGGCTCCACCCATTTGTTGTAGCAAGCCCTGACTCATGCGCTCAGCTCCATGATTTGCAATGGCATGAGCTACTTCATGTCCCATAACAACAGCAACACCTTTTTCATCTTTGCAGATTGGCATAATGCCGGTATAAAAAACTACTTTTCCACCGGGCATACACCAGGCATTTGCAATGTTTTCATCAATTAAATTGAACTCCCAATCGTAACCATCTAATTGATCTGCGGCATTGTTATTCACCATAAACTCTTCTACAGCTTTCTGAATTCTTACTCCAACTCGCTTTATCATTTCGGCTTGCTGTTTGTTATTTGACAGATTGGCGTTGTCAAGAACAGTTTTATAATTATCGTAACTCATAGGCAGCAACTCACTATTAGAAATTAATGATAGCTGTTTTCTTCCAGTTATGGGAACAGTAGCACAATTGTATCCCAACAAGGTGATAAATAATACGAATATGGTCTTTTTCATTTTTTTACTTATTAAAGGGCGGCTCTAATAACTCCATTTTGTTTCCAAAAGGAATTAATAGAGCTGCCTTAAAATTATACCGGTACAAAAAAAGTAGATATCTGTGATATTGACAATGTTAAGATTAAAAAATTAATTAATTATTGAAAAATTCATGCATCCATTTTATTTGTACGCTAAGGCTTTATATTTTCGAACTAAAAGTTAAATAATATGAAAATCCTGGCAATTGGCCGAAACTATACTGCACATATAGAAGAATTAAAAAATGAACGCCCGGAAACTCCTGTGATATTTACCAAACCGGAAACAGCGCTGCTTCAAAAAAATGCACCATTCTATTATCCTGACTTTTCCAATAACATACATTATGAAGTAGAGATTCTTTTGAGAGTTTGTAAACATGGAAAATACATAGATAAAAAATTTGCACATAATTATTATGATGCGATAGGAATTGGTATCGACTTTACCGCCAGAGATCTGCAGGATATTGCAAAAGACAAAGGTCTTCCATGGGATCTTGCAAAAGGATTTAATGGTTCGGCGCCAATTTCAAAGTTCATAGAAAAAACTGAATTTGAAAATATTAAAAATTTAAACTTTAGCCTGAATCTTGATGGCGAACAACGGCAACACGGAAATACTTCAATGATGCTTTTTGAATTTGAAGAAATCATTTCGTATATATCCAGATTTATCACCTTAAAAAAAGGAGATATAATATTCACCGGTACCCCAAAGGGAGTTGGACCAATTGCCATTGGAAATAAGTTGGAGGCATTTATTGAGAATGAAAAATTATTGGAAGTTGAAGTTAAGTAGAGAATGGATATTTGTTTTTATATTCATTAATGTATTCGCTTTAAGTATTTCCGCCCAGGAAAATCCGTATCTGTTCCCCATCAGGCCGAATCAGCGCAACTATTTAGCAGGAACTATGGGGGAATTACGAGGAGCCCATTTCCATGCAGGAATTGACATTAAAACCGGTGGGGCAACCGGTATGAAGGTTTTTGCAGCTGCTGATGGTTATGTGTCCAGAATTAAAGTTAGCGGTGCCGGGTACGGAAATGCATTATACATTGCACACCCAAAGCTGGGAACTACCACAGTTTACGGACACCTTAAAAAATACAATGAAGAAATTGCGGATTATGTACTGAACACTCAATACAAAAACAAAAGGTTTGCTGTTGATTTATTTCCTGATAAAAATATCTTTCAGGTAAAAAAGGGAGATTTTATAGCTTTTTCAGGAAACTCGGGCGGTTCCTCCGGGCCTCATCTTCATTTCGAAATAAGAAATAAATACCAAATACCGCTCAATCCATTAGACTTTGGATTTTCTGAAATCAAGGATAATATAAATCCGACCGTTCAAAAGATTGGTTTAAAAACCATGAACAAAGATTCAAGAATTAACCACCAATTTGGCTTTTTTGAATATACTCCATCAAAAATAAAAAATGAGTACTCTATCAGCAAAACCATTGAAGTACATGGAGAAATTGGCATTTTGTTTATGGGTTACGACCGGCTAAATGACGCCTCAAACCGAAATGGAATTCCGAATATCCAGATGAGCTTGGACAATAAGCAAATAATTGATATTACGATTGATAAAATACCGTTTAACAAAACGCGACATATTCTTTGCTATACGGACTATGGTATAAGCGCTAAGGAAAATAAAAAATATCAAAAATTATACATCGACGATGGTAATGAGTTGAGCATATTTAATACGAATGTAAACAAAGGCATATTATCCATAAGAGACACTCTGATCCATCATATAAAGATTACATTACAAGATGCGTTCGGCAATACTTCAATTGTAAACCTTAAAGTAAAAGGAACAAAACCTGAGGTAACGGCAATAAAATATTCAAAAAGATTTAAACCGTTTAGTCATACTGTATTTGACAATACGCTAATGTTTATGGGTAAAAAAGCCGATGAAAATGGTTTTTTTGCGGAAGTTTTTTCCAACCGGATGAGGTATGAATTATCACCGAATTATTATGTAAATGACTATTCTGTGTATCTATGGGATTTGAGAACAGGAATGCCGGATTCCATAGATATGTGTGGTGAGAAAATATTTCCCGGCCTTGAAATGGTGGTGCCTTCCGAATCAGATTTTAGGTATTACAAATCTGAATTCGATCTTCGATTTTTCACAAAAACACTTTTTGACACACTTTATCTCAAGACCGATTACATGGATGAACTTGCAGATGATAAGGAGTTTTTTGAAATAAGCGAAGATATTTACCCTTTGATGAAAAACATGAAAATCACGTTCAAACCCAAACTGACCTATCCGCGTAGGGATAAAGTATCTGCATATTACACTACAGATCTCAAGAACTTTAGGTATCAGGGAGGGCATTGGAAAATGGATAAATTTGAGTTGCTTACAAGAACATTGGGGAAATACACGCTTTTAGCGGATACCTTACCGCCAAACATAAGAGTTGTGCAGCAAAACAAGGATCACTTCAGATGCTACATCACAGATAATATGTCGGGAATAAAAGAATATGAACTTCGGGTAAATGATCGCTGGATTTTAATGAATTATGATCCGAAGCGAAATTACATTTGGTCAGAAAAATTGGATAATTCCATACCATTTAGCGGGAATCTGGAACTGAAGGTTCGCGATAATGTTAATAATGAAAAAGTATATTCAACTACCATAAACTAATACAATGAATTTAAAAGCAGGAGATGTAGCGCCGGATTTCTCAGTAAACGATCAGGATGGAAATCCAATAAAACTATCAGATTTTAAAGGAAAAAAGGTCGTGCTTTATTTCTATCCTAAAGATAACACACCTGGCTGTACATCTGAATCATGTAATCTCAGGGACAATTATCAGGCATTGCAAAAGGCAGGATATGAAATATTAGGAGTCAGTAAAGACAATGAAAAATCGCATCGGAAATTTATCGATAAATTTGAATTGCCATTTACACTCCTGGCAGATACTGAAAAAGATATTCATGGAAAATATGGCACCTGGATCGAAAAATCTATGTATGGCAGAAAATACATGGGAACTGCCAGAGTAACCTTCTTGATCGATGAGGATGGGAAAATTGAAGAGATTATTGAAAAGGTAAAAACCAAAGATCACACGGCGCAGATATTGAGGTGATTATGCAAAATCGACATACGATCGCTCATCTCACAGAAAGATGGGAGAACATTTTTATACTTTTAGCATGCTTGTGATCGTTTGGCTAAAAATGGCATACTTTTTTAAATTTGGATTGCTGCTGATTTTCGCTTCATTTTTATCCATTAATTTACATGCTCAAAAACTACAGCAAAAACTCCCGGAGAAAACACGCATTTTATTCCTCCTCGATGGTTCGGGGAGTATGCTGGCCAAGTGGGAGAACACCTATCGAATAACCGTCGCCAAAAAATTACTTACAGATTTTGTAGATTCTTTGCGAACTGACACCAACCTGGAACTTGCGCTACGAGTTTATGGGCACCAATACGATCGGAGATTGAAAAGATGTGATGACACCAGGTTGGAGGCAAAATTTGCGCAAAATAATCATGACCAGATTATTCAGGTATTAAGAAACCTGGGACCAAAAGGAACGACTCCAATTGCCTATGCCCTTGAGCAGGCAGCTATAGATTTCCCCAATAATGATGAAGCAAGAAATATTATCATCATCATCACAGACGGTATTGAATCTTGTGATGGAGATCCGTGCGCAGTTTCTTTAGCGCTCCAACGAAAAGGGATATTCTTAAAACCATTCATCATCGGAATCGGAATGGATAAAAAATTTGAAGAACAATTCGGTTGTATGGGTTCTTTTTATGACGCTGCCAATATCAGTCAATTTCGAAAAGCACTGAACAAAGCGCTGTTTCAGAGTCTTGGAAAAACAACAGTTTCTGTGGAATTGCTTGATGTAAATAATCAACCAACCGAAACTAATGTGAATGTTTCATTTATCAATCACTTCACCCAAACCTCAGCTTTTGAGTTTGTGCATTATCGGGATGAATCGGGGAGACCGGATTCAGTGGATATTGACCCGGTTCTTTCGTATGATATTGTTGTAAATACCATACCTTCTGTCAGAATAAATAATGTTGAGATCACAGCAGGAAGGCACAATGTCTTGAAAATCAATTCTCCGCAGGGAGAAATAAATATCAATCAACCTGGCCACACCGAGTATAAAAATGGAGTTGTGGCTATGATTCGAACATCAGATAATCCTGTGATTTTAACAACGATCAGACTCCCGAATCATGAGAAATTACTTGTGGGAAATTATGATATCGAATGCACAACGCTCCCGACGACGGTTTTTAGGAATTTAAAAATAATTCAAAATCAAACCACAGAGTTAATAATTGAACAACCTGGCGTGGTTAATTTTATTTCTACCTACAATGGAATTGGTAGCATTTATGAATATTATAAAGATGGTTCTCAACAATGGATCTACAATCTGAATGAAAAAAAACTAAGAAATACAGTAGCAATTCAACCAGGAAAATACAAAGTTGTATTTAGGTCTGAAAATGCCAAAGGAAGCAAATATACCACTATTAAAGAATTTGAAATAAAACCTGGCAGTTCCTTCAATATAAGGTTATAAACAGTTGCTTCTATTCATTACGGGTTTTATTTTCATGCCGGACTAAACTATTGCTACATGTATTTTTCAAACCTCAACACATCACTTTTTTATGTCATAATAATCCTGGTTTTCTTTCAGTGTAAACCAAAATTCCAGGAGAAAACACAACTACTGTCTACAATGGATTACATTGATCCACTCATTGGAACAGGAATCGCCACCACACCAAGCGCGATAAAGCACAGCGTGAGCGGATCTGAACTTCGCGGCCAGACATACCCCGCGGTCGGAGTACCACACGGCATGACACAATGGTCTCCCCAGACTCGTGCATCAGAAAAAAAATGCCTCCCTCCCTATTACTTTGAAGATAATGAGATTCAGGGATTTCGGGGTAGCCACTGGATGTCGGGATCATGCACACAAGAATATGGGAGTTTCACTATAATGCCAATTGCAGGCAAACTGGTTGTTGATGCCAGGGAAAGAGCGTCAGAATTTTACCGCGATGAAGAAAAATCAACGCCTTCTTCCTATAGCATCACCCTTAATAAATACAACATCGAGACGGAAATGAGCGCCACTTCCAGGTCGGGAATATTAAAATTCAAATATAATAGTTACAATAAAAGACCATATGTCATCATTGAACCGAACAGCGATGAAGGACAAGGTTATGTGAAAATCGATAAAGTGAACAATATGGTATATGGCTATAATCCTGTCCATAGGATCTATCAGGGCTGGGGAGATTATGCAGGATTTAATGGATATTTTGTACTGCAGTTTTCAAAACCAATTACAATATATGGAACCTGGGAAAACGATCGGATTGTATATGAGAAAAGTGAGATAAAAGGAGATTCTACTTTTATTGGCGCTTTTGTTGGATTTGATTTTATAAATGAATTGATTGTTAAAGTTGGTACTTCGTTCACAAGTTTCGATGGCGCTTTGGCAAATCTGAATGCTGAAATACCTGGCTGGGATATTAATGAGGTTAAAGAGAAATCGTCCAATGCCTGGGAAAATGCGATAAACAAAATCCAAATTTCAGGTGGCAGTTCCGTGCAAAAAAAGAAATTTTATACGGCATTATATCATTCTTTTCTTCTTCCAAGAGTATTTAGTGACGTGGATGGAAAATATATAGGTTTTGCAGAAGACACTACAATCTATCAGGCGCAAAGGTTTGACTATTATGCTGATTTTTCCATGTGGGATTCGTATCGTTCAGTACATCCTTTAATGACCATTCTGGAGCCAACAAAGTCTTCTCATATGGTGCAATCTTTACTTAAAAAAGCAGAGCAAGGCGGTTGGTTGCCTATTTTCCCGATGTGGAATAATTATTCTGCCGCCATGATTGGGGATCATGTAATTTCCATGATCTGTGATGCAAGCGCGAAAGGTATAGATGGTTTTGATAAAGAGCTCGCCTGGAAATACATGAGCAAAAACGCATTAGTTTTCAACAGCGACAGAGCTTCATACGTATCTGGAAAAGGGCGACGAGCATTAGATTCTTATCTTCAATTTGGCTATTTACCCATGGAAGAAAAAGTACCAGACGCCTTTCATAAACAAGAACAAGTTTCGAGGACACTGGAGTACGCATACGATGATTTTGTATTGGCAAAGTATGCAGAATCTATAAATAGAGCAGAAGAAAGTAAGAAACTCATGACCCGCGCCTCCAACTGGAAAAATGTGTTTGATACCTCAATTGGCCTCATGCGAGGAAAATATGAAGACGGATCCTGGTTTGAGCCTTTCGATCCGAATGACCCGAGAAGTCCATTTATTACAGAAGGCACACCTTTTCAATACACCTGGTATGTTCCTCATGATATCTATGGCCTTATGGATGCAATGGGTGGCAAAGAAAAGTTCATTCAAAAACTGGATACCTTGTTTGACACAGATCAGTATTGGCATGGAAATGAACCGGGACACCAAACTGCATACATGTATGCTTATGCCGGAGTGCCATGGAAAACCCAGCAACGAATCAAGCATATTATTGATGAAGAATATGGGATTGGCCCAGGCGGATTAAGTGGAAATGAGGATGCAGGCCAAATGTCGGCATGGCTGGTATTTTCAATGGTTGGATTTTATCCGGTCTGTCCGGGAACACCTTATTATATTATTGGGGCTCCATCCTTTGATGAGATTACATTAAATCTTGAAAATGGAAATAAATTTAAGATTGTAGCTAATAATATCTCTGAATCAAATTTTTATATTCAGTCGGCAATGTTAAATGGTGAATCATTTGAACGGTCCTGGATAAGCCATGATGAAATTATAAAAGGTGGTGACCTGGTTTTTGAAATGGGTCCTGAACCCAATACGGATTGGGCATCTGAAGGAAAAAGTTTTCCTCCGGACCTTATGTGATAAAAAATTCCAGTGGGCGCGATATTCGCATACCTCACGGATAGATTGATTTGGAACTTACTTTAAAGAAAAATTGTACTAAATTTTAACACTAAAACACTTTTGTTATGAAGAAATTTTTAAACCTCTACATGGTTGCTGCCATTGCGTACTCATGCTTAATGTTTAGCTGTGCCGTTACGAAAAAAGCTAAAATTGATCCCTATATTGGAGAGTGGGAATATGTTGCACAAACCCCAAATGGTGATCTGGATGTTGTCATGAGCATCAGTAAAACAGAGACCGGATACAGCGGAATTCTAACCGCAGAAATGGGTTCCGTAGACATAGATAATTTAGTGATTGAGGAAGGAAAATTAACTGCCACTTTTGATATCCAGGGAAGTGAAATCCCAATGAAGGGAAAGTTTGAAGGTGACATCTATACTGGCACTACAACCTGGGAAGGGAATGAAATGCCGGTGAATGCAACAAAAAAGAAAACTGAGGAGTAATCTCCTGGAAACATTTCTGATTGGAAGCAGCCATTTTTCAATGACTGCTTTTTTTAATATACCATCGCATCCCAAAATGGATCCATGAATAAAACAATTAATTTTCTTACCAACGCCTTCCCGCTTTGGATAATCCTTTGTTCTACCATTGCTCTTCTTGAACCCAAGAT
>SMVB01279031.1_pt1 | contig 14317 bp, 13 predicted proteins | sample 2456461 | NCBI WGS metagenome assembly SMVB01 (sample SAMN11095934, study PRJNA526329) | marine sediment metagenome | biome: Marine sediment; feature: Surficial sediment; material: Deep marine sediment; isolation source: Hadal surficial sediment | place: Pacific Ocean | collected 2014-05 | depth... | reverse complement strand
GTGCTCGCCGGGCGTGATGTCGACGGCGGCGATCGTTGGCTCGATCGGCTCGAGCCAATCGGCCTGTTTATGGAAGAGCGGGTCCTCGCCCTTGGCTGCGAATTCATTGTAGTGATTGAAGGTATGCGTGAGGTTGTCCACCGGGAGGCCGATCTCTTCGGCGACCTCCTCGATCTTGTCGCCCGCGCTCGAGATCTCCCCGCCTAGCATATTGGGCTGCTCCCAGTGCTTCTCTCCGATGATCAGATAGATGGCTTCGCTGGTCTCGAGCTGTTGGATGTTGTTGGCGGCGATCCGCGCGTGATAGACGTCTTCGTTGATGAAGCGCTGACCCTGGGAATTCACCAGGATACCGAAGGTATGGGAAGCGGGCGGGTAGAAGGGGATCGTGACGAAGCTCTGGTTCATATGCAGGAGGGAACCCCCGGCCCCCTGTCCCATACGGATTCCACTGCCGTCCTCGAAGGGGTTGCCGATCGCCTGGGCACGGTTCGCGACCTTGGGGCTATAGTGGCGCCACATCTCCTGGTTCATGGCGAAGCCGCCGGTCGCAAGGATCACGCCCTTGCGGGCGCGGACGTTGCGTTCCTCGCCGTCGATGCGGACGACGATCCCGAAAATCTCTCCCCGTTCGTCTGCGATCAGTTTGAGGGCGCGTGCGTTGCACTCGACGCGAACGCCGCGGGTCTCGACCTGCTGCGTGACGATGTTCATGAACATCGGGCCACCGTTATCACCCTCGATCTCGAGGTTGTGGCCGCGGGGGCAGGGCTTGGCGATATCGCGAAAGGGCCAGGCCTTCTCGTTGCTGGTATAGAGGAGGCAGTCGTCTGTGAGTGTGACGATCGCTCGGCCCTTGAACTCCGTGTCCTTGTAGGGGACGCCGAGGCCGACGATCCAATTGAAATGGTCGAGACTGCCCTCGGCGTAGAGTCGGATTCGCTCTTCGTCCGCGAGGTCACCCTGCGCGAGCATCAAGAAATTGAATAGATCTTCGGTCGAGTCGTCGTATCCGCACGCCCGTTGGACGCGCGTACCTCCACCGCCGCCCAGATAGATATCCGCGCTCGAGAGCGCCGTCGATCCCCCGCTCGCGGCCGCGACCTCGAAAATCGTGACGTCCGCGCCCTGGTCCGCCGCTTCGATCGCGGCACAGCCTCCGGCGCCGCCGAAACCGACGATCGCCACATCGGTCTCGATGTGCCATCGGTCGATGTCTTCGAACATGCGCGGGTGGGTGGGGCTGATCTGACTCATGCGTCCTCTTTCGTGTGCCGGGATTTCTGTCGGCCGGGAGCATAGACAAACGACGCGGGTTCGGGCATTCGACGAGCGGATGCGACATGCTGGGCCGATGCCGCCGAGAGTACCGTCGGAAAAAGCGTCGCGAGAAGCGCCAAAACAGGCGTCGAAAGAGGCCCCGGAATCCCCGCTGCGAGGCACTCCGGTCGAATCGGATCCCGAGGTCCTGATCCAGATCGCACGCATGAGGATGCCCTTCGGCCGCTACGCAGGGACGCGGCTGATCGATCTTCCCGAGCCCTATCTGGTGTGGTTTCGAAAGAAGGGATTTCCGCGCGGTCGCCTCGGAGAACTCCTCGCGACGCTTCACGTGATCAAGGAGAACGGTCTCGAGCCGCTGCTCGCCTCGATACGAGAGCCCTCCGACCCACGCTACCGAAAGACGGATCCGCGGAGCTTTCGCGAGGGCGATCACTGAGTGATGCAGCCGTCACTCAGCGGAGCTCGATGATTCCTTCTCGAAGATGGGCCGTCCGGCCGCAGGCTTCCTCGTCCGCAAGTAGGGCCGCCATCAGGTCAGGATCGTGTGAGCGTCCCCAAACGCGCTCGCCGTCCTCGGTGAGCGCGGCGAAGACGGCCTGGTAGGGCCCTTCGCGCATCACGACGACTGAGTAGGCCTCCACCGTGGCGAGGCCTGCGTAGCCCGCCGCATAACTTCGACGCGGCATTGCTGCGAATTCGTCGCTCACGTCTTCGATCCGGGGCGCCTCGTACTCGCCGGGGTCGGTCGAGTAGAGGCCATAGGAGAAGTGCGCGAAGCTGCCGCCAACCGAGCCGATCGCTCCGATCGATCCCGGATCGGCTCGCAATCGTTCGACCAGGGTCGCCTTGCTATGCAGGACATAATTTCCGAAGGGTCCACCGAAAAACGTCATGCCTCCCGTGAGACTCGGAACGGGATCGGTTCCGAGACCGAGCGCCGCCGCACCGGCCTGGACGGCAAAGGGGAAGCACGAGTAGAGATCGATATGGTCCAGATCGCCAACGTTCGTATCCGAGAGCTCGAATACACGCTCGGCGGCAAGAACCTGGCCGGGGTGCCGATGGAGTACGTCCCTTTCGGAAAGCAGGATCGTCTTGCTCATTTCCGTCGATGCGCGGAGATAGACGCGCTTCGCCTCCGGAACCCCAAAGCGGGTTGCCGCTTCAGCCGAGCAGAGGATCAGGGCCGCGCTCTGGTCGACGGAGATATTCGACGTCATCAATTTCGTGTACGGGTAGTTGACCATCCGATTGTGGGGGGTGGGATTTCGGATCTCCTCCGCGGACACCTCGCGCTGGATCCACGCATATGGATTCTGGGCGGCGATCTGGCTCATGCGATGGGCGAGGTCGGAAATGCGGTCGCGATGGGCGGAGGGCGTCAGGCCAAGCGAGCGGCGTAGGGATACGTCGCACATCGAGAAGACCGAGGTGGCGTTCAGGATCCCCGCGTCCTGCTCATCGGGCGTCCGCATGAAGGTGACGTCGCCGATACGATGATCGGGTTCGCCCGGGATCTGGTCGTCCCAATGGAGCGGGATTCCTTCGCGCTGGAGACGGCGCTTGCTGTTCTCGCTCTCGCCCCCGACGATCGCGATCACGTCGGCGCGGCCGGCAGTAATCTCGGCGCAGGCGCGATTCACGAGAATCTGGACGATGTGGCCGCTGATCGCACCGACGGTGGTTCGCGCATTCGGTGAGCCGAGGCGTTCCGCAAGCAATCGTCCCGGATCCCCGTATTGCCAAAGGCCCCGCGGTACGAAGATCGCGTCGAGCGATTCGACGAGCTTCGGGGCGCCGGCGTCTTCGGCGGCCAGTTGGATCGCGCGCTCCATCAAGCGGAGGGGGCTGGCGGCCTCGCGCGGATCCTCGGCGCGTTGGACGATCTGGGCGACGCCCGCGATCGCGGGGCGTCTGTTCGTGGACGAGGCCATGAGGTCTCCTGGAATGGCGGGCCGAGGCGGGAGTCCGCCGAAGGGGGGCGAGCCGGCCAGTAGATAGCACCTCGATCGAGCGTGGGGTCCGGGTGCGGCAGGTCCCGCAGCGGAATGTCAATCGGTCGCCCACGAGACGGGGATGCAGGCGCGGCCCACGATGGAGTCAAGAAATCGTTCCAGCAGATCGGGTTCGTGCCAGGCCCGGTCGAGAACGTAGGCCTCCACCGCGCGCGCATCGGCCTGGCTGACCGAACTGGCGAAGCTCGGCATGCCCTTCTGCGAGCGAATTCCGCCGCGCACGATTGCATCCCATTGGGCATGGGTGGCGGGCGACCGAATTGCGATCGATGCGGTCGAGTGGACTGAAGCGTTCTTCCGCGGCTGATCCACCGTGCATCGCCCAGTCGGTGTTCGACTTTGCCGCCTGAATGGCAGGACTCGCAACCATCGGGCCGCCATCCGCTGCGATCAGCGCCCACGCTACGGCCAGCAGCAGGAGCGGATGGGCATGCGGAAGGCCGGCAGCGCGCGAAGGGCGAATCGAAGCGGGCATCATGTGACCTCTTACGCTGGGGCGGAGTCGTCATGCGGGTACCATGTCGGCTGAGCATGCCACAGCGAATGCGGAACCGGGGAGACCGGCGGTCGGCGTCTCCGGGGGTGATAGGGAACGAGGATGGGATCATGACCGAGGAACTTCGATACGCGCTCGCTTCCGTAGAACACTCGGCGGAGCTTTCGCGCCTCGAGAAACTTCAGGCGATCAACGATCCGGCGACCTTGGCTCGTCTCGATCTGATCGGGATCGCGCCGGGCTGGCGCTGCCTGGAGGTCGGCGCCGGAGCCGGTTCGATCGCCCGTGAGTTGGCGCGCCGCGTCGGCGATGCGGGCCACGTGGTCGCGGCGGATATCGACCCCCGCTTTCTCGCGGACTTTCCGGGGCCTAATCGAAGCGTCGTGGTCCACGATCTATCGAAGGGTGTCGTGGGTTCTGCGGATTTCGATTTCGCCCACTGTCGCGCTCTACTCGCCCATATCGAAGATCTCCCGGGCGCGGCGCGAAATCTCGTCGAGTCGGTTCGAAGGGGTGGGGTGGTGCTCTGTGAAGAGCCGGACTACGGGGCCTGCGAGCCCTGTGACCCGGATCATCCGAGAGCAGCCATCTTTCGATCCTACGTCGATGGGGTACTCGGCGGAGATCGGATGGATCCCTACGCGGGTCGGAATATGTATGCCGCGCTACGAGATGCGGGACTCGAGGATCTGCGGTCGAGTGCAGTTTCCGAGATCGTGTCGGGCGGGAGCTTTCGTGCAAAGTATCGGAAGGAGACGATGGAGAATGTTCGCGAGATGGCGGTAACCCACGGAACCTACACCGAGGAGTCCTTTCAAGCGCTCATGGATTGCTTCGATGATCCGAGCTTCTGTTATGTCGACGTGCTGTGGATTGGAGTTTGGGGCCGCCGGAGCTAGCCGCTCGGATCACCGACCGGCGGGGGCGCTGCCGGTGATCCAATCCCAGCGCGTGATCGCTGCGTCGAAGGCGTGCACGCGATCTCGAGGCAACATCCAGCCCGCCTCGACGAGTGCGTCGATCTCGCCCACGACCTTCGTCTCGTACGCGTCCCGCGTCGGGTAGAGCGTCGACAAGGGAGGGCGCGCATCGCCGTGGACGAGCGCCTCGGGATCGGGTGCGAGGGGCAAGAACGAACCGATATATCCGGCCATTTCATCGCTCCCGCCAGGCTTGCCGTGTCGCAGGGACCAGGGCGTGTACGTCCCGATGGGCGCGCGCAGCTCGATGGGTCGGATTCCCGTGGCCTCGCTGCCGAGTGAATCGATTTGCGGCACGCGAATCGCGAAGGCCCTGCCGCGCAAGGGCGGTTGATGATCGATGATTCCGTCGGCCCAGCGCGGTCCGTAGTCGACGCGATAGGCGACATGCGGCGAACGCGGCCGCACCAGCCAGTCGATCGGGTACTGGAGGGATCGGGGTTCGACGAGAGTCCCCTCCGAGATCGTCGGGATCTGCGAAGCGGGCGGTTCGACCGCGTGCTCGACCCAGGCACGTAGATGGAGGAGGAGTACGCGCTGAATGGCCGATGTGTCGACCGAACTCCCGACAAAAAGACCCGGTCGAACTTCGGCGCTCGGACTGGGTGGGAAGGGCAGGGAGTAATGCGGTGCCGAGGCGATGTGGTAGAGACGCTCGTTGTCGGCGGGTCTTACGTCCTTCGATCCATCCGTCGTCATGTGGATCAGCGATGCACCGCGTCCCCAATACTCGTATCCGGTATTGATCTGGAAGAGTTTCGGCATCGAGCCGCTCGCGCTTGCGCGATCGAGCAGTCCTGCGCGCTCGCCGTCACTCTCGGTCGGTCGGCTCGTGAAGGGAAAATCATCACCGGGATAGAAGAAATTGGCGTAGGGATTGCCGACGCGGCCGGGGTGGGAAAAGCGATGATTGAAACCGCCTCGCCCCGCCCCGCCGATCTGGATCATCATGCCGTCGAAAACCGTCCGGCTCCCCTCGTCCCGGTTGAAGCCTTCATACAGAAAGTGCCGAAGGAAGCGACCCGACTGGGAAAGCCCGTGCGCGATGTTGCGCTCGACCGGGAAGGGGCAGTCCGGGTCGTTTTTGGCGTAGGCCGCAAAGTCTCGAAAGGCGGCGAATCCGAGGCCCACGAGCGGTGGATCTTCGGCGACGTACACGAGTTCGTAGATCCAGCCGGATTCGAAGCCGGCCTGGGCGAGGATCGCTTCGCGCGTCTCATCGAAACGCCAGGTCTCGCGGGAAACGAGCTCACGCTCGGCTTCGCGACCGCGCCGGCGGGTCAGGATATTCTCTGGGGAATCGGGATCCGCGGCTCGATGCGTTGCGTGGCCTAGCACGGCGAGGGGAAGTCGATCCTGCGTCTCATCGATCACCCAATCCGATCTTGCCAGGCCACGGATCGAAGAGCCGTTGGACGACTGCGCTCGCGGGACCCGAAGTCGCATCGCACCGGGAAAGTCCGGTGCATCCGACTGCCACCCGACCCACAAGACCGTCAGGCCCTGGGACATCAGGAATCCGTCCCCCCAGTCGATGCTGCTCTCGGGATCCAGGGTGGCGGGCGACCCGAAGTCTTTTTCCACTCGATTCATCCCGGCGAGTACCAGTCGCCTGCCCCGATTGGCCACATCGACGAGTCCCGTTCCGTTTCGCCTCTTCGGGTCGATCGGCTGGAGCGCAATGAAATCGGACGATGCCTCGACCAGGCCGACGTCGCTGAGCGGTGCGAGAGCAAGATCGTGGATTCGTCCGTTTGCTGGATTCTTCGGGTCGAAGCCGAACCGGACCCGGCCTTCGATGAGCTCGTAGGCGATGCCCGCTTCGCCGGGGGTGTCTCCGACGGCCTGTTTCCACCCGAAGGGTTGGCCATCGAGGACGGGTGTACGGCGTTCGATCTCGATCGACAGCACACGGGCGTGGGCCGAGGGGGTCCAGGCGATCGGGCAGAGCATCGCGCAGACAAGCGTCCAGAGGGTGAGGGCGATCGGCAGGCGAGTCCTTCGCGATGATTTCGTGCCGGAATTCATGCGGGATGGATCCCGGCGTCGGCGAGAATCGGCGCGTTGGTCCAGCGGTCACCTTCCAGCCGGTAGAAGCCAGCGGCGGTGAGCGCGCCCCCGTCGACCGGTAGCGTCACGCCCGTGACCCAGGAGGAGAGGTCGGAGGCGAGGAAGAGGGCGGCGCCCGCATGGTCGTCGGGGCGGCCGAATCGTCCCATCGGAATCATCAGCGGGATCTTGTCCTTGTACTCGTTCGGAATCCATTTCGAGAGGGGAATCTGGCTGGTCTCTGTCGTCTCCGGCGCGATCGCGTTTACACGCACTCCATGGGGTGCGACCTCGAGTGCAAAACACCGCGTGAAGGCTGTTATGCCAGTCTTGAAGGCGGCATAGATCGAATTGCCCGGAATGCCGCGCAGGGTCTCGACCGTCGAGATGTTGATGATCGACCCGGTTCCGCGCTCGATCATCTGCGGTGCGAGCGCTTGGGTACAGCGAAAGACGTGCTTCAAGTTGATATCGTAGAGTGCTTCCCAATCGTCTTCGGTGGTGTCGAGGAAGGGGCCTGCACCCGGCATGAAATGACCCACGTTGTTCACGAGGATGTCGACCTGGCCGAAGGTGTCGAGAGCTGCTGAGGAGAGCGTCTCGATGTTCTCGGGTTTCGTGACATCGACCGGGCAGGCGAGTGCCGTCCCCCCGCGCTTTTCGATTGCCGAGGTGACACTTCGCGCGAGATCCTCCTGTTTATCGACGATGACGACCTTTGCGCCATGGGCGGCGAAGGTTTCGGCGATGGATTGGCCGATTCCGCTGCCGGCGCCGGTGATGACTGCGACTTTGTCGTCGAGCGAGGTGGCGTTTCGATCGAGCATGCATCCCTCCTGGTTGGATTCGAAGAGCATAACCCGCGTTGATCGCTGGGGGACCGGTCGGATTCGAGCGGTCGGCCAGCTCCTGGCTGCTATAGATGGTGACGAAGCCAGGCCGATCGCCCGGGAGGGCGCGCCCTGATCGACGCAAAGGAGAGCTTATGGAAATCGGTGCGGTTTTTCCGACCTGCGATATAGGGAACGATCCGGCCGCGATTCGAGATTGGGCCCAGACCGCCGAGGCGCTCGGCTACGACTACCTCTCGACATATGATCACGTGCTGGGCGCAGAACACGCGAATCGCGCAATTCCGCTCACAGGGCCCTATACCGAGAACGATCCTTTCCACGAACCCATGACATTGCTCGCCTATCTCGCCGGTGTGACCGAGAAGATCGGGTTGACCACGAGCGTCTTGATTCTGCCTCAGAGGCAAGCGGTTCTGGTTGCCAAACAGGCGGCCGAAGTCGATCTGCTCTCCGGTGGACGATTGCGCCTGGGGCTCGGAACCGGTTGGAATCAGGTCGAGTATGAAGCACTCGGGGTGCCCTTCGAGAAGCGTGGGAAAATCTTTGACGAGCAGATCGAGTTGATGCGCCGGCTTTGGGACGAGCCGCTGGTCGACTATTCGGGCGACTTTCACCGGGTCGACCGGGCTGCACTCCTGCCGCGTCCGGCGCGGAAGATTCCGCTCTGGTTCGGAGCGCTCTCGCGTATCCCGATCAAGCGCGCGGTTCGCGAGGGGGACGGAATCTTGTTGGGCGCATCGCCGACCGCGGTACAGCGCCTGCATGAAAAGACCCTACGAGAGCTCGAGGCGGTCGGGCGCGATCGGAAGAGCTTCGGCGCGGAGTCGATGGTGGATTTCAGTCTGGGTGCAGATTTCTGGGGCAAAGAACTCGAGGTCTGGCGCAGGGCCGGCGGGACCCATCTCAGCATGCGGGCGATGGACACCGCAGTCGAGGCCGTTGGCGGGAGACACGTCGGATATGCGGGGCCACAGGCCTATATCGATGCACTCAGGACCTTTCGGGAGAGCGTGGATTGGTCGTGAGAGTGGGGCTCGGCGCGGGCAGCGGAGAGGGCCGGTTGCGGTAATCTGACTGGGCTCCGAACGCGGCTCTGCGAGCGGCAAGCCCACCTGTCCAATCGAAATGCATCAATCAACGGAACGCTGGAGAAAAAATGGAATATCGCAATCTCGGAGACTCGGGTCTCAAGGTCTCGCTCGCGGGGCTCGGCTGCAACAATTTCGGCATGACGATCGACTATCACGCGAGCGAGAAGGTCGTCCGGGCGGCACTCGATTCCGAGATCAACTTCTTCGATACGGCCGATATTTATGGAAACGGCGACTCGGAGACCTTCCTGGGGAAGGCGCTCGGGGTGGATCGCGACAAGGCCGTGATTGCGACCAAATTTGGCGTGCCGATGGGTGCCGGGCCGCTGATGGGGGGTGGTTCGCGGCGCTATGTCATCCAGGCATGTGAGGCGAGCCTCGCTCGCTTGGGTACCGATTACATCGACGTCTACATCATGCATCAGCCGGACGAAGATACGCCGATCGGCGAGACCCTCGACGCCTTGAACACGCTGATCGAGCAGGGAAAAATTCGTTATGCGGGATGTTCGAACCTGTCGGGTTGGCAGATCTCGGATGCGACGTGGGAAGCGGTGAGTTCGGGGCTGCGTGGCTTCGTGGCTGCGCAGAACGAGTGGAGTCTGCTCGAGCGGGGCGTCGAAACGGAAGTGGTCCCGTCGTGTGAGCATCACGGTATCGGGTTGGTTCCCTATTTCCCCCTGGCTTCGGGCGCGCTGACCGGTAAGTACAAGCGGGGTCAGGAATTCGGCAAGGACAGTCGCTATGGCGGTGGCGAAGGGCGTGAGATGTTTACCCAGTATTACGGCCATTTCGTGTCGGACGAGAATCTTGCCAGGGTCGAGCGGCTCGAGAAGGTCGCGGCGAATGCGGGACTCACGATCGTGGAGCTCGCGCTTTCCTGGCTCGCGAGCCAGCCGGTCGTGTCGTCCGTGATCGCCGGGGCCACGCGCCCCGATCAGGTCGAAGCCAATGCGAAGCTCACCCATGGCGGTCTCGGTGCGGATGTCTTCGAGGCGGTCGAGAAGGCTCTGACGGCGGAAGGCTGACCTTCTAGGGGCGATCTCTAGGGGCGATCTCTGAGGGCGATCCCTGATGGGCGATGTGGAGGAACGAGCGATGGGCATGCACGAGGGGCGAGTGGCCCTGGTGACGGGTGCGGGCAGCGGGATCGGGCGCGCGAGCGCACAGATTTTTGCACGCGAGGGTGCGAAGGTCGCGGTCGCCGATCTGAACGAGGTGGGGGCCAAGGAGACGGTGGCGTTGATCGAGGCGGCGGGAGGCGAGGCGTTCGCCATTCGAACAGACGTCACCGACGAAGCCTCGGTCGAGGAAATGGTCGCGGCGACGGTCGCCCGTTTCGGCCGACTGGATGCCGCGATGAACAATGCCGGGATCACCAGCCCGCATTTCAAGTTCCACGAAATGCCCCGCGACGAATGGGAGCGTATGATCGCCGTGAACCTGACGGGCGTTTTTCTCTGCATGAAGCACGAGATCGTGCAGATGCTGACCCAGGACGTGCTCGGTGCGGGCCGCGGTGCGATCTGCAATACCTCGTCGGGTGCGGGCATAGTTCCGGCTCCGGGACAGCCGCATTACACCGCGGCCAAGCACGGGGTGCTCGGAATCATGAAGAATGTTGCGTCTGAGTACGCGGGCGATTTGATCCGCTGCAACTCGGTTCTGCCGGGGATTACGGATACGGCGATGCTCGAAGAATCGCTCGCGGAGAACGGTCCCGAGTACCGCGCCGTCCTGGAAAAGACAGTTCCCGGCGGCGTGATCGGCAAGCCGGAAGAGGTTGGTGAGACCGCCGTCTGGCTCTGTTCTGATCGCGCGAGCCGCGTGAATGGACAGGGCGTGATCGTCGATGGAGGCGGTGTTCTTCGTTAGGCCTCTTCTCCGCCGTCCGAAGAGGCTTCCGGAGGGTCTGCGGGCGCTTCTTCAAGCGCTGCGTCGATCTCGGGCGCCCCGAACGCGCGTCGAACGTCCTCGGATTCGATCAATTCGTCGAACGCTTGCTGTAGCGCGATTTCGAGCGCCTTGCCGAAGGCCTGGGCGGCTCGGGTGCGTCGTTTCGTAAAGCCTGCAGGCGCGGTCGTTAGCTCGCCTCGCGTGGTCGTCGACCAGATGATGTTTCGATCGTTGTCGAAAAGATCGAATTCCATCGTGATCGTCGTGCTCTGTTGCCTCGACCACATCGTGTCCCATTCGCGGTTCGCCGCCAGAATCGTCGCCGCGAGCCAGGGGGAGTCGGAGGCCGAGCCGCAGACCTTGTCAAAGGAGACGATCACGTCGCTGAAGGCGCTCTTGGCGAGAATCTCGACGTTGAGCGCCGCGCGGCTGCCGAGATCGATCTTGAACGGATGATCCTCCACGTTCCATTGACGCATCCGAAGCTTTGGCGAGAGGCAGAGCTCGATCGTTCCATCGATGGGTGCCGCCTTGTGGACGAAGGTCATGGGGGCCAGTTCGACGACGGAAAGCGGACGCCCGCAGCCGATGGCCGAGATCGCAACCAGGCACGCAGAGAGCGCGAATGGACTCAGCAGAGTTGAACCAGCGATCATCTGTGGACCTCCTGGCGGCAGATCGACGTGCCAATCGTCGACGAACGAACGACGGACTCTACGTCGATGACGGTTCGCCGATCCGGTCGATGCAATCCAATACGCTGTCGAAGCGCGCCTTGAAACTATCCCGCATGTCATCGTGCGTGAAGATGTAGGGGAGGTTGCGCCGGATGCCGGAGAGTACGATCGGCCCGATGTCATCGGGTTTCATGCCGCCACGGATGAAGGGAGAGAGGGCTTCGGACACTCCACCCGTCTTCTCCTTGTCGGTGCGGAGCCGGTCCGAGGCCGGCAGATTCGTGTCGATCGGACCGGGACACAAAGTTGAAACGCCGATTCCGTCGGGCTCGAGATCGGCGCGCATGGCTTCACTGTAGGCGACGACTCCGTATTTGCTGACTGCGTAGGCGAGTCCCCCTCCGTGGGAAAGAAACCCGCCAATCGAGGCCGTGTTTACGATGTAGCCGCCACGTCCCTCTTCACGAAGATTCTGTTCTCGTAAGAACGCTGCAGTCTTCTGACCGACGCGAAAGACGCCATCGAGGTTGACGTCGAGCACGAAGCGCCAATCGTCTTCGGTGCAATCCTTCATCTCGCCGCCGAGATAGACGCCGGCGTTGTTGAAGAGAAGGTCGATTCCGCCGAATTCGCTCTGGGCTGCGTCGAAGAGCGCCGTCACCGAGGCATCGTCTCGGACGTCGGTCCGAACGGGGAGACTGCGCACGCCTCGTTCGCGCAGATCCTCGGCCGCCTTCTTGGCAGCGTCCTCGTCGATATCCGCGACGACGATGTGCGCGCCCGCGTCAGCGAGTGAACGCGCAATCCCCTGCCCGATGCCGCTCGCACCGCCCGTGACGACGGCGATCAGATCCCTGAAATTGTCGATCTTGAATGAGTCCATCGTGGTTCCTCCCGAATCTGGAAAGTGAACCATACACGGGGCGGCCGCTGGGTGGGAGGCGAATCTAGACGATGGAACCTACGCTGCGTAGGTCGCATGGAATGGATTGGGCCGTACTCTTCGGGGCTGGGCCCTGGTAGCGTCGGCCCTCCGCCCGATGCGAAAGGAACGAGAGGATCTGTGATGGCGAGCGCCGAAGACTTCGCGATCGGGCGAGCCGGCCCGACCGCGCCGCAAGGTCGCTCCGGGCCCGGGTCGAGCGCGTTGGCCGGCCTGTGCGCGGTGCTGACGTTCGTCGGATTGTTCGGTTGTGCGAACAGCTCTCCTTTCAACCAGAAATTCGTGGAAGTTCGCACGGCGAATTTTCACGTAATCAGCAGCTTGGGAGAAGAGCAGACGCGCGTCCTGGCACGTGATCTCGAGGTCTTTCATGCAGGGGTGATGGCTGCACTCGGTCTCGATCCAGACCTGACGCGGAGCCGGCCGACCGAGGTGATCGCATTCGATGGTCGCGGTCTGTCTCGGCCCTTTTCAGTGCGGGGCGCCGGCGCATCCCTGATTCCCACGATTGACGGGCCGGTCCTGATGATCCGGGCGGTCGGCGGCTTTCGCGAGCGTGTCGATCCGGATACCCGCCATCGCTATGCGCATCGAATACTGCGTGACCTGTCGAAAGCCCAGGCGCCGCTTTGGTACGAGGAAGGCCGGGCGCAGATCGCGGCGACGATCGAGCAGTCGGGTGATGTGGTGCTCGTTGGTCGGAGCCGAGGAAGGCATCGCCGCAAGCTGCTCGATTGGCGACACCAGGATCTGAGCGGGGCGATGGAGCGACATAGCCTCGCTCACGCCTCCGACGCGGACCGCGAACGATTCCAGGCCCGGACGTGGGCGATCGTCCATACGCTGCTTTTCGATTCTCCAAAAAAGCGGGACGGGATGAGGGCCCTCGACTCAGTCCGCAGAGCGTTCGAGTCAGATCAGCCTCGTCAGCTTCTCGAGGCAACCCGCGCGCTTGGAGAAGGCAGCGAGTTGACCGCACGAATCTACGCGCACCTCGAAGAGGAACGGCACCGCGTCGATCGATTTCAGTTGGGCGGCCTCCAGCTGGCCGATTTCGAACTCCAACGTGTTCCTCCGGTGGTGGCACGAGACCGCTTGGCCAACCTTGCTCTCGATCTCGGTCGTCCCCTCCTCGCGGCGGAGTACTTCGAGCGCGCACTTCGCGATCGTCCGGACTACCCACCGTCGCTGGCAGGGCTCGTGCTCGCGGATGCCCTTGCCGGGCGCGCCGATCGGATCGATGAGCGCGCCGAACAGGTCGCGACTCATGCGGATTCGGATGCGGTCGCGTCGAGCAGGCTCGGCCTGGCCCTCGTTGTTTCGGCGGTGGATTTGCCGGCAGGGCGTGAACGAGAGAGTCGTCTGCACTCCGCGCGGGAGCTCCTCGAAAGAAGTCTTCAACTCGAGCCGGGGCGGAGTCAGGCGCGGATCGGAATGGGAATGAGTTTTCTTGCCGCGCAAGATGATCCCGATCGAGCGCGCGAATTCTTCGAAGCCGTTCAACGCGAGCGTCCCGGTGCTCTCGAACTGGAACTTTGGCTGGCGCGGGTACAACTCCAGCTCGGACGTCCCAATGGCGCGCGGTCTCATCTGGCGGTGGCTATCTCGCGAAGCCACTCGCGACTGATCAGGAAAGCGGCCGAAGAGATGTACGAAGAGATCGAAGCGCAGAGCGAGCATTAGCTCGCACGGATTCGTGCCGCCTCGTGCGTGCGCGGGCGAGAGCCTCGGCGCTCCCACCGAAATCGAGGCTCGGAGAGGGGGCTACGGGGTGTACCAGATCGAAGAGGACCAGGCGCGTTCTTGGGCGTAACGCCGGATCGATTCGTCATCGCAGGCGGCCGGGCGGGCCGCACCCTCGAGGTTCAAACAAGCGCGTGTAGACGCGCGGCAGCTCGGGTTCTCGATGACGCGGGCGTAGTAGGCCGCTCTCTCGTTCGGGTCGAAATCGGGATCGGACCACGTCGCGCAGAGCGAAGCGGCTCCAGCGCCGCGAGGCTCACAAGTTGCCTCCTCGACAAACGCGCCGTTC
>SMVB01079118.1_pt1 | contig 14321 bp, 10 predicted proteins | sample 2456461 | NCBI WGS metagenome assembly SMVB01 (sample SAMN11095934, study PRJNA526329) | marine sediment metagenome | biome: Marine sediment; feature: Surficial sediment; material: Deep marine sediment; isolation source: Hadal surficial sediment | place: Pacific Ocean | collected 2014-05 | depth... | reverse complement strand
GGCGTATATCTCCGGACAATCCATCGTGCCGAAGCCCGCCATGCATTGGCTGTTTGTCGCGAACGGATTGTCGTTGGGAATCGCATAGGGAGGCACGCCATCGACATCCACCCGTACGATGGCGCCGAGAATGTTGTGCGTGTCCTGACCATTCTCCTCCGGGTCGCCGCCGCCGCCGCCGTCGCCAAAGCCGATATAGAGATTGCCGCCCGGTCCGAACGCCAAGTTCCCACCGTTATGATTTCCAAATGGCTGCGGCACCGTGAGCACGATGAATTCCGAAGCGGGATCCGGAAGACCGGAATTTGGATCGACCGTGAAGCGCGAGACGACGGATGTCAGCGGACCGCCACGCGTGTAGGACAGAAACACCTGCCCATTGTTTTGAAAGTCCGGATGGAATGCCATACCGAGAAGCCCAGCTTCATTCGCGCTGGAATCAACCCGAGAATCAATGTCCAGATATACACTGCTCGAGGCCACGTTAACGTCATGATCAAACACCCGCACAATGCCCCGTTGCTCAACAACATACCAGCGAGTGTCATCGCCTGGCGACTGCATCATGGCCACCGGGGAGGAAAATGATAGCTGCGTGAATACCGGCTCGATGACAACACTTAGCGGAGGTGGTGGCTGCGGCGGCGGGACGGGTGGCAGTGCATTGGGTTCCGTGCCGGCATCACCACAGGCCTGCAACGTCAATGTCACCAGGAACAGGTGGAGCATCGATTGGCTGGACCGTGTCTGCATTCGAATTCCACGCGGCAGCGATGCTGTACGGTAACACCAATCCATCCGCGAGCCCCCGCAGCAACGCCTGGCTGCAGGCATTTGGTGGCGGCGTCATTCCTTTGACAGGCCACCCCCACTCACGGCCCGCCGCTCGCAACCGCTTAGTCTCGTCCCGGCCAGCCGCTGTCCCAATAGGGAACTGCATCACTTACGTGTCGACGAGATCGACCTATACTGCGGACATGTCGATAAACAATACTTTATTCGACATATCGTCAATTCATGTCGGTATGATCGACACGTTCGCAAAACCTGTCGATTTTCCTCTGTTTTTTCGACATATAGGGCAGATCGGTCGATTTCATCGACCTATTGAGATTAACCTGCAAAGGCCGCCAAATGACTGATTTTAATCCAAAACTTCCATATAACGCGTTACCGTTGCTGCCACCGCCGCTGGAATTGATCGAAACCACCGAGATTCTGAAGAAATGCATTGATGCCCGCGTGGCCCTCGCGGAGCTGAAGCAGGCGGCCGAATTGATCCCCAATGCCGCGGTATTGGTCAATGCCCTGCCCCTGCTGGAGGCACGAGCCAGCTCGGAAATCGAAAATATTGTCACCACCACGGACAAACTGTTCGAGTTTGCGGATATTGCCGAAGACAAAGCCGACGCCGCCACGAAGGAGGCCCTGCGCTATCGGACCGCGCTTTACGAGGGCAGCAAGATGGTCCAACGTCGCATGCTAACCACGGATATGGCTATTCAAATTTGTAGCACTATCAAAGATATGGAGCTGGATCTTCGTTCAGGTTCTGGAACAAAACTGCAACATCGTGCTAGCGGAGAGCTCATCTATACGCCGCCCGAGGGTCAGGCGCTGATCCAGAAAATGCTCGATAACTGGCAGCAATTCATGCACGGCAACCAGGAACTGGATCCCCTTGTCCGCATGGCCATTCAACACTACCAGTTCGAGGCCATTCACCCTTTTACGGATGGCAACGGTCGTACCGGCCGCATCCTGAATATTCTCTTCCTGGTTGACCAGGGCCTGCTGGACACACCGATTCTGTATCTGAGTCGCCACATCATTCAACACAAGAGCGATTACTACCGATTGCTGCTCGAGGTGACGCGCAATCAAGCCTGGGGGGAGTGGATTCTCTTCATGTTGAAGGGCGTCGAGGAAACCTGCATCTGGACCACGGACAAGATCAAGACGATTCGTGAGCTGATGCAACACACCAGTAAGTTCGTGCAAAAGAAGTTGCCGAAGACTTATTCCTGGGAGTTGGTCGAGGCACTGTTCAAACAGCCCTACTGCCGCATCAGCAATCTTGTTAATACCGGCATTGCCAAACGCCAGACGGCATCTGTATACCTCAAGCAGCTGTGCGACATCGGCGTGCTGCGCGAATACAAATCCGGCCGCGAAACGCTTTTTGTGCACCCCAAGTACATCGAATTACTGACGGGTGAAGAAAATATCTGGATTTACTATGCCGGTGTAGAAACTGAAAATGAGGCGCTCGCCGCCGCCGAACTCTGATCGCGTCAGGAACGCCCACACGCCGCCATTGCGCGGATCGTCTTCAGCCAACCCTGCACTGTTCGATAAATCTGCGCTGCAACGTTAATCATGGCAATGCCAATGCGGGAATGATCCCTTTGCAAACGTCGCCGCAGGGCCGGGTAATCCACTTTGGCACCGTGCCGCCTGTCCATCGGGATGCGATTTACTGCAATAATTCGATCGATCTCTTGCGCCGCGATGCAGCGTGCCATCCGCAGACAGTCCGCTTCGAAACGACGCTTGCTCGCCTCGATTACCAGCAAGCGTTTGCCATTGAGAGCGATCAGCGCTGCCCTGCGAATGCCTTGCACCGCAGAGACGGCGTACTCCACCTGGAAAGGATATAACTCCCCGCGAGCGTCATGAATTGCAGCATCGCATCGGCCAACAAGCCACAAGCGACCGAGTGCGTCGAAATAACCTGCATCCCCGGTTCGATGCCAAAGGGTTCCGTCTACATCAATCTTGCTGTCTCTGTTTCGCCATGGGTCGGCATAGCCTTGCAACACATGTTTACCACTGACAACAATTTCACCGGTTTGCCCCGCGGCCAGTCTCAGGGCTGAGAATGTTTGTACGGTCCAGGGGCCCGACCTTGCACACTGTCGGTTCTCGATGATCCTCACGTCGCAGCCCGCAACCGGGCGACCGACGAGAAGCCCTGCGCCCTCGCGCATCTGAGCAAGGTCGCTTACGGAAACGGATTCGTCATCGATGCATGCGATCGGTTCAGCCTCGGTACTGCCGTAGACCAGTCGAATGCGGGCACCCGGCGCGATCGCTCGCAAGCGACCCGGCAACGCAGGACCCACCGGTCCACCGCCGGTGGAGAAACAGCGTATTTCCGGCAACGATGTCCGTGTTCTGGAACAGTAGCTTGCGATGCGATCAAACAATGCAGGGGACGCAACCATGCGCGTCGCACGCTCCTGAATAAGCTGCGCTACAAGCACTTTGGGACGCGCTTGTGCCGGATGCTTCATATCGCAGGCGGGAATAACACTCGTAATACCGGCGGCCAGGTTAAAGAGAACGAACATGGGCATCGCGACAAGATCGATATCGTCGGGCTTAAGTTCAGCGACCGGTGTCAGAATGGCGAACTGATTGCGCAGGAAACCATGCGTTCTGACGACGGCCTTGGGCTCGCCGCTACTGCCACTGGTAAAGGTCAGCAAGGCGGAATCTTCCAGGGAACGCCGCTCCGTGACCTGCGGCGTTGTGGCTCGATTACCGTCACAAATATTGATCGCACTGCCGCAGCTGCCGGCAACCGTGAAACGCAGGGGAATGCGGCGCAACTCCGGTGACAACAACCGCAACAGCATGATTGCCGGCGTGGCGATCAATGCCGTTGGTGGATGGGCACGCAAGCAACGAGCCAGCGTTTGTGCCCCGTGAGCCGGATCAACAAACGTGATGACAAGGCCTGCCTTAAGGACAGCCAACATGGCGATATAGGTTTCAATGGAAAGTGGTACGGCCAATAACACCCGATCGCCCGGGCGTAAAGCAGCCTGCCGTAATAATTCCGTGGCTCTGTCGATCCGCTCACTCAACTCGCCGTAAGATAAGGCTTGCCGGGCAAAACCGAGCCCCGAGATCAGGGCCGGCCGGTTTTTGATGCGCTCTACGGTACGGGCAAACTGATTGACAACATTCATGGGCTGAGCTTCCGTCCGAAGAGCTCATAGCAACGCATGTGTGCGGCACAATCGCGACTGATTTTCTGGCTGCGATTCTGCGTATGCATCAACGCACTAATTGCCTGCCGATAGCCCATTGCCTCGGCATTTTTCAACATATCGACAATCAGCACTCGCCCGAGACCGCTGTATGCCGTGCGCGGCAAGATGGCAATGGTCTTGATCACAATCGTATCAATCTCCGCAGGACGGCTGCTTTGCAGGTAGTCCGGTGGCGAAAAGACGAAACCAACGACCTGACCCTCGTGGCGGGCGACCAGCATCAGACGGGGATCCACCGTGCTCATTAACGGCACATACATTTTCACGAATTGGTCGTAGCCCAACGGGGTGTAGAGGGGACTGTCAGCAAATGCTTCGCACACCACCTGGTAAAGCCCCTGCATGTCTTCTGCCGGACAGTCTTGGTCGAAGGGTTCAATCGCCACGCCCAAATCGGCAAATTTATCCCGCAGCGTGCCAAGTTCAGGCTGACGATTTGGAAAGTCCGGGTTGAGCTCAGATACATAATTAAGATACGTGCTGAAACCCGTTTGCCTAAAATGCTGCGGCCACTCATGCGGATTATCGGGTTCCAGGAAGAACGGTTTTGCGCTTCCTCGCTCTGTAACGAACCGGTAGTTGCGCCATGTATTGCCGTCCATCGGGCCGATCGCGTAAGCGCAGCCATAAATTGTCAGCTCCCGGCATGCATGTTCGAGGAGCACTCTGGCACTCTCCACACTGTCAGCCGCATAGTGTCCAATGGCACCGCTGGGAGCATTATCAATAACCGCGGTGTCACGCCACCAGATCGAACAACGCGCACGTATGCGGCCATCCTGATCCAGTGCTGCGAAATGCTGATCCGCATGATCCGTTGCGAGCAGCGCGGGTTCAAAACCGGTCGTATCGACGACTCCGGCATAGTCACTTTGCTGCATATCGAAAATGTCATACATGAGAATGCTCCCGCAAGATGAATTAAGGAACCTCTGATTTATTTTGGAGCCAAGATATGAGTTCACAAATAGATCAGAGGTTCCTTAAGTGCCTGGAACATCCAGGAGAAGAAATGTCGCAACAGAAACAGCGGGAATGAGTACGTTGTCGAAGCCTCGTCTTCCCGCCAGTTCCGCGATGCAACCGGTAACAGCCATGGCAAGCGCAACACCGATCGTATGCAGCAGGCTCAGATCGGTAAATGAACGCAACGCTATTTGCGTAATGAGAAAAGTAACCGCCGCAAACGCCATACAACCACTCAGCGTCTTGCCGTTCGCGAACCCACGCAACGGACCGAAAGGCCAAAGACGCCCGATAATTGCCGCGGCGGCATCGGCAAACGTCAGGATTAACAGCGGAATGATATACAGCAATGGACGTTCCCCGGTCATGAGCAGCAGTGCTGCAACAGACAGCGCAAAATAAATTTCACCATAGGAAATACGCTGGCTATCGTGCAGGCATGCACCAATACCGCGTCGCAGCCACGGCGATATTCTGACGGCAATCATCCAGGCAACGACCACGCCCAACGCCGTACAGATCTGCCAGGGCGAAGTGAGAAAGACGGGGAAGGTCAACGCTGCCAAACCGGTGTAAATGTGCAGGGCTTTTCGTTTCAGTTCGTTGCCGATTCCACGGCGACATTTCAGTCGACTTGCAAGCCCCATTGCAGGTACCAGTAACAACGAAGGAAGGGCCAGAGCGAAGAGTGTATTTTCCACTAGAGCACCTCCTCAACAATAAAGTCGCGGTAGAAAAAGGCTTTGTCTTTTTGGTGCAATTCTTTGGCAAGCTGGCGTTTTTCGATCAGCACAGCGCCCAGGCTCGCGGGCCGCTTGCGGCTCACCACGACATTCCAGTACACCAGGCGACAACCAGGGGCGCCGCTGCGCACGAGATGTCCCAGGAGTTCCTCGTAAGCCGCCGCAGACATGTATTCGAAGATGTCGCTCAGGTTGCAACCTGCCAGACTCGCCGCAGGAAGCTCCGTGAGGACGTCTTCGATCGCCTCGCAGCGCCACTCCAGTGCCTGCAGGTTGTCTCGAATTGGTGCGAAATTTTCCTCGCGGAGTGAGTACGGCAGCGCCGTGCGAAAACGACCACAGAGAATCCACTGAAGATACGGATTGTCAGCAGGACGTTGCACAATCAGGGCATTGGGGATTCTGCGCTGCAAACTGCCCCAAACGGTCTCTTCTGCAAAGCGCATAAAACTGGGATCGCGGCCCAGCCTGCCCAGAGACTCACGCGCAAAAAACAAACGACACATCCAGTCCCAGCGGCGCGTATTCCAGTGCGTCTCATAGAAGCAGCGACGCTCGACTTCGGTCTCAAGCACGAAAAGTCGTTCAATTCTGTCACGCCCATGGATCAATGGCAGGACAAAACGACGGAACGCCCGCAGATAGCGTTCGAATTTTCCGCCTTGGGCAATCCCCTGCTCGATCTGGTGTGCGTTTCGGTCCCAAAAGGCCCTGGACTCGGCGGATAAATCCTGCCTGCAACGCTGATACAGGGCCGGCCGCTGATGGCTGGCATTTTGGCCGAGAAGTTCGAGCAATTCGGTGTAGGCAAGATTCCGGTAGGCGGCAACGCGGAGTTCGAGGCAGGCAATCTGTGCCGGACTCAGGTCAACGGCGAGCACACGTTTTGCGCCGGCACCGACGAGTGCCAGCGTGTTGTCACCGGCAGAGGCGATGGACAAATAGGTACCGTCGACTTTTACATCGATCGCCTCAAGCAACACATCGGCGTCCTCCCAGCACTGGGCATAACGGATCTGTTGGAAATCGGCTTTTGCGGCAATCTCTGCACTCATCATTGTCTCCGGCTGCACATAAGGATTTCGATGACTGCAGCATCGGCGTATCGGGAGCGAGATGCCTGAGCAAGCGCTAATGAATGGCTGCGGAACCCCTGAGGAAAACCTGATGGCGAAATAAGTCAGTTTATCAATGAGTTAGAAGCGGGGTAATTGAGCTTCATGACGGCTCGCAGCCGCGCTGGTCGTGCCTCGCGAGACGCTACGGGTGTGCCGATAGACTGATGGTTGGAGCGTCTCCTGAGGCGCGACCCGAGCACGATCCCGGCACGCATGCCAGTCGTGCCAAAGCGGGCAATAACAGTAGATCCGTAATGACGGCGGTCAGCATGGCAAAACTGGTCAGCAGGCCAAACCACGCCAGCGAACGGATCTCGGCAAGCCCCATGATCATGAAACCGCCACAGAGAACCAGGCTGGTCATCAGCAGAGAGCCGCCAGACCGGCGGATGGAACTCGTTATTGTCAGGCTTAAATCGTCATCGGTCTGCCTTGCCGGACGCAGGATATGCATCGTGTCATCCACAATCAGACCGAGAATCACGCTAGCGATCGTGGCCGTAGCGACATCCAGAGGAATCCCGATCCAGCCCATTAAACCCAGCGTTGCCGCAATGGGAATCAAGTTGGCCGGAACGGCAAACAAGGTCCGTTTTCGCGAACGGGTCGCGATCGCAATGACCAGGAGTATCAAACCCAGCGCGGTCGCGAATCCTGCGATTTGCGACCGGACTATTCGATCTACGATTCGCGTATAGAGGTTAGCGTAACCTGCTGCCTGTACGGTCGTCCCCGCTGGAAATTCCGCCCGAGCCTGGATCTCCATCAGCAATGACTGCACCGATCGCGCAGACATCATGGGTGCTGCAAATGTCACGCGCAATTCTTCCTGAGCGACAATCATTGCATTCGCCGTGACCGGCGACAGTAACCGCATGCGCACCAAAGCCGCTCTGATCTCGCCCTCCGGCAGCGCCGATGGGCGAATATCCCGGCCAACACCGAGCGCGTCCAACAGCGACCAGCTCCAGTCAATCGCTTCGATATCACGGACTGCCTGCTGCCATTTTTGCAAGCTGTCGAGTACATTGCCGGCCAGCACATTGTCAGCACGAATGACATAGTCGATGGGTGCATAGGCACCGATTTCTGACTCGATGAAATCAGAATCCAGACGTGCAGGATGATCATTGGCAAGATACGCGATCGAATAAGTGTCGGTCTCAATACGCGCCAGACCAACTCCGGCGATGCCGACCAACAGCATGAAGACCGCTATGACTGTTCGCGGATAGCACTCGCCGATCACGCACAGGCGAACCGCAGCAGCATCCAGGAATGACTCTGCCGCAACCGGTTCTGCCCATGAGAACGAAAGGCTGACAATGACAATGCTGCACGCAGCAAGAAATGCCGCCAGCATCCCGATCGCACCGAAGAGACCGAGGTTTTGCACCACCGGAAGGTCAGACAAGGTCAACGCAAGAAATCCGATGGCGGTTGTCAATGAGGTCAACAGGCAGGGACCGAACACGGCTGCGATGCCATTTATTACGCGGTTTTTTCGATCAACGTTCAGCGGTTGCCGCGCTACGGAGCGCAGCATGTGCACACAATCCGCAATGCCGATTACCAGCACCAGTGTCGGCACGACCATGGTAACCATATTGATTTGTTGCCCGAGTGCAGCATACAGACCCATCGTCCAAATCGTTGCAACACTTACCGCCAGCAGCGTAACGACCACTGGACCGATACGTCGGAAAAAGGCGCTTAACAGCACGAACATGACCAAGTGTGCAGCAGCCAGTATCAAGGCCGAGCCTTCGGTCGACGCCTGGTTGAGACTGTCGTAGATGACGCCGTACCCGGCGAAGTGTGCGGGCCATTGATTCTCCCGCAACACGGCGGCAAGATCGACGAGAATGTCGTGCCGGCGTGATTCAAGATCGTCTCCACCCGTCATCTGTACAAGCAGCACCGTCGTCCGGCCATCGTCACTGAGCAGTCGCTCCCGGGCTTCGCGCAGCGTTAGCGGCACCGTCGCGATTGAACTGACATTTGCAACACCGTCAACGTAGAAGAGTTGATCCGTCAGCTCGGCAACCTGCTCCACGCCGGCATCCGTATCGAAGTCGGTGGCCGATGTAATCGCAATGATCACGATCTCATCGCTGCCAAAACGCTGCTGAAATTGTTGGTATTGCAGCAACGCCGGATCATTGCGTGGATACCACATGTCCAGCGAATTCGAAACGCGCAATTGAGGCAACTGCGTTAGTGCGGCGGCGGTCACACCAGCACACAGAAACAACAGGTGGTAACGGTATTTCCATAGCGCTTGCACAGATCGCTGCCACGGCATCATCATGCTGCCTTCTCGTCAGCGGTCAATCGACGGATCGTGCCGGTTGCGCCGTTGATCTCGACCCAGTCGCCGTCATGCAACCATTCGCAGGCGTTTTCCACACCGACGACGCAGGGCAGACCCAACTCGCGGGCTACAATCGCAGAGTGAGAAAGCAAACTGCCACGTTCCATGATCATGCCGGTCACGAGAGGGAATATTGTTACCCAACCCGGATCCGTGCGTTCGGCAACCAGGATTTCGCCTGCCTGAACATTGGCTGTGCGGGGATCGCGAACAATGCGTACCGGCCCGCGAACGATGCCCTGTGAACAAGCCTGCCCTTTTCTCAGGAATTCATCCGTCTCGACTTGCTCTGACTCGACCTCTCGCCGCGACGCCTTAAGCTGTGCCGGACCACACGTCAGGAAGCGCCGCGGCGGATTGGGCAAAGATCGGTAATTGCTGAATTCCTCTCGACGAGCGGCAATGATGCCTCGCAATGCAATACTTGCACCGGTGCCCTGTACAAAACGAATCACTTCGCCAACTTCAAGATAGAAAATATCTTCGCCGGCTTCGATGATGTTCTGCGCCTGCAGTTGCTTGCCGATCTCAACAAAGATTGCACGAACCCGTCCATAAACGCGGGTGCGCTCAAAGCGCAGGTTTTCCCGATCGCGCACTCTGTCCCTTGCGAGACCCAGAACGCGCTTGAATATGAAACGGCGCAGCGCGCTGCCATGAAATGCAGCCAGGACCTCGCGCTCCGCATCGCGTCGCGCGCAACGGGTATCCGGCTGTATGACCTTCACCATCTGCGCCATTTGTCCTACTGCACGCAGCATTGGCAAGGGGTCGTCGACCACGGTCTGGCTCTCCAGTTTGAGCTCATCCATGCAACGGTCACCGAATCGATCGAGATAGGCGTCGAATTCTTTCTGGAATTCGACCCGTGTTGCAATCGCTTGCCTGATCGATCCCACCGTCGCATGACGCAGCAAAGAAACGAAGTCAGCGTCACCGCGAGCCAGCTCTGCCATTTTTTGCATCCGTTGAACGGGTTCGAGACTGATCATCCCCGCTTCGCCACTCACGAGATTGTTGTGCACACCCGCAAGTTCCTCGGCAAGCCAGAGATCACAAAGCTTGCGCAACGCACCGTGAAATACCATGCAGTAAAGATCATTGATCAATGGCACATCCCAGGCTGGAATAACCCGCGCCTCCAGTTCCTCGTACTGATCCACCAGCTGTTCGAGCGTCATCCGCTGCAGATCCTGCGGGGCCAGCGCTTTTTCAATCTTGCGATGGAATTGCTGCACGCGTCGGCTGTGGCCAATCAGCCGGCTCATCAAGCGCCAGGAAACTCTGAGCAGACCAAGCATTCCTCGAATTGCGGCGAAGCGGCTCTCATCCTCGGCTTGCGGCACCGCAGAATCCGGCAGCGACTGCGTCACGCCCATCATCTGCTCCATGAAACGGCGATTGAAGCGGAAGCCGGGCGTCAACATGAGCAGTCGATACCAATTGAGAAGGTTGTAGTAGACGCGGCCGTCAATCAGGCCAATCATTTGTTCATAGGTCTTTGCGTTCGCCTGAATAGTGTCTTCGCTGACGCCGATGACGCGACCGAGATAACGATAGGCAGCAGCATACGCAGAGCGCGCGACGGAGAAGGTCAGCGGCGTGGTCACGCCACCATAACTTTCGACAATATTGCTGTTATCCCAGAGCGCGTAGTTGCTGCTCGCAACCGGCCTGTCGAGCGTCGTGATATCACGACTTTGCAAGAGATAAAGGCGACCTTTACAAATTGCCCATTCAATATCCTGCGGCCGACCGCAGAATTTGCTGACTTTTCGGACCAGAATGGCGACCTGCCGAACCTCAGCGAGCGTGAGTACTGGATTAGCCGCATCGAGCAGTTCACTCTTGCAAATGTTGCCGCGGTCGTTAACTCGCCAGGTATCGCCCTGCTCTTCTCCACTTACCAGCGCATCGCCGAGTCCTCGCCCGGCGGCAACAATGGCAGTGTTGCAGTCACCACTGACCGGATCAGCCGCAAATGCGACGCCGGCTGTCTCTGCCGCAATCATGGCCTGCACCATCACCGCCGGTACCGGTATTTCGCCATCAATGCCCTGCGACTGGCGGTAACTGAGTACGTGCTCGCTTGAAGCAGACTTCCAGACTGCGCTGACATAGTGGCAGACATTCGCCTGATCGATATTCAGGAAGGTATCGAGTTGACCTGCGAATGAATGGCGCTTGCCGTCTTCATCCGCCGCAGACGAACGGACGGCGAGTCGTTCATCGCCAGTGAAAAGTTCACTGATCGCAAGCGTAATTTGCTCACGTACCTGCGCGCAACATGTAAGGCTGGCGTCGCTCGTGACGGGCTCATCCTGGGCCGCCAGCGAGGACCCGCAGGCGGCGGGATCGATGACGAAAAACTTCGGCACACAAAATCCGGCGGTCGCCAGTTCTGCCAGCCTTAATGCCTTGTTCCCTGCCCAGCTCGCATCGGTCGCACAATCTGTTTGATGTATGTAATTCATGATCTTAGTCACCCCAGTAAAAATGGTAAGGGACCGAGACACAGATACAGCGTCAGTGCCACCAGACCTGACGTCGGCTCGATGGCGATGTCAGCCGAGGGCCGCTGTCTCCATGCATGTCTCAGCAGTGGCAGTGCTGCCGCTAATCCAAGCAGCGGCAACACCACAGCGACGATCGAATAATTCAGCGTTGCCGTGAGATACGGCAGCGCGTTCAGATACGTCATTGCCGCTGCAGCAATGCAGGCAATCCAGATGGCAACCGATTTTGGAGCACCCCACAGGCCGCTGTAGGTTTCCACGCCCGTACGTTCTTTTGCAGGCGCCTTTATCTTGCGGCCGATTTCCAGAACCAGGCCGCAAAAGAAACTCAAGGCCAATAGCCAGCCCAAACCCGCCGGCATGACATTGCAGACACACAGCCAGTCGAAAGCACTGATGTAGAACGCGATAAGCGGCATGACGAGCATGTGGCTCAGGAGGTAAACCGACGGATGTTTGCGCAACCAGGCCGGTACGAAAAACTCCTTCGTCATGAGTCCCATGTAGATCCAGACGCCCACCAGGAGCGGCACGAGTCCAATGTCGATATAGATGGCAACAGCGAACTGAATTGCGGCACCGATACCGGCGAGCGTTGCCAGTTCCCTCAGAGTCACCAGGCCACGGGGAACGGCACGATGGGGTCGGTAGCGAGAGTCGGTCTCGAAATCCTTGAATTCGTCTGCAACGCGCAGCTGGAAAAACAGGATCAGAGTGCTCACTGCTGCGCCGGCAATCTGGACCAGCGGCGGCATGCCAGGATCTTCCTGCTGCAAGGCAGAAAAGAGCAAGACGGACAGGCAGAAAATGACAACCAATGGCCCATGCGCCAAAATCGGAAACCGTTCCTGCTGATAGATCCACCAACGATTATTCATTTTAGTTTCTCCCTTGCATGGGCTCACCACGCGACAGTGAGCGGTGTGCACTCGCAAAGTCGCCTGAGCAAAAAGCCCCGATAATGGATAGTTCGCCCGCCAGTACGATGGCGCCGCAGACTTCGGCCAGCGCACTGCTTTTGCCTTTCCCGGCGAGACCCAGAATGTCGAGGCACGCTTTGGCGCTGGGTAAACCGGTACCACCGCCGACCGTCCCGACCATGATGTTGGGCAGGGTAACGCTGGCATAGAGGTCGCCGGCTGCGGTTGTTTCCACTCGTGTAATGCCAACAGCCGACTCCGCCACACAGGCGATGTCTTGCCCGCAGGCGAGATACAGGGCCGCAATTCCATTGGCGATGTGTCCGTGTATTCCGGTGGTACCGCTCATAACACCGCCGATGGCAGCCGCGTACCAGTAATCGACCATGTGTTCCGGCGTTGTATGCAGTTGTGATTCAACCAGTTCACGAGGAATGGTCACTTCGGCGACCACACGTTTGCCACGCACATCGGCCATGGATTTGGCCGATGCTTTTTTGTCGCCCGAAAAATTGGCTTCCAGAAACCAGTAACGGGGTTGGACGGGCGCGTGCTCCAGAATAAGTTTGCATATTGCGTCGCTGGCAAAAGTCACCATGTTCTGGCCGGATGCATCTCCCGTTGAAAAGCAAAGATCCAGATAGACCTTATTGCCCTCGATTGTTGGCTTCGCACTTAGCAGCTTTCCGTGCGAGGTTATTCCGCCGACGATGTCGTGGAGCTGGTCATGCTGACCCGCGATGAATGCGGCGAATCGTGTTGCCTCAATAAGATTGTCAAAAGCAAACACAGGCGTTCGACTGACACCCTTCGCCACCACACGTGCAGTACAACCTCCGGCCGCCGTCAGGAGTCGGGCGCCACGATTGTAGGAAGCCACCAGCGCGGCCTCGGTAGTCGCCAGCGGTACGCGGTATTCAGTCGTGCCTGCGGCCCCGTGAATTTGCAGCGGTCCCGCGAGGCCGACGGGAATATTGATGGTGCCGATATAAGACTCTATGTTGTTTTGATAAACCGTGGCCTGTCGCCGTGCCTTGCCGTTGAAGAGTTCGTCGCGAATTTCAGGACAAGCCAGGTGCGACCAGCGCCTGGCAGCCTTAAGAGCCGCCTCATCGTTGCCCGCAGCGACTATCGGTACTGCTTTCGTGTTCAGGGCTTCAGTGGTGTTCATTTCAGGTTCCCCATAAGGAATGCATCGAATGTGGATGCACTGTTGCGCCCAGGCTCCTGAGAAACCTGATTGAGCGGTAATTGATCACTGATGAATCGCTGATGAATTTGTCAGGAACGCATAGCTATGCGATTCCTCCCGGGAACCGGTGTGATCTACTGGAATCGCCCCGTTTATCGCCTGCTCGACTGGATTACCCCAATTGACGCTCAGGCGGAATCTGCTAGGGTGAGCGGCTGGAATCGCTGGCGAACATGCCAGAAAACACACGAACGAACGGCGCAGGTGCGGGTCTCATGATCATCCAGCGCGCCGCAACGCCCACTTCACGGGAACTTCTTAATCACCCTGGGAACATCGAATGAACAAGTTTTTTGCATACCTGGCCACTGGCTTTCTGTTGTTTGGCTGCAGTCAGACCGACGCGCCCGCCGACACACCCAAAGATACGG
>SMVB01175516.1_pt1 | contig 14326 bp, 21 predicted proteins | sample 2456461 | NCBI WGS metagenome assembly SMVB01 (sample SAMN11095934, study PRJNA526329) | marine sediment metagenome | biome: Marine sediment; feature: Surficial sediment; material: Deep marine sediment; isolation source: Hadal surficial sediment | place: Pacific Ocean | collected 2014-05 | depth... | reverse complement strand
CAAAGACCGCTTCCTCTTTTGAGACCAAGCTGTTGTGAAGAAAGACAACCCAAAGCAATAGTAAGAGCAGCGGTATCATTAACAACAACACGGTCGAAATGCCTTTACTCAGCGATGTTCCCATTTCTCCAATCTCCTCTGGTTGATTTAAACTTGAACGAACGTCTTGAATTTCAACAGCGACATGTGTCACTTGAGAGCGCTCCGGCGAGACCGAAGCACTGAAATAAAAGCCGATCACCAGCAGCAGTGCGAGCATGGTCCCTGCGGCGATCCAAAAGGAGGCGTTGCGCTGAGAGCCGCGCTCGCTATCGGTTTGAACTCCGCCCAAACTGCGACTCAACCGTTCAGCCTGTTCAGTCGTTAACACGCCTTGCTCACGCATCCGCGAGATGCGACTCTCATAGCTCACCTTTTATCTCCCTGATTCTTTTAATGCCCTCTTCGGAATCCAATTCACCTTGCTCTATCCGGGTTAATGTGGTCTCGATCCTCTGGGTGTCCTGGGCTCGTTCCAGAATCAACCTTTCGATCAGAGCATCCAGGCGCTTTCGAAGCGTAGGGTAGGTGATGCCGAGGTGTTCAGCCAAGGTCTTCAAATTGCCACCACAGACGATTAATTCCTCGGCCAGGTGCATATCCTCTGCAGTAAGACGCGCCAGTGGTTGCTGATGAACATCTCCGTTCAAGCTAAGCTTGCCGCATTCACAGCTGAGGCGTGTGAGCCTCATTTTTCTTCCAACACACAAAGGGCACTCTTTGATCATTTAAATAAAACCGACTCTGAATTTTAAAAATATACTATAATATCAAAATAGATGATGTCAAATTTTAATAATATTAAATACGACAAGTGGAAGGTAAAGGCTATCGCCAACTAAGTTGATAAGCGTCAGGAGGCATCCATGTTATATGCTGCATACGGATCCAATCTACATCCTGTGCGACTTTTGACCAGGTTGCCCGGGTCTCGATTCCTCGGCGCCGCTGCGGTAGCCGGCAAAAAACTTCGTTTCCACAAACGCAGTCAAGACGGATCGGGCAAGTGTAATATCGTCGCAGGCAACGGCCGTGTCCATGTTGCCGTGTATGAAATAAACGCGCGGGAAAGGGATCTGCTGGATCGGATCGAGGGAGTGGGCTCAGGCTATTGTGTAGCAGCGGTCGAAGCGTCCGGTTTCGGAAAATGCTTTACCTACGTTGCGCCTCCATCTTACATAGACGACAAGCTTCGGCCATACTCATGGTATAAGGAACTCGTTTTAGTGGGATGCGAAGCACTGGAATTTCCAATCGACTACATTGCGATGATTGCGAACATTGCTGCAATCGATGATGCTGATAAGGAAAGGTACGCTGCCAACATGCAGCTGGTTGGGCATGCCCGGATGTCATCTGTGGCGCGGTAAACAAGGAAATTTATGATGAAAGGCCATGTCGCGTGCCTGCTTGCAATCGCCTTTATGCCCACAGTTGCACTCCCCGCTTCGATCCTGGACCTGGCCTGGTTGTCAGGTTGTTGGTCGTTAAACAATCAGCAAGTGGGGTCCGCAGAACATTGGATGCCACCGGCGGGCGGTACGATGCTTGGCGTAAGCCGCAGCGTTCGAGATTCGAAGACGGTAGCCTTTGAGTTTATGCGGATTATCGAACAGGACGATGGCGGCCTCGTGTTCATCGCCTCGCGATGGGGCAAAGTACAACAAGCTTTTCAATGGTAAGTCTCAGTGATCGCGAAGTGATTTTTGAAAACCCCGACCATGACTTTCCGCAGCGGGTGATCTATCGTCTGGTGTCAGATGAACATCTGATTGGCCGCATCGAAGGCACGATTAACGGCAAGCACAGAACAGTAGATTTTCCGTTGAAGAGAATGGAGTGTGGGTCTGGGTCTGGGTCTGGTAAACCAAATTCGTGAGATCCCGAACAGTAATTCTGATCGCTCTGAGTGCGATTCCGATGGTTGCGGTTTTCTTCCTCGGGCCGGTTCCGCAGGACCCGTCATACCACGAATTCGCAGACACGCGGTCCATACTGGGTATTCCCAATTTCTGGAATGTAGTTTCGAATTTTCCGTTCCTGCTGGTCGGCGGCCTGGGTTTTTACTATTTGAGATCGATCAATCAGCCTGGCATATTGCCGGATCTGCACCTGGCTTATGTCGTTTTTTTCGCCGGTATATTGCTGACGGGTCTTGGCTCCGCTTACTACCACTACGCGCCGGACAATGCCACCCTGATCTGGGACCGGTTGGCGATGACTCTAGGATTTATGGGGCTCATTACGATCATAATCGGCGAACACATATCTTTGCCGGCCGCGAAGCGATGGCTGATTCCACTGGTGATAGTAGGCGCAGGGTCAGTCGTCTACTGGGGCATCACAGAGGCACGTGGCTCGGGAGATCTTCGACCGTATGGGATCGTGCAGTTTCTGCCGATGTTGCTGATTCCCCTGATCTTGCTGCTGTACCGTTCGGTATTTAACCGCGTGAGCTTTTATTGGTTCGTAATGGCCCTGTACGTACTGTCCAAGCTGTTTGAGCACTTCGATTTTGATGTCTACGGATTCGGAGAACTTATCAGTGGGCATTCACTCAAGCATGTTGTAGCGGCAGTGGCGCCGCTGGTTCTTCTTCACGGGTTCTATAGCCGTCAACCACGCAGCGAGGTCTCTGCAATGTGAAACAGAACTTCTGTGCCGGAAGAATATCGCCCGTCAAGGGGTTACTCAATTGCTGACGGGTAAGATTGGTCCTCATGGGTGATTGAGACCGGCTTTTTTTCATCCTCGACTCGGGTGATGATGAACATCAGGGTATTTTCTGTTCCAGCAGGAGCAGAATCGACGAGGATGCCAGCAACCGTTTGGGTCGCATACTGTATTTGTACGCGGGAACCGTTCTTTATTACAGCCCGACCCACGATGGTGGTAAGCAGTGGTTTGCGTTTTACTCTGCCCAGGTAGTAGATGCGTGCAACGATTTCCTGGCCGGGATAACAGCCCTTGGTAAAACTCACTGCCCCCAATTGATCGTAGCCAAGCATTTGCGGGATGAATTTTTCCGTGGTGCTCGCATCCAGCCATGCCACGCCATGATTGAGTTCTGACTGCCGCCAGCGGTCAGTTGCCTCATCGCTTTGGGTGCCTTCCGATACCACCGTGTAGCGCAACGGCAGGCTCCCGGGCGCGAACACCGGGCTTGCCGGATCGTCTGGATGGGGAGGCAACACCCCGCAGACCTGCAGTTTATCCAACGGCTTAATTTCCACCTTTGACCTGAAAATATAAATACGCAACCTGTGCACAATGGAAGGCAGCAATTGCGCAGATCCAACGACCATGTAATGGTCATTATGCCGGCCGATCAGCAGCAGTCCAAAGACTTTTCCTTGGGGCGAGCAGTACGCTGCGAATGTGGATTGCCCGTCTTCCAGTGCGGATATATCGGCACTCAGTTGCGCCTGTAGGAAGGAACCGGCATCGGGGCCGAAAAACCGTGTGGCGGACAGGTAGGGCAGTTGGATCATGATCGATTGCCGTAAATGAAATGCATGTCATGCATTGTAGCCAAATTTATTGACTGTATCTGGTAAATCTGCCTTGAATGTGCGGGTACGAATCAGTAGGCTTGTGAGCACTCCTTGCTGAACACGGCAATATCACTTTGCAGGAGTACAAGATCGATCAGGCCCTACGGGATAGCAATACAAAGATGTCAGGAACAGAGAAAAACAAACTTTCCACGCCGACAAAAAAACCAGAGCCTGTTGCAGACTCATCGAAGGAGGGAAAGGCAGGCGCTGCAGACAGGGGCAAGCATACGGGTCCGCCTGCGGCAGTCGAAATAGGTGGCAGGAAAGGCCTGGAGCCGACCCGCTTTGGTGATTGGGAAAAGAACGGCCGGTGTACTGATTTTTGACCCGGCACCCTCGAAATCCTGAGTAGAAGATAAACATGAAAGAAAAACAACGACCCTTGTCCCCGTTCATGATCGGGCCATATTACCGGCCCCAGTTAACTTCCATTCTGTCCCTCACGCACCGGGCGACCGGTATTTTCCTCAGCATCGTGGGTGCACCGCTACTGCTGTGGTGGATCAGCGCGGTGAGCAACGGCCCGGAAGCCTATGACGCTTTTTTGGTTTTCATGGGTGGTTGGATCGGGCAGCTGAACTTGCTCGCCTGCCTGTTCAGCTTGAGTTTTCATTCCCTGAACGGTGTCCGGCACTTGATTTGGGATACCGGTAGGGCGTTGGACCTCCGCAGCGTCTACGTCACGGGCTGGGTGGTGCTGGCGGGGACTGTGGTGTCTACCGCAATTCTGATGGGGCTGTTGTTATGAGCATGGTAAATCCACTGGCCAGGGCCCATGGCCACGGCAGTGCAAAGGAGGGTGTTCACCACTGGTACGCACAGAGGGCTTCTGCAATCCTGCTTGTTTTCCTGGTTGGCTGGATGGTTTATTCCATGTTCAGATTGGCCGGTACCGGGCACGCAGAAGCGGTTGAATTTATTTCCAGCCCGATCAACGCGGCTTTGCTGGTGGTGCTGCTGGTCTCACTGTTTTACCATGCCATGCTGGGCTTGCAGGTGGTGATTGAAGATTATGTACACCAACCATCGGTGGGAGTAGTCCTGTTACTGCTGACCCGGGCCGGGGCATACATCGGCATGGCCATCGGCATTATTCATGTACTCAAACTAAGTGTGGTGTAACGGATAACGTGTGCATAGCAGAGACCCACAAATGACTCAAGTCAAGGCACAGTCCGCAGGTAATGGTTGTTCCCTTAACCAGGGCTGTAACGCAGGATTGAGTCATTTGTGGGTCTCCCTTCGGGCGCGGCGAGAAGCCGTCATCTGCGGCGTTGCGCCTCTTGGAAAGGACATGCCATTCCCGGCGAGACGCGCCTTGCAGCTAACGGCTTCTCGCCACGCTGATATGTACACGTTATCCGTTACACCACACTACCCATTGGATCCTGATTGATGAGCAGGTCTTACGAACTCGAACAACACAAATATGACGTAATCGTCGTCGGCGCGGGTGGCGCCGGGCTGCGGGCCACAATGGGCCTGGCGGCGACCGGGCTGTCGACCGCCTGCATCACCAAGGTTTTTCCTACGCGCAGCCACACGGTGGCGGCCCAAGGCGGAATGTCCGCGGCGCTGGGCAACATGGGGGAGGACGACTGGCGCTGGCACATGTACGACACCGTCAAGGGCTCCGACTGGCTCGGAGACCAGGATGCCATCGAATACATGTGCCGCGAAGCGGTTCCGGCGGTGATTGAACTGGAGCACTTTGGTGTGCCGTTTTCCCGTACCGAGGATGGCCGCATCTACCAGCGCCCGTTTGGCGGCATGACCACGCATTACGGCGAGGGAACAGCGCAGCGAACCTGTGCCGCGGCAGATCGCACCGGTCACGCGATCCTGCATACGCTTTACCAGCAATCGCTCAAACACGATGCAAATTTCTACATTGAATACTTCGCCATTGACCTGTTAATGGATGATTCGGGCACCTGCCGCGGATTGCTGGCGTGGAACCTGGTAGATGGCACCCTGCACCTGTTCCGGTCGCACGCGGTGATTCTGGCCACGGGTGGTTGCGGTCGGACCTACTTCTCCTGTACATCCGCGCACACCTGCACGGGTGATGGCAACGGCATGGTGTTGCGTGCCGGTTTGCCTTTGCAGGACATGGAGTTTGTCCAGTTTCACCCCACCGGGGTCTACGGCGCTGGTGTGCTGATTACCGAAGGCAGTCGTGGTGAAGGCGGATTCCTGACCAATTCGGAGGGTGAGCGCTTCATGGAGCGTTATGCACCCAATGCCAAGGATCTGGCATCGCGGGATGTCGTCAGTCGCGCGATGACGCTCGAGATCAGAGAAGGCAGGGGTGTCGGTCCGAAGGAGGATCACATCTACCTGAACCTGCAACACCTGGGAACGGATGTGATCAACGAACGCCTGCCGGGTATTGCTGAAAGCGCCAAGATTTTCGCCGGTGTGGATGTCACCAAGGATCCTATCCCTGTGCTCCCGACGGCGCACTACAACATGGGTGGAATTCCTACCAATTACATGGGTGAAGTCGTAACGCTGAAGGACGGAGATCCTGATACGGTGATAGCGGGATTATTTGCGATCGGCGAAGCGGCCTGTGTTTCAGTTCACGGAGCCAACCGCCTGGGTTCAAACTCGTTGCTGGACATCATCGTTTTTGGCCGGGCCGTGGCTCATCGTTGTGCTGAAGTAATCAAGCCGGGGGCTAAGCACCCGGATTTACCGCAGTCTTTGGTGGATACCCTGTTGGCCGATTTTGATGGTTTACGCTACGCCAGCGGTTCGTGTTCAACCGCGGAAATTCGTGATGAGATGCAACAGGTCATGCAAAGTAATGCCGCTGTTTTCCGTACCGGCGAAGTGCTGGCCGAAGGTTGCAGGCTGATTGACGATGTCAACGTCATGTTCAGCGAGGTTGGGGTAACAGATCGCTCGCTGATCTGGAATTCAGATCTGGTGGAAACGCTTGAACTGCAGAATCTCCTGGGCTGTGCAGTGACCGGGATGTATTCCGCCAGCAACCGTGAGGAAAGCCGCGGCGCTCATGCCCGCGAGGATTTTCCGGACCGGGACGATGAAAATTGGATGAAGCACACGCTTTCATGGCTGAATGAAGACGGCAGCGTTCGCCTGGATTACCGGCCGGTGCATCTGTATACGCTGACCGATGATGTTGAAGTTGTACCACCGAAGGCGCGGGTGTATTGAGCAATCTATGGAGTGAGACAAAATGGCCGAGTTTCAATTACCAAAAAACTCAAGAATAACCAAGGGCAAAGACTTCCCGGCACCCGGGGGCGCCACCAATACGAAGACCTTCCGTGTTTATCGCTGGAATCCGGACGATGACAATAATCCGAGTATCGATACCTACGAGATCGAGCTGGACAGTTGCGGGCCAATGGTGCTGGACGCTATGATCAAGATCAAGAACGAAATTGATGCAACGCTCACCTTCCGCCGTTCCTGCCGCGAGGGCATCTGTGGGTCCTGCGCGATGAATATCGATGGCATTAACACGCTGGCCTGCATCCAGCCCATAACGGAGATCAAAGGTGCGGTAAAAATCTATCCCTTGCCACACCTGCCAGTGGTCAAGGATCTCGTTCCTGACATGGACCATTTTTACGCCCAGTATGCGGCCATCCGGCCGTGGATTCGCACCCAGAGTGCTGCGCCATCCGACAGCGAACGGCTGCAGTCCAAAGAAGATCGTGCAAAGCTGGATGGCTCGTATGAATGCATTCTTTGCGCCTGTTGTTCCACTGCCTGTCCAAGTTACTGGTGGAACAGCGAGCGTTACCTTGGGCCGGCCATCTTGTTACAGGCCCATCGCTGGCTGGTGGACTCCCGCGACGAAGCGACCGGTGAGCGTCTGGATGAACTGGATGACCCTTTCAGGCTGTATCGCTGCCACACCATCATGAACTGCACGAGCACCTGTCCCAAGGGTCTGAATCCAGCCAAGGCCATTGCTGAAATCAAGATAATGCTGATCAACCGAAGGGGCATTTGAGCTCTATCAGTCAGAGATTATGGGGGCTAATCGCGTCAGAAAACTAAGATGGTTGTGCCGGCGCGGCATGAAGGAACTGGACGTACTACTCGAATCATTTCTGGAGCAAAACCAGCAGGCCCTGGAGGGGGGTTCCTGGCCGGAGTTCGAAGCGCTTTTGGACAATGAAGACGATGTGTTTTGGATTTGGGTACAGTATCCGGACCATCACGATGCAGTGGTTTATCGCAGCATCCTGGAACGAATTCGGTATGGGCTCGGATAAATTTATCGAACTGAATGCAGGAGTCGATTCCTGGTTCAAAACACTTTATTCCCTGGTCGCCTTGCTCGCGGTACTGGCCATTCTCACGGTGCATACTCCCTGGTCCATTAAACTCACCGCCCTGGGCGCATTGTTCCTTTTCTGCTGTTTTTCCAGCTGGCGGATGTATCAACAAAAAACCATCCGTCAATTGCGGATTTACAGCAATGGCGCCGTGATGCTGATCAGTCGCACCAGGCAGGAATTTCCCGGCATACTTGAAAGTGATAGCTGGACTACAAGGTGGGTTTCTATCGTGCCGGTCGGGCGATTCGACCGCTGGGGGACGCAACGGTTACTTGTTTGTGCCGGAGCGAACAATGCTTCTGACTACCGTCAATTGATCAAATGGTTGCGGCTCGATGCAGGAAACTATACCCGTTTATAAGCATCATTCATGATCTAAATGAGGATAGGGCAGGGGAGTTGTGCAGCGATTGCGCAAACTGGTAATTTTGCTGAATCGAATAGGGGAAGGAGGTATATTGGAGGGGCATATATTGGCGGAACCCAATGAATAATCAATTTTCCCATTTTTGTATTCCCGAGGAGGGTTGAAGTGAAAAAAGACCAAGTGATGGATCGGCGAGGATTTCTGAAAATCGGTATGAAGGCTGGTGGCGGCATGCTGGCACTGTCTGCTATTCCCATTCAATTGGTGGCAGATGACATGGTGAGCGAAGACGAGCCACTCGCCCAGGCCATGGGTTATAAACTGGATGCAACGACGGTAGACACCGTCAAGTACCCGAAACGCGCCGGTGACGTCGGAGCCACCCAGTTCTGCTATAACTGTGCATTGTTTGCAGGCGAGGCAGATGATGAGTTTGCACCCTGCAGCATTTTCCAGAACCGCCTCGTAGCAGGGCAGGGCTGGTGCAGTGTATGGGTCGCTAAAGCTTGATTATTTAGCCTGATTTGTGCTTGGATTCGAGTACCAGTGATCGAGCGCCCGGCGGCCTCTTGACGCTATTGATTCAATAACAGCGGCTGGCACAATTCAAGCATTAGAGGCGACTGGAAATTCCCCTACAATCGCAGGAATAATGAGCAAGATACCCCTTCCTGTCTGGCGGTTAATGTTCGCCTATGCCCTGATTATGGCGGGCGTTACGATGATGGTACTCATCGCAGGAATTATCGGAACGGAATTCGCGCCTATGCCTAGCCTGGCTACGCTCCCCATTGCCCTGAGTGTTGTAGGCGTTGCGTCCTCGACGCTGCCTACCGGTAAATTGCTGCACCGATTTGGCCGTAGGCCGGTATTTATTGTTTACGCATTTATCGCGATTTGCGCCGCTATTCTGGCGTCCGCCAGCCTGGTTCTTGGTCTTTTTTCAGGCTTCTGCCTGGCAGGTTTCCTGATGGGCTGGTCGGCCGCAGCGGGCCACCAATACCGTTTTGCAGCCCTTGAACTCGTTCCCGCTGGGCTTGCACCAAAAGCTACATCCGTCTTGTTACTGGGTGGAATTCTGTCGGCGTTTGTAGGCCCTGAGCTCGCGGTCCTGGGGAGGAATTTGCTGGCCACGGAGTTTGCGGGCTCATTCTTGTTGCTGGCGGGCAGCTACACCGTTGGCATGGTGATCATCAGCTTTCATCACGACCGCCCGGCAGCGTACTTGGAACACCCTTCCAAAGGGCGGCCTATGGGCAGAATTCTACGTTCACCGGTGATCATTCTGGCCATTTTCTCTGCGGCCATGGCTTACGGCGTTATGACTTTCCTCATGACCGCCACGCCGATCAGCATGTACAAACACGCTGGACTTAGCCTGGAGGCCACAAAATTTGTCATTCAATCTCACATAGTCGCGATGTACCTCCCGTCCCTGGTCTACGCTTGGTTGCTCGGCAAATTCGGATTCCGGTGTATGCTGTGGTCTGGCGTGATTACCTATCTGGTGTGCCTGGGGATTGCGCTGATCAACACCGATTTCATTCATTACTGGTTTTCCCTGGTTTTGCTCGGTGTCGGCTGGAATTTTCTGTTCCTGAGCGGTACCAACCTGTTGCCTTATGGCTACCGGCAAGAAGAACGCTTCAGGGTGCAGTCAGTCAACGACTTCCTGGTGTTTTCCATCCAGGCCATTGCGGCTTTGAGCTCCGGCTGGTTCCTGTATCAATGGCAGTGGCAGGGCCTGCTCTGGGCTGCTGTTCCGATGGTCTTGGGTTTTGCTTCTTTGCTTTGGTATACGAAGGCGCTTGATCACGATTCGTCACCTACTGACATTGCAGTTGATGCAGACCAATAAGCTCATTTTTAAATAAAACAAGAAATTCAGACCCAGTTCTCTACCCGCAGCCCGGGAACCCTTTCGAATTCCCGAACGTTATTTGTCACCAGTGCCAAAGCAAGCGAACGAGCGTGACCAGCAATCATCAGATCGTAAGGACCAATCAATCGCCCGGTACTGGCTAATTCTGCCCAAAGCTGACCGAAATGCATGGCAGATAAATCATTAAAGGGCACTATCTCAAGCCGGGCTGCAAAGCCCTCGATTATCGAGAGATTGTGCTCCACCCGAGCTGATCTTTCAGCGCCAAATACCAACTCACCCCACGACACGGAAGACAGGCAAAGTTCACCCTTGTGGCGCTCGAAAGCCTCACGAACTTTCGCCGGACGATTCTTCAGCGTATAGATCGCAATATTGGTGTCAATCATATATTTGAGCATCAAAAATCTTCGCGTTCCTGTTCGGCTGGTTGCTCGCGATCACTCATGAAGTCAGCTGAAACAACCGGGCCGTCAAACCACTGATCCCAGCTTTCACCGGCGGGTGATATGATGCGCGTGTTTCCCACGGCGACGATTTCAACCCTGGTCACTGATTCGTCGAAGGCCACGGCTTTGGGTAGGCGGACAGCCTGGGTTTTATTCGATTTGAATAGTTTGGTTTTCACTGTCGTCATGGTAATAGGTATATCCAATTTGTATATACCTATTGTATTTAAAAAACGATAGCGGTTCAATAATATCTGACTATGACTGCCAGGGGAGTAGGATATTGACTACTTCAGAGTGCGAAAACCTACTGCAATACATTCCTTCTATGCTGTATTTCTAGCGTAATGCTGCAAAATGCGCTTGCTTTGCCCGAAGTATCCGCCGCCGAACAAGTTCAAGTGGTTCAGGAGGTGGTAGAGCTGATAGATCGGCAGACGATCTTCATGACCCGGGTCCAACGGCCATGCCTCCGCGTAAGCGTCGTAGAACGTAGGCTCGAAGCCTCCAAAGAGCCGCGTCATCGCCAGGTCTGCCTCTCGATGCCCGTAGTAAACGGCTGGATCGATCAAACAGGCCTCGCCACGATCGTCGACCATAAAATTGCCGCTCCAAAGATCACCGTGCAGAATGCTCGGAACCTCGATCGTTGTGCTTAAAAGTTCAATGATGCGTGTCTCGGCACGGCCCAACAGATGTTCGAGTTCGGAACCGTAGCCCTCGCTCATCGCCAGACGAACCTGGAAGCGCAGACGGCGTTCCATGAAGAATTCAGGCCAGGTGGATCCATCATCGGCAGCCTCATCCCATGGGCCGCCCAGAGGTTGATTGAGCTGACTGGTGGAACCGATGAAATTGTCGTGCCCAAAGCCACAGGCCTTACCGCGATGACTGTGTAACAGGGCGAAGTCTTGGCCGAAAGACTCAAAAAAACCCCGCTTCTTCGGAGCTTGGCGCATCATTTCGAGTACCAGAGCTTGCTCGTCAACCGCAAGCACGTCCGGCACCCGAATGGCCGCCGCCGCAGCTAAAGCGCGCAGACCTTCTGCTTCACGTTTGAACATATTGGGTTTGAACATTTTGGGCGCGCCTACCGCACATTTAACAAAGACTTTCGAACCGTCTTCAAAGGTTGCGACGCGAGCATTTGCGATGCACCCACCACCGATGTTCACCAGCTTTACGGGTGCGCCGCGACCTAGTTCATCTAAGATCGAAGGGTAGGCTCCGCTCACAGTTGTTCGACCTTCAATATGGGGGTTAACTTTGTCGCAACAGATTCGCGCATGCATCCTCGAGGATGTCGATAACCTTGTGAAAGCCCGCTTCACCGCCATAGTAGGGATCAGGGACCTCGGTCTCATCAAACTTTTCACAGTAATCGCACATGCGAACAAGCTCGGCCCCGGAACCGGGGTTCATTGCGCTCACATCGTGAAAATTTGCATCATCCATGGTGACGATCAAATCGAAGTGGTCGAAGTCGGTGAGCTTGATCTGGCGCGCGATGCTTTCGAGCCGGTACCCGCGTCCTTGCGCCACCGACCGCATGCGATTATCAGCCATATGTCCTGCGTGATAACCGATGGTCCCCGCGGAATCAATCTCAAACTCGGATTCCCTCCCTGCGTCGGCTACGAATTTTCGAAACACGCCTTCCGCGGTCGGCGAGCGACAGATATTGCCCATGCAAACGAAAAGGATGGATTTCATGCAGTTCGTACCCCGTCAATATGATCTCCGAGGGGTATTAGGCTAACAAAAAGAGAGGAGGTAATGAAAACAAAATAGCCTAGTGTTCCGGCTAGCTGTTAAATCTGTGAAGGTTGGGCGCAGGAAAAACACCGATTGCTAAATTACTCACTGTCGGAGTCCGCTTGAATACGATTTCAAAGAGGGAAGAGGTCGTTGCCACTGAATTATCTTCGTGTTTTTTTATACTCCGTATGGCCCTTAATGGAATTCCTTTATGCGTATAATGTATATTATGTTAAATAGTATGACGAAACTGACTATCTTCTGGATAAATCGGTAAATATCCAGCTGTGCTTTTTCAAAGCCTCGACTGCTCTATGTTCAATTTCATATATTAATTACTTATTATCAATAATATATATCATCTTCTGAATGTATTTTATTGACCAGGGATGGCTTTACCATGCCATGGTGAATTAAGATGTTTGCTCACCTACAAACATTTGGCGGTTGATCGAACAATAACGATGAAAAAAGTCACTGAGCGCGAAGTTCGCATCATAGGTGTGCCCCTGGATCTCGGCGCCAGTCGCCGCGGCACGGACGTTGGGCCCTCCGCTTTACGTATAGCGGGCCTTGGTGCACAGCTCAGGCGCCTGGGTTACTCGGTGGCGCGCGAAGAAGACATTCCTGCCCCGGCGATGGAAACCCGCACCCCAGAGGACGTCAAAGCGCGTTTCAAGCCACAAATCCTTGCAGTGTGTACACAGCTCGCGGCAGAAGTTAAACGTCACCTGGAAGAAGGCGCTTTCCCACTGGTGCTCGGCGGTGACCATTCCATCGCCATGGGAACCTTCGCCGGGACAGCGAGTTACTGTCGTGACCGCAAGCAATCTGCAGGACTGATCTGGTTCGATGCACATGGCGACATGAATGTGCCAGGCGTTTCCCCCAGCGGAAACATTCACGGAATGCCGTTGGCGCACTTGCTGGGCAAAGGTGACGATGATTTAAAAAATATTGAGGGTTTCAGCCCCAAGGTCAAGCCCGAAAATGTCGCCCTGATCGGTATCCGTGACATTGATGCCGGTGAACGTAAAATCATCCGCGAATCCGGCATCCATGCCTTCACCATGCGTGAGATCGACGAACAGGGAATGGCTGCAGTTGCACGGCGCGCCCTGGAGATTGTCAATGACGGCACCGCGGGTTTTCACATCAGTTTCGATGTTGATGGGTGCGATCCCACAGTCATACCGGGTTCCGGCACCCTGGTTCCGGGTGGAGTCAGTTACCGTGAGGCGCATCTGTTAATGGAGTATTGCGCTGATAATGGTGGTCTACTTTCTATGGAAGTTGTTGAATTAAATCCATTTTTAGATGAGGGCAACGTCAGTGCGGAGCGTACGCTGCAGTTGATATTGAGCGCAATGGGCAAGAGTATTTTGTAGCAGCGCGGCCTGCCTACGACTGGGCGCTTGATGAATCCAAGCTACACTTTGATGATCAATTTACCCTGGTTGCTGCCGTCAAACAGCATCAGCAGAGTTTCGGGAAATGTTTCCAGCCCTTCGACAATGTGCTCACGCGCTTGCAAGCGCCCATCGGCCATCCACTGACTCATCTCGCGGGCTGCTTGCGCATACTTGGTGGCAAAATCAAATACGATAAATCCCTGCATGGTAGCGCGGTTGACTAACAAGGAGAGATAGTTCTCGGGGCCTTTAATGGGGCCCGTATTGTTGTATTGGGAAATGGCGCCACAGATCACGACGCGCGCATTCAGGCGCAACTGGGCCAGCGCCGCGTCCAGCGTTTCGCCGCCCACGTTGTCAAAATAGACGTCAATACCCTTGGGGCAAAGTTTGCCCACGGCTCGGTGCAATGACTCGGATTTGTAGTCGATGGCGCCGTCGAACCCCAATTCTTCAGTAATGTAGCGGCATTTGTCCTCACCTCCGGCGATCCCGATCACGCGGCAGCCCTTGATCTTTGCTATCTGGCCCACCACT
>SMVB01251536.1_pt1 | contig 14334 bp, 15 predicted proteins | sample 2456461 | NCBI WGS metagenome assembly SMVB01 (sample SAMN11095934, study PRJNA526329) | marine sediment metagenome | biome: Marine sediment; feature: Surficial sediment; material: Deep marine sediment; isolation source: Hadal surficial sediment | place: Pacific Ocean | collected 2014-05 | depth... | reverse complement strand
GTGTCGCGTTAGCCGTTAAAATCGAGATGACATCCATGCCTGAACTGGTTGCCGCGTTTAATGGATTTGGAGGAATTGCATCGGTGCTGGTTGCAGGGGCGGCATTAGTGGAGAGTACATTAGAGGGTGAAATTCTAATGATGCAGTTTACTATTGCCATAGCAGTCTCAGGTCTCATTGGGGCCGTCACTTTTTTCGGAAGTTTGGTGGCCTTTGGCAAGTTGAAAGGGTTGATCGGTGATAATGCCGTCTTATTTTCAGGCCAGCAAATTATCAATGCCATCCTGGCAGTCGGGGTCTTGGCGCTAAGCTGTTGGGTTGTGCTTGACCCCGCAAGTGATTCAGCCTACTGGTTCTTAGTTGGCGTCGCGTCGTTGTTAGGAGTCCTCTTAGTTCTTCCGGTTGGTGGAGCTGATATGCCTGTTGTCGTCGCGCTCCTGAATTCTTATTCCGGGTTAGCGGCTGCAGCGACCGGGTTTGTGTTGTCGAATAATGTCCTCATTATCACGGGTTCGTTAGTGGGGGCCTCAGGTATTATTTTGACTCAAATTATGTGCAAGGCGATGAATCGGTCCCTGACGAATGTGTTGTTTGGCGTCATGGCACCTGCGGGAGATGGGGGGCCGACTGCAGATGAGGTCTATGGGGGGAGAGTAAAGTCTACTTCACCCGAAGAAGTGGCGTTATTGCTTGAGACAGCGCGGCGCGTGGCGATTATTCCTGGTTATGGTATGGCCATTTCTCAAGCGCAACATCCTGTGGCTAGTTTAGCCTCTCTTTTAGAAAGCCGGGGCACAACCGTCGAATATGCCGTTCACCCGGTAGCCGGACGAATGCCAGGGCATATGAATGTCTTGCTTGCTGAAGCTGATGTGCCTTATGAAGCGTTAAGGGATATGGATGCAAGCAATGAGGATATTGATCAAGTTGACGTGGCGTTGGTCATTGGAGCCAATGATGTCGTGAATCCTATGGCGAGAACAGACCCGAGTAGTCCCATTGCCGGCATGCCCATCATTGATGTCGATAAGGCCAAAACAGTGGTCATTATTAAGCGAAGTCTGAGCCCGGGGTTTGCTGGAATACCTAACCCGTTGTTTGCATTGGATAATTCATTGATGCTGTTTGGTGATGCAAAGAAAGCCGTGCTGGATATCACAGCAGCCTTAAAAGATATCTAATAATTGCTGCTGTCTACGATAAAATAGTAAAAGTAATATAAGTTATTGATTTTAAATAGAAAAAATTAATTTTTCTAAAAATTCATTCTTGATTAGGTCACTGTCACATGATAAAGTATGGATCTTGGAATAAGCACGATAAAAAAGTATTACATTCAACATTGAGGGAACTGTGGAAGTACGAGTCATCAATAACAACGTAGAAAAAGCTTTAAAGGTAGCCAAAAAGAAGTTGGCTGCTGATGGATTGTTTCGAGAATTAAAAGCCCGTCGTTTTTACCAAAAGCCGAGTGTGAAGAAAAAGGCTAAGGAGCGAGAAGCTGCACGGCGTCGTCAAAAATGGTTATCCAAGCATCGAATGTTTTGATCGTCTAGGTTTCAACCAATATACCATCCTTCCGTTTTTCCATTTCATTCATTCCCCTTTCAATTAGGTTATATGACATGAAGGATGACGATATAAATATCGTCCTTCGTGTGGTGAAGAAGTCCACGCAACAGTGGGCTGTTCCTGTTTTGGAGCAGTTGGCCAAGGATGGTCCAGATCCATTTAAAATTCTTGTTGCCTGTATTTTGAGTTTGCGGACTCGTGATAAAACAACGGCTGAAGCCAGTGACAGATTGTTTGCCCTGGCGACCGAACCGTTTGCAATGTCTAGTCTTAACCTCAAAGAAATTGAGAAATCTATATTTCCCGTAGGGTTTTATCGAACGAAAGCCAAGCAAATACGGGAGATATCAAAGAAGATTTGTGAGGAATTTCACGGGAAGGTTCCTGATGCGATTGAGGCGCTTGTGAAATTGCCAGGTGTTGGGCGCAAAACAGCCAACCTGGTAAGAACCGTGGGTTATAAGAAGCCTGGAATTTGTGTGGATATCCACGTCCACCGCATTTGTAATCGCTTAGGGTATGTGATGACCAAATTTCCTGATGCCACGGAATCGGTCCTTCTAAAAAAACTTCCACGAAAGCACTGGATTACTTTCAATCGCTTGTTAGTCTCATTTGGCCAAAATCAATGTACGCCAACCTCTCCTAAGTGTAGTTCCTGTCCAATCGATGCTTTCTGTCAGCGAATAGGTGTCGTGACTGCCCGCTAAAGTTTTTGCTGTTTTTGGCAATGACGGGTAGTGGGGCCTGAAGTGTAGTGAGGTTTGGTGTATTCGGTGTTCAGGATATCGCCGGTTTTGACGAGTGGCGATATACGAATTTTGTTATATCCGGTACGAGGGCACCCGCATTTGATAATGTTAACGCTCAGTACATTGGTGGGTCCAATCCTTCTGCTGCCGTGCCGGAACCTTCAACCTAAAAACGGTGGGTTGGATCACGAAAGTCTGCACAATCCCTTGACGCACCTAGGAAATTGAAAAATTGACTCATCACCCAAAAGGTGACCACGCAATTTTTAAATTCCCTATGCACATCAATGGCTTGCACAGCTTTTTCGCGCCCAACTGCCGTCTTTAGGTTCAACCATACTGTTATTTGGCTCAAGCCGCATTGGCTGACTGGCGCCACAAAAAAACACGGATGTCGTAAGATCCACATCATAGTTGATTTCGTGCGTGATCCAAGAGCTGCAGGAGGGAAGCCTCCTGCGGCTCTTGTGTTTTTCGCTGGACAGATTCTAATTAGCGTGGTAGATTACAGAATATTTGGAGGAATCTACCATGGCCATTAATATTAAGAATCCACGGGCTGAAAAGCTGGCCAACCAGCTTGCCACAAAAACCGGTGAGACCATTACTGATGCGGTTATTCATGCGTTGGAAGACCGGTTAGAACGTTTGGAAGGGTGTCGAACCAGTCCTGATCTTGTGGCGGAGATTATGGCCATTGCTGATCGGTGTAGCCGGTTGCCTGTTCTGGATTCTCGATCACCTGAAGAGATCCTCGGGTATTCGAAGATTGGGACGTTTTAGGTGAGCGAAATGGCCAGGAGGCTGTTCAATGTGGTTCAAATTTGTTGAGGGGAATGTAAGCTCTTTAGCTAGGTCTATCATATGGTGATTGATTCTTCAGCTTTAGTGGCGATATTGGCCAACGAACCTGAGGCCGGTGTCATGGCCGAGGCTATGGCTACCGATCCCAAGCGCTTAGTGAGTTCCGTTTCGGTATTGGAAACGGGAATTGTCATCGAGTCTCGATATGGAGCGGCCGGAGGACGAGAGTTGGATTTACTCCTACATCGTTGTCGGATGGATATTGTTCCGTTGACTGCAGAGCAAGTGGAGTTGGCTCGGGAGGCATATCGGCGGTTTGGAAAAGGGAGCCATCCGGCCGGACTCAACTTAGGAGACTGTGCGACCTACGCGTTGTCTCGTTCAACGGGAGAGCCGCTTCTGTTTAAAGGGAACGACTTTTCACAAACTGACCTTTCTTTGGTTTCCTACCAACCTTAGGGCTCGCGAAGCAATACCTTCCCATTTTCGCATCCCATCTTCAGGCCAGCTTGGGCCGATCTTCACTCGCACAATCTTCAACGTCGGACATGCGACGCCTCCGGTTGTGCTCCCTCAGATCGATCCAATCTGACATAAATCTTGGCGCAAATTCTGGGAAGGTATTGTTTCGCGAACTCTTTAGATAATCATCTTCGTTTTTTTGTTCCTTTTGGTCGATCTGAGTGCCGTACGGGTTATTTGCTCGATAGAAACACTTATGGTACGATTTTTTGATGAGTGTTTTTCTGAGCAAGAAAGACGGTAAAAACAAGAAACCCTCTCAAGAGTTTTCCTCGATCACTGTTCAAATTGCAGGGATTTTTCTTGCCACGGTTGGAATTTTGTGGCTGCTCAGTCTTGTGACCTTTTCGCCTGCCGACCCCGTTCTGCTTTTTCCTCATTCTGCTTCTCAATTGGTGTCAGATAATGCTGTGGGGCTTGTGGGTTCGACTGTCGCATTTTCATTATTGAAGGTGGTGGGCGGGGGATCATTTGTGGTGCCTCTGTTGCTGGTGGGATTCGGGCTGACGGCGCTCTGGTCGGAACAGCTGCATGTGAGGATTGCCGGGCTGGTGGGCGCATTGTTGGCGATCCTGTCCGTGAGCGCCTTGCTGCATTTGCAATCGATGCCTATGGGTACTGCTGACGTCTTGAGCCGCACATCCGGTGGTCTGGTCGGGCAAGGGGTCTCGGACATTCTGGGAACCTATTTTGGCGTCACTGGCGCCATGATTATTTTAGGCTCCATGTTGTTGGTGGCTTTTTTGTTGCTGGTGCCGGTGTCTCTTGGCCAGATGGCTCGCGGCGCGATGGCTCTTGTGGGAGGTTTGTGGAACCGCGTGGCTGCATTCATCATGGCGATGAAAGAACGGGAATGGGGGACGCAGGATGCTGAACCGAAAAAGAATAAATCTATTCGTATTAATCGAGAGTTGGCGGCACGGGGAGGGATCGGGAATCTGGGCTTGGAGCCTGCCGCTGAATTGCCCAAAGAGTCCAAGGCGCTGTTGAAGACAGCCTCAGCTTTGCCAGAAGCCGAGCTAGCCTTGGCGTTGACTGACCAAACAGACAATGACTATCTCACATGCGCCATGGTGTCGGAATCCTATGAAATGCCGTCACCGGGGGATCTTCTGGATACGCATGTGGCCCGGACAGCCCATCAAACCGATTCGGTGTTGAAATCGCAGTCGGACATTTTAGTGCAGACGCTGGGAAGTTTCGGGATTGAGGGAAGCGTCACGGATGTGCATCCCGGGCCGGTGATTACGATGTATGAGTTTGCGCCGGGGCCTGGCATTAAAGTCGCGCGTATTGTGAGTTTGTCGGATGATCTGGCCATGGCTCTGAAGGCGTTGAAGGTCAGGGTGGTGGCACCGTTGCCCGGGAAATCTACGGTGGGCATTGAGGTGCCGAATCCGCAGCGGGAAACCGTGGGGTTGAAGGATCTGTTGATGTCTGAGGTCTTTTCGCGGGTGCGGTCGAAATTGGCTATGGCGTTGGGGAAAGATATTTATGGACGACCGGTGGTTGTTGATCTGCGCACGATGCCCCATCTGCTGGTGGCCGGGGCAACAGGTTCAGGCAAAAGTGTGGGGTTGAATTGTCTGCTCTTAAATATTTTGTTCATGGCTCGTCCTGATGAGGTGAAGCTTCTCTTGATTGATCCTAAAGTGTTGGAATTACAAGTGTATGATGGCATTCCTCATCTTATCCGGCCTGTGATTACGAATCCGAAAGAAGCTGCCCGGGGGTTGAACTGGGTGGTGCAGGAAATGGAGCGGCGCTACCGGATGTTAGCCGAGCTGGGTGTTCGGAATATTGATGGCTATAACCGGAAAGTGGCCGAACTCCACAAGGCGGGTGAATCCAGCCGGAGCAAACAGTCCTTATCGAAAGGTCAGTCGATGGAAGTTGAGGAGGCGCCTTCCTTGGAGACGCCCAGCGAGGAACGCAAGACATTACCCTATATTGTGGTCGTCATTGATGAATTTGCAGATTTGATGATGGTGGCGCCGAAAGATATTGAAGATCGTATTGTCCGGCTGGCCCAAATGGCCAGGGCTTCGGGGATTCATCTCATCTTAGCGACACAGCGGCCATCGGTCGATGTGGTTACCGGTTTAATCAAGGCAAACTTTCCTGCGCGCATTGCATATCAAGTGTCTTCGAAAACTGATTCGCGGACAATTTTGGATGCCAATGGCGCTGAGAGTTTACTGGGAAAAGGTGATATGCTGTTTTTGGCCTCGGGAACCGGACGCATTGTGCGTCTGCATGGGCCGTATGTATCAGACGAAGAAATTCGCACTGTGGTGGAATGGGTCAAGTCGCAAGCTACTCCGATCTACGATCAAACAGCGTTGGCGGCAGTGCAGGAATCTCCAGACGAAGATCAGGCTGCGGATGAAGTTTATGAACGGGCGAGAGAATTGGTGATGACAACCGGGCAAGCCTCTGCTTCATTTATTCAGCGGCGCCTGAGGGTGGGGTATCCTCGTGCGGCCAGGATGATTGAGCATATGGAAGAAGAAGGCCTCGTGAGTGCTCCAGGCCGTGATGGGCGGCGGGAAGTTTTGGCTCGTGGAACGGCAACGGCGGAGATGGGATGAAGGGGTTGAATATGTTGAATGGGTTGAGCTGCAGCGTTTTTTTTGCGATTGTTCTTCTGATACCTGGCGTGAGTGTTTTGGCCTCCAATGTAGATGATGTGGTTCGTCGTGTGGATGATGCCTATGCCAAGATTCAGGACTTACAAGGGGAGTTTACACAAGAAACGATTATTGAAGGATTTGAAACCGGGTTTCAGTCGACGGGGCGGTTCTATTTGAAGAAGCCGGGTTTGTTGCGATGGGATTATCTTCAGCCGTCTGAAGAACATATTTATGTGGATGGGGATGCGGTGATGATGTATGTGCCTGAGCATCAACAGGTGGTGAAAGGTACGTTGACGCAAATTGCGGCATCAAAGGGTCCCTTAGCCCTGCTTTTGGGTGTGGGGAAGCTGGCGGAGCAATTTACGGTGTTGGAGGCTGCGGATGCTTCTGGAGAGCAGGCAGAGTTGCCTACTGTTATTTTAGTCCCCAAGCCGGATGGGGAGACGGTTCCGACGATTACAAAAATCGTGCTGCAATTATTTTCTGATTCATACCTCATTCAAACGATGACGCTCTTTGATGTGAGCGGGAATATTTCTCTTGTACGCTTTGATCATATTCAGGTGAATCAAGGGCTTGATGCCAATCTGCTGAAGTTTACGCTTCCCCCTGATGTCGTGGTGGTCGACTTTCCTTCGTTTTAAGGAAGCAACTTGAGTGCATGCAGAGGCGATGTGCATTCCCAAAAAGGATGAATGAAAATGGCTGAACGTATCTTAGTGGTGGATGATGATGACGGGGTTCGGGAAGCGTTGTCGGAGTTTTTACGCTCTCTTGGGTATATTGTGGTGCCTGTTGAGAGCGGAGAGAAAGCCTTGGCTGCATTTGGGAAGGGGGAGTTTGATGTGGTCATGGCCGATTTGATTATGCCCAAGATGGATGGCATGGAGTTGTTGCAGCGCATTCGCGAAATTAAGAACGAGGATGTCATTTTTTTTATGATTACGGGCCATCCCTCAATTAATACTGCTGTGGAGGCTATTAATCGTGGGGCAGATGATTACATTACCAAACCGTTTCATTTGGAAGATGTGAAATTACGCATAGCAAAAGCATTAGAAAAGCAAACCCTGAAAGGTCGGCTTAAGACTGCGCAAGGGCTGGCTTGGGGGCTCATGCTGTCCATTCCTCTCTGGCTGCTTCTCGGGATTATCCTGGTGATCCTTTTTAAAGGGTAGATCCCTCTTCTGCTTCTTCCGTGTTCCGCTGTGAACGAAGTAGTATTTCGATTCATGATCAGATTCTTTGTGAAGCGCTTCTTGAGGGTATGGTATGCCATCCTCCTCCTTTTTGTAGGCGGATGTGTTTTTGGTGTACTGGTGCCGGCAGGTGCTTTTAATAGTCATATTACTGAGGACCCCACGAGGATAGTACAAAAATACCTCGCGTTAGATCAGAAAGGCGCACGCTTGAATGCCGCCTCCTTTGAGGTGTTGGATCCCTATGTTGTTTGGCAGGATCAACCGGCTTGGGGGCATGTTGTGGTGATTGCGGTTTTTCAGATTGAACCTGATGCGATGAAATGGGAGGTCATTGATGGTTTGGAGGTCAAGATTCCGGTGACCTTCAAGGTCTTGGGCACGATGCATTGGGAAAGCGTCACGTTTGTGCCTGATGCTCATCAGGAAACCCATTGGTTTCATATTAAGGCCGTGTATGATCGGTGGCAAATTATTGATCCTTTATTGCCTCCGCATGTTGGACGTCGCCGCTTGGTTGATTTTGTGCGATGGGCGGAATTGAATGAACCGGATGTCAGGAAAAAGGCATTGCTTGCCTCTTTACAGAACCAACTGAACGCAAAAAAGTAGAAAGATTTTCAATAATGACCAGATGGCGTGCAGAAGTGTTGCTTTTTGATTTTGATGGAACGCTGATAGATTCCAAGGTGGATATTGCGACGGCTGTGAATCTGACGCTTGGCGATTTGGGATTGCCGCTTCGATCAGTGGAAGAAATTTTTGGTTTTGTGGGGGATGGCGTTAAGCGATTGCTTCGTCTTGCTGTAGGGGACGACAACCCGACTCAGTATGCCCGGGCTTTGGATCTTTTTCGCGAGCATTATTTGCGGCATTGTGTGACAACCACCAGGTGGTATCCAGGGATTTGGGAGGTTCTTCAGCATTATGAAGATCGTCGTAAGGTGATTGTGACCAATAAATCCTTGGAATATACCCTGGCAATTATTGAGGGCTTGCAGGCAGGTCATCTATTTCAGCATATAGAATCTCCGCGTGATACGACGGAACTGAAGCCTGAGCCGGTGATGTTGGAGCGAGCGCTTGAACGATTACATGCCGACCCTGATCACACGGTCATGATTGGCGATAGTACGAATGATGTTCGTGCGGCCAAGGCCGCAGGTATTCGTGCCTGTGCGGTAGGCTATGGCTATGGAAACCGGGAGCGAGTTGCGGCATTACAACCGGATTTTTATTGTGAGAGTCCCCACGATCTTCTTGATTTATGGTAAATGTTTGATGACGTGGGATGTGGTCTTTTATTTGAGTGTGTGAGGAGTTGTGCCGCACCAGGGAATTCTTTTATGATCACCCGACTTCTTTGTGGTGATGGTGGTGTGTCTGGCACCGGCGAATACTGAAACGAGGCGAGGATTTTCTTGGCGCTACCGGTTATCACATGTCTTGATATGGAGGGAGTTTTATTTCCCGAAATCTGGCTTGGCCTGGCTGACAAGGTGGGCGTGGAGGAGTTACGGCTGACGACGCGTGACATTTCCGATTACGATGTCTTGATGAAGAAACGGTTAGAGGTTCTCCGGACGCATGGCATCACGATCCACGATATTCATGATGTGGTTCGAACGATTGTTCCGCTTCCCGGCGTCCCGGAATTTATGTCATGGTTGCGACCACGGTCGCAGGTGATTATTCTGTCGGATACTTTTTATGAGTTTGTCCAGCCGCTCATGGAGAAGCTGCAATTCACCACGATTTTTTGTCATACTCTGGAAATTGATCGTGAAGGATTTATTACCGATTATTACCTTCGCCAACGTGATCAAAAACGCCATGCGGTGCGTGCCTTGAAGTCTCTTGGCTTCAGAGTATTGGCTGGTGGTGATTCGTATAATGATGTTTCTATGTTACAAGAAGCTGACGCTGGATTTTTTTTCTGTCCCCCCGAGTCTATTGTAAAGGAATATCCCCAGTTTCCCGTGGCCAGAACCTATTCTGAATTTCAAGAGCATTTAGGCCGTGCCGGAGGATTTTCTTCATAAACCTCATGTGATGCGTTGCTGATTTCGTGCGTCTATAATATGTGCACACCGCATTTCCCCTCCCCCTATTATTGAGAATGCCGAGCAGGCGCCTTGTGCTGAGTTTCTCAACCATGAAATTGTGATATGTCTTGTTTGTATTTCGTACTGTCCAGATGGAGGACATGAAAGGAGTCTGAGTTATGCGGGTGTCTCTCACGCGATTATGGGGCCGTATTCTTCTCGTTGTGGTGATGGCGTTTCTATCGGGGTGCCTGGGTAATCGAGATTGGCAATACCCACCTTCCGCATCAGGGACCTACATTGAGGTCAAAGCGGACCTCGTTGTCCCAGGCAAAGCGATTGTTCTTCCTTTGGAAGACTTAAGAGGCCAGACGGTCAAAGAAGAATATTGGAAAGCGGCGATTCCGCTTGTTGCTTATGGCGATACGTTGTATGACCGTCCGGAGGCCGTTGAAAACCCGGAAGAAGTTGATGTGGTCAGATTTGATCCACCGCATGATTTTGCCAAGGCTATTGCAGCCGAACTTTCCAAAGTGGGAATTTATTCATCAGTGACCTATGTTCAAGATGACCGGCATGAGCCCGCAGATGTTGTCTTTCGGGGCCGTTTGCGTTCTACAGAGTGGAAGCGCCGGCTCTATACATATTTGTTAGGTCCTCTGGGGACGGTGTTTTGGATGTTGGGCTTACCGATGAGTGAGACGACGACGAGTCTGTCATTGGACCTACGCCTCACTCCCGTGAATGATCCCGACACAGTGCTCTGGAGTATGACGATGGATTTTGAAGGAAAACAATTTGATAGTCCTTATTACGGCCTGGAGGCTGCGGCGGAGAGCTACTCGCTTGCGTTGCAAGAGGCCTTGAAGCCTGCCATTGCGGATTTAGTGGGATTGTCCAAGCAGGATCCTAGCCGATTGATGCCCCGCTAAGTTGTTGGAATCATTGAAAACTGAAGAAAATGTTCCCTGATGGGTTGATATTTCGCTGCCAGAAGATTATTTTTACGCTTTAGGCCATAAGCAAAACAACCGATAAGGATGAGGAACGTGGAGTATCGGATAGGTATTTTCTGTATAGATTGCTGAAATCGTGCTTCACGAATCGTAGCTTCCTAAGGCTGTATTTTGGTATAGCCCGTTTGTTATGGATGAAATTGTTGTGTTGGTAACAGCGGGGTCCGAGGAAGAAGCCACGCGTATTGCCAGGGATTTAGTTGAGAAAAAATTGGTGGCCTGTGTGAATATTCTTCCCGGTGTGCGTTCAATTTTTCAATGGGAAGGGAAGGTCACTGAAGAATGTGAATATTTACTGATTGCCAAGACGGTGAGTCAGGCGTTTGAGCCTGTGGTGGCAGCGGTGAAATCTCTTCACAGTTATCGTGTTCCTGAAATTATTGCGCTTCCGATTCAACAAGGCCTTCCAGAATATTTGCGGTGGGTTCGAGAATCTACGAACCAAACTCGTCACTCGGCATGAAGGCGATGCTGCATACGTGAAGATGAATGGAATCACCATTTTAAATTACTTTTCAACGTCATTGGTGAATGAATGAAAGAATCCGAGGAGACCATAACAGTCATAATTTTTCGGGGAGCGCGAGCGAATCCATGGCGTCTGAAAATCCGCAAAGCGTTTGTGAAGCATGGGTTGATCTGGGGCTTGGCGTTGTTGTTGATTCAAGGTGGAATCGTGACGCATTACGTCTATCAATGGAATCAATTGAGTGAGTTTGAGGGAATTAAGAAGGAGTTGAATGCGACTCGTTCCAAAACCAGCACATTTTCGACTGAAGTCGATGGTATGAAGAAACGGATGTTGGTATTAGAGAACCTCAACAGAAAATTGCAAACGATGTTTGGGTTGGAGCCTGATGAAATTCATGGTTTACCGTCAGACTTGGCGGGGCAAGGTGGAGAAGAGCTGCCCTATGACGGTTTGCAAGATGAAGCGGATGTTCAGCCTCTTGTCTCCAATGACAGAGGGTCTTCTGTAGGCGCGGCTGATGGTTCTAGTGCATTTTTGACGACTAAGAGGCAAATACGTGAAATAAAAGTGGGGCTTGATTGGTTGAATCAAGAGACAAAATTTGAGAGCCAAATTCTGGACAATCTTTCCTCTGTAGCCCGGAAAAAAGCGGTCCAATGGGCCTCGACTCCTTCTATTTGGCCTGTAAGCGGAAGAATTACATCACGCTTTGGACCAAGAATATCACCATTTACCGGAAAAAAGCGGTTGCATGCTGGAGTTGATGTTGGCGCTTCTACCGGAACTGAGGTTCGAGCCCCGGCATCAGGAAAAGTTGTTGTGGCGGCGTATGATAGTCGAATGGGAAAATTTATCCGTATTGACCATGGCTTTGATATTGAGACGACGTATGGTCACTTATCAAAGATTCATGTGAAATATGGTGATCGAGTGCATCGAAGCGATCTCATTGGCCTTGTGGGCAACACAGGGAAATTTTCAACCGGTCCGCATCTTCATTATCAAGTTGCAGTGAATGATAAGGTCGTCGACCCTCTCCACTATATTCTTGATTAGGTGTCCTGCCTTTGCATGGCAAGCGTAGGTAGGTATCCTCCTTTCCTGGATTCTTCTTCTAAGTATCTGATCTTTCAGATGTCTAGATCCTCCAGGACATCTTCTGGAACAAAAGACCTAAACGCACAGAGATCTCAATGGGTCTTCTTTTTGTTGCAGTGGGCCTTTTTTTGTGTTGAATTGTATGTCAATATCACCTAGATTATACCTTGGGAAAATTGATATAGTCTGGGGGTGCGTTTTTGAAAAAGGTTCTATTGTTCATGACAACTACGATTTTTGATAAGTTTTCTTTACAAAAAAACGACTGCATCTCAAGATGATCGTTTTATAACCTCAAAGAAGGAGACAGATTATGAGTCTCGATTATGTGAAGTTTACACCTGGTTTTGGAAAGTTTATGCCAAAAGAATATCGCGATATGGTAGAGCATGGTCCATTTGGCAAAAAGACAACGGTGTCCCAGGTAGGCACCTTTAAAGAAATTATGGAAGAACATCCCATGTGTGCGGGATGCGCGATGACATTGTTTATTCGTTTAGCGTTTATTGCCCTTCCGAATCCTGAAGATACCATTATGGTGGGGACAGCTGGTTGTGGCCGATTGGCGATTTCCCAAGCTGCCGTTCCTTTTGTTTATGGAAATTACGGTGACCAAAATGGGGTAGCGAGTGGGTTATCTCGTGGACTTCGCTTGAGATTTGGTGATCGGCCAAAAGATGTGGTGGTAATGGCAGGAGATGGGGGAATGGCAGATATTGGCTTTTCTTGTACCTTGCATTCCTGGTTTCGAAAAGAAAAGTTTACGACCATCATGTTAGACAACGAAGTGTACGGAAATACAGGTGGTCAAGAGAGTGGTATGACGAATAAAGGGCAAGTGCTCAAGATGGCCCCACTTGGGAAAAAATTCGAAAAAATGGATATGCTAGGAATGGCCAAAATAGCGGGATGTGCATATGTGGCAACGGTGGTTCCCAATAATCCTCGGAGAGTAGAAAGTGTCATAAAAAAAGCAGTATTGATTGCACGAGAAGTGGGTCCAACCTATATCCAGGCCTATACGTCCTGTAATATCGAATATGCGATTCCGACAGATCAAGTATTGCAAGATTGTAAGGATGTGGAAAATGATCGTTATCAATTTTCTGAATATATGACAGATGAAGCAAAGCACCATTTGTCTAGTCTCTATGGGTATAAAGAATATCTTCCGAAACCAGCAGCGGCGTTAACAAAAGGGTAATCTTTTAACCTAACTAGCGTTGGTAGTTTCAGTACTTTAGGATGATGGAGGTTGAGTATGGCTATTCGTTTTAACATTCGCATGGCAGGTCTTGGGGGTCAGGGTGTCGTAACCGCATCACATATTTTTAGCACGGCGGTTATTAATGCCGGTGGGGAAAGCACCATCGTTCCTTTCTATGGGTCTGAAAAGCGAATGGCTCCCGTAGAAAGTTATGTGCGTGTCTCGGATGAGCCAATTTATGAAATTGGGGAAATTACCTTTCCCCATATCCTTATGGTCTTTCATCCCCAGTGCATCACCCATGGAAAGAGTTATACGAATCCTTTTTATTTCGGGTTAAAACAGGATGGAGTCGTGCTTATCAATAGCAATACACCAATGACACTTGAGCCGGATCAAACGGCGGAATTAAAAGACTTAAATGCGAAAATTTATTACCTCCCGGCGACCAAAATGTCGCTAGAAGTGGCTGGAATAGATTTGGCCACGAATATGGCCATGGTTGGAGCAATCGGAGCGATCACGGGTCTTGCAGACTTAGAGCCTATGGGTACTGCAGTGAAAGATCGATTCCTGGGAAAAGGTTTTGTGGTGTCAGGTGGGACTGCTGCACTTGATAGCGTCGTGGAAAGAAAGTTTAAGAAAAAGTCAGAACTGATTGGAAAAAACTTAGCAGTGGTCAAGGCTGCGTGGGATTATTGTCATGAACATGGTTGGGAGAAGGCGAAAGATTCAACCACTGCAGGTGCGAGTGCGTAGTGTTCATATTGTGAAAGGGGGCTGCCGATGTATTTAGTTGCGAATATAGATCAAGATATATGTGCCGCAACGAGCTGTAAGTTGTGTACACAGTTTTGTCCAGAAGCCAATACGATTCAATATAATACAGAGTTAGGAAAAGATAAGGGTTTGAAGTATGGTTCAGCCTATGTTGCCGTGGATCGTTGTAAAGGCTGTGCCCAATGTGTGTGGGTGTGCGATAACATGGCGAAACATCACGCCATTAAGATG
>SMVB01309702.1_pt1 | contig 14335 bp, 12 predicted proteins | sample 2456461 | NCBI WGS metagenome assembly SMVB01 (sample SAMN11095934, study PRJNA526329) | marine sediment metagenome | biome: Marine sediment; feature: Surficial sediment; material: Deep marine sediment; isolation source: Hadal surficial sediment | place: Pacific Ocean | collected 2014-05 | depth... | reverse complement strand
GTGGACAAACATGAGGTCTCGGTGGAGTTTTATAATAAATTTCGTCGGGCGGCGAACTATGTTGAACCCTCGGTGCCATTTTTCAAGGGTGATCATTCGATAATGCAAACCCCTAAATTTGCCGTCGTTGGCGTCTCTTGGCAAGATGCTGTGAACTATTGCGGATGGGCAGGAAAGCGTCTGCTGACGGAAGCCGAATGGGAAAAAGCCGCCAGGGGAACACATGGTTTGATCTATCCCTGGGGCAATAAGTATTTGGATGATCGTACCAATTTGAGAGGCAAGGCAGATGGTTATGAATATATGTCGCCTGTCGGCAATTATCCCAAAGGCCGCAGTGTATACGGTGTCTACGATATGGCGGGAAACGTCTCTGAGTGGGTAGAAGATTGGTACGACCAGTATTACTACCAGGAATCGCCGATGATGAATCCCACTGGCAGTGAAAAAAATCAAAAAAATCGGGTTTTTCGCGGCGGCTCCTGGGATGCAGCCAAGCCGGACATTCGTACTACTAAACGCTTTGCCGCATCAGAGGGACGTAAAGACAGCATTGTAGGGTTTCGCTGTGGTTTGTCGAAGAAAGATGCAGAGGCACAGAAATAAGGGTGCCTCTAAAAATGCGGCGTAGCCTCCGGCGAGCAATATTGGCAGGAAATATAAATTCAGAGTAAAGGGCTTGAGGGTATTATTGCTCAAGCACGTCATGATTTATTTCCATCGGGCGTGGCCCGGACGGAACCTGTAGCGAATTCACAAATTACCGAACAAAACAATTCATTGGCCTCTTTTAATCCTCGTTCCAGAACCTGGGTGTTCCTGTTCTTTTTTGTTTCCGGAGCATCCGGTCTCATATACGAGGTAGTCTGGACCCGGCTCCTCACCTTGGTGATGGGCAACACGCATTATTCTGTCACTACCGTTTTGACAGCATTCATGGGAGGTCTGGCGCTTGGCAGTTATTTTGGCGGCAAATGGATCGACCGTAGGATAAACCCGTTAACTGCCTATGCTCTGCTGGAAGCGGCGATCGGCATTTATTGTGTGTTTATACCGCATCTGATCGATTGGGCCCACCCCATTTTCCAAGCGATTTATCTCCATTCCGGGGAATCCTTTACACAGGCAAGCATCTTTCGTTTCATGGTTTGCGGCACGATTTTAATTGTACCCACCACATTGATGGGAGCAACGCTCCCGGTATTGAGTAAATTTATTTCCACCGATCAAAGCTTCATCGGTAGAGATGTCGGGACATTGTATTCTCTGAATACCTTTGGTGCTGTGTGCGGCGCGTTGGGAAGTGTCTTTCTCTTCATGCGACTTTGAGGATTGGAAACGACGATTCATTTCGCCGCCGCCTTGAATGTTGGCATCGCTCTAGTGATTTTTGTTGTCTTCAAGCCGGGGGCTTTGAAACTTTCAGACAATAATTTTTCTACTGTCTCACCACTCCCAAGTAAAAAATTTTCGGGCAGGGTAATTTTCCTCTTAATCTGTTTTGGAGTTTCGGGCGTGTGTGCCCTTATTTACCAGGTGGCCTGGAACCGAATTCTTTCTCTCCTCCTGGGCTCCTCTGTTTATGCCTTCAGTTTGATCCTCACCATTTTCATATTGGGTTTGGCGTTAGGGACGGTCAGTTTCGCGAGATGGGAACATCGGTTCAAAGACCCCATTAAAATATTCGGTCTGTTGCAACTAGGCATTGCCATTTCCGCTTTATTAGCACTTCCCCTTTTTGGTGATATTCCGTTTATCAACCGCTGGGTATATAAAAACTGGGGTTCCGAGTTTGGCTTAGTGCAAGGGACTAATTTCCTGATCATTTTTTGCCTTCTCGTAGTGCCGACCTTTTTTATGGGTGGGCAGTTCCCGATTGTTATCAAGTTGATTGCCAGGGATATTGAGACTCTCGGGCATAACGTTGGGCAGGTGTATGCCTCCAATACTGTAGGCACTATTATTGGTTCGTTTTTGGGTGGCTTCCTGCTGATCCCGTGGTTGGGAATCCAGACGACTGTCATCCTGGCGGTATTGATCAATCTCAGCATTGGCGTGGCGCTTTTAGCTTCTTGTGAATCCCTGCGCATGAATGCAAAAGCCTATGGTTTGCCGCTTGTCGCGCTCGCTATTATGTGGCAGGCAAATTCGGTGAAAACCTGGGATCACGCAGTCATTTCAAGTGGATCGTTCATGCCCTACCGAATCGAAGATCTCAGTCAGGCGGAACAAAAAAGTAATCGCATTTTATTTTATAAGGAGGGAGTTCACACGACAGTGACCACCGAGTTGTCGGTCTCCGGAAATATTTTTCTCAAGGTCAACGGCAAAACCGATGCTTCTCTGGCGCTGGACATGAGAACCCAGTTGCTTTCCGGTTATCTTCCAATGTTTTTTCACGACGATCCTAAGAGTGCGTTAGTGATCGGGCAGGGCAGTGGTATTACTTTGGGAGCTGTGGAACAGTTTCCTGTGGAATCTATAGACCTTGTGGAAATTTCGTCTACGGTAATTGAAGGCTCGCGATTTTTCTCCCCCTTCAATCACCAGGCTCTGGATGACAAACGTGTCAACCTGATCCTGGAAGATGGGCGCAATCATGTTGCCTTGAGCGGAAAAAAATACGATGTGATTATCTCCGAGCCGTCCAATCCATGGATTTCTGGAGTGGGGGTTTTATTCACTCTGGATTTTTTTAAATTACTGAAGGCGAATTTGAATGAGGGAGGCATTGCCTGCATCTGGGTACATACCAACATGTCCCCGGAAAGTTTTAAATCGATCATCCGTTCATTCCATCAAGAGTTTCCCTATGTGACAATGTGGGAGTCCATCATTGGTGATGATTATTTGTTAATCGGCTCGCCAAGTGAGTTGCAATTATCCTATGAGCGAGTTGAACAATATTTGCGTGATGAGACAAAGGGCAAGGATTTACGCGGGATCGAAATATATAATGTCCGGGATTTGATGAGCTTGATGGTCATGAGTCAGGAAGGACTCTCCAAATTCAGCGGCGAGGCTCCCATCCATACGGATGATAATTCCTTGCTGGAGTTCAGCGCCCCGAAATATATTTATCGTGATGAGCGGGCTGTATTGGTGCGTCAGCTCACTCCATTCATTAAGGTAAATGATTCGGTATTGACCTTTACTCGTACCGATGCCGTGGTTCGCGATAAGATTCTACAGGAAATTCGAAGTGTGTCGCGCTCGGAAAGTCAGGTCAACGCGATCAAAAAAAATGCGACCATCGACAACCTATTGGATCAGGCCCAGGAAGCATTTAACCAAGGGCAGGCAGGTCGGGCGCTGGCAATGTATGAAGAAATTTTAAGGATCGATCCGGATCATGTGCTGGCCTGGTTTAATAAAGGTAACGTGTATCATTCATTGAATCAATTTGCGGAGGCTCAAGTTGCTTTTAATAAAACTTTATCGATCAATCCTTATTTTGTATTTGGCAATGTGGCGCTGGCAAAGGTACACCTTGCCACAAGCCAACCGGGAAAAATGATCGACACTTTACAACCTTTATTAAAATGGTATGCGGGGGATACGGAAGTGCGGTTTTATTTAGGCTTGGCTTATGCGATGCTGAAAAATGTTGAGCAGTCGATTATGCAATTGGAACTATCTGTGGAACATAATCCTGAATTTGCACCGGCACATTATTATTTAGGCCTGCAACAAAACCAGCGTGATAGCAGATCGGCGAAAAAACATTTGCGACAATTTTTAAAGCTGGCGAAATCTGGGCAAGGCCAGGATAAAATGATTTCGAAAGCAAGGTCTTTGCTGGGCATACGTAAATAACGGAAACCGGAGGCCAGAAAAAGAAAATATGTGGTTTGCCAACACAAAACACCCAAGCTGACTGCGGTAATGTGTTCAATGGATGAGGTCCGCACCTTCGCAAAAGAAACTTTGATTAGAAATGTGCAAAGAGGTATACTTCAAAACTCCATTATTTATTCCCACCAGTGGGTTTCATACCCCGTAGCTTGCTACGGCTTTTTAATAAATATTTTTGTCGGATACCCCATCTTCTTGCAGCGGGGTCGTTCATTAGATTTAAAGGGGTTTCTGTGTACTAAGGTTGCGAGGATGGCCCCGGATCGATTTTTTTTTGAGGTAGTTCATGCCCACCAAAATTAGAGTATTGTGGGGATTTTGTTGTTTCCTGATTGTTATAGGCTTTATCGTCCTTTCGTATAAAAGCGAGGAGGCAAAAGCGCGTGTGCAAGCGGAAGAGGCTTTTAAGGAAAAGCATATAAAGAAGGCTAAAGCAAGGGCCATCATTGAAAAAGAACAGCGGACGGTGATTTACCCATTGAAGGAAATCAAAGAATTGAATGCCATGGGTAAACATAAAGAGGCCGCCGGAATATCTGAAGCCGTGGCCCACCTGAATCCTGATAACGCCAAGATTTTTACGTGGTGGGGAATTTCATTGGTTAAGGATGGTCAGCACAGCGAAGCTATAGAAAAGTTTTTAAAGGCAACGCAACTTGATGAGTCAAATTATAAAGCCTACCTTTATTGGGGATTGACCTTGGCCATGAAGGGAAATCATTTAGGTGCGGTTGAAAAGCTTGAAAAATCAAATAAAATAAAATCTTTAAACAAAAATGGGTATAGTGTCTTAGTTAATTCATTACTTGAATTAGGTGATGCAGACCGTGCCTGGCAGGCAGTGGAGCATGGGAAAGATAATCAGATAGAATTTTCCGAAGAATTGATGAATCGCCTAAAAAAAGCCAAACCGGAACCTACAAAATCTGGCTCTTGATTCCCGCTCTCCGCACTATTTTTTCAACGGACGTGACTCGGTATATGAAAATACTCGTTTTGTGGAGAGCAAAATCGCCCTATACAGCATTATATGACAAATGAGAATAATGATTTTTAAGGATATATAGCTCAAACTTCTCATTAGAATGGAATTATAAAAGTGCGCTAAAAGCCTTTAAATGGGGCGATTTCATGGGTTTCGAGGAAAATTCAAGGGAATCCAATAGGTGAAAGAAAAACGGGATAAAGGATTGACCGTTTCCTCGCAAATAGGTTTTTATTCAAGGGACGATGGATAAATGTTACAATCTACTTCAAATTCAGACATTTGATCTCAAAAGACGTTTTGTTCGTTCAGAAGGATTTCCTATGAATTTTTATATTTATCAACCTTGTATTTTATAAAGCTCAACTTAACCTTATTGTTAATTGTGGAGGATTTTTTGCTTATGGAAAAAATTAAAATTGCTTTAATTGGTGTCGGTAACTGCGCTAGTTCACTTATTCAAGGAATATATTATTACAAAGATAAAGATCCTCAAGATGTTATTGGCCTAATGCATTATGAAATTGGGGGGTACAACCCAACGGATATTGAGGTTGTGGCAGCCTTTGATATAGACAAGCGAAAGGTGGGAATTGACGTCCATAAAGCCATTTTTGCTAAGCCTAATTGCGGTGTTGTCTTTTGCTCCGATATTCCATTATCCGGGGTAAATGTGCAGATGGGTAAAATTTTGGACGGTTTCGCGGATCATATGAATGATTATGATGCGGACAGCTCTTTTGTCCTGGCCGATAATCTTGAACCCAATAAGGAAGGGATTATACGGATTCTCAAGGAGTCGGGTGCGGAAATTCTCCTCAATTACCTTCCGGTGGGTTCCGAAGAAGCAACTCGGTTTTATGCGGATTGTGCGTTGGAGGCTAATGTTGCATTTATCAATAACATACCAGTGTTCATCGCAAGCGACCCTGTATGGGCCAAGCGTTTTGAGGAAAAGAATCTTCCCATTGTTGGTGATGACATCAAGTCACAGGTTGGCGCGACCATCACTCACCGGGTTTTAACCGACTTGTTCAATAAGCGTGGTGTCAAGTTGGAACGAACCTATCAGCTCAATACTGGCGGCAACACTGATTTTCTCAACATGCTCAACCGCCATCGCCTGGCTTCTAAGAAAAAATCCAAAACGGAAGCGGTTCAAGCCGTTACCAGCCATCGCTTGGACGACAAAAACATCCATGTTGGTCCTAGTGATTATGTGCCTTGGCAAAAAGACAACAAAATCTGCTTCATTCGAATGGAAGGCAAACTCTTCGGCGATGTGCCTATGAATATTGAACTTAGGCTTTCCGTAGAGGATTCGCCAAATTCCGCTGGGGTCGTCATCGATTCCATCCGATGCACGAAATTGGCATTGATCCGTGGTCAGGGTGGAGTTCTTTTTGCTCCATCGGCTTATTTTTGCAAGCATCCCCCCCACCAGTTTACTGATGATGAAGCCTTTCAAATGATTGAAAGGTTCATCAATGATGCTCACTTTGTTCAGGACAAAAACATCTTATGCACAATTGGAGAGAAAAGCCTGAAGAAATCTCCAGATTTTGTTACAGAAAATCTAAACCAAAATTGAAGCTACCTAGATGAAGTGTCTAATTATTGCGGCGGGCAAAGGCCACCGCCTGCGGAGTAAGGGCAATAGCAAGCCTCTCGTTCCGCTTTTTGGCATCCCTTTAATTGAACGGGTCATCCGTTCCGCCTATGAGGCTGGGGTGGAAGACTTTTTTGTGGTCACCGGTTACCGAGGAGAGAGTGTTCGCTCTTTTCTTGGTATATTGGCCAACCGTCTTGGTATTCGTATCACCTCAATTATTAATGAGGATTGGGAAAAAGAAAATGGCCTTTCGGTACTCAAGGCACGGGATTTCCTGAGCGAACCCTTTTTGTTGCTGATGGCGGATCACCTCTTTGATCCAGCCATTGTCCGTAATTTGTTTGAGCAACCATTAGCCAAAGGTGGAATGGTCTTAGGCGTGGATACAAACATGACCAATCCGCTGGTCGATTTAGAGGATGTTACTCGAGTTAGGACCGAGGCCGGAAAGATCCAGGATATTGGCAAAAACCTGAAGAATTACAATGCCTTTGATACGGGTTTGTTCGTGTGTGATCCTGCAATTTTCGATGCATTAGAACGGTGTGCGGAAGCCACCGGTGATACTTCTTTATCTGGGGCAGTACGGGAACTTGCCGACAGCGGGTTGGCGAACGCAATTGATGTAAACGGTCAGTTCTGGGTCGATGTAGATGATCCCAATGCTTTCCAACGGGCAGAAAACGCGCTTTTATCGACTATGCAAGGAAAGGTCAATGATGGTCCCGTAGCCCGTTTGTTGAATCGCCCCTTATCGATTTGGGTTTCTCGTCGGCTGGTGAATTATTCTATTACCCCGAATCAGATATCTCTGGTCTCGTTCCTGTTTTCGATACTGGCTGCAGGTCTGCTTGCCCTTGGCGGTTATTTCTTCCTATTTCTGGGTGGCGTTCTCGCTCAATTTGCCTCGGTGATCGATGGTTGCGATGGCGAAGTGGCACGGCTCAAATTCCAAGCCAGCGACTATGGGAAATGGCTGGATGCCGTGCTTGACCGTTATGCCGATGCATTCCTTCTTTTTGGGCTCACTTGGCATGCTTACGCGGATAGGACGGAAGGCATTGTCTTGTTTGTCGGCTTCATGGCGATCATTGGATCATTTTTATTGAGTTACACAGCCGACAAATACGACAATCTTATGAACCGCCAGATTCGCCAAGGCAAAGGGCTTCGAATGGGCCGGGATGTTCGTGTATTCATCATATTTCTCGGCGCTGTGACACATATACCTTTTTTGACCCTGTTGGTGATCGCCATGATGATGAACTTTGAAACAATACGCAGAATCATTGTTTGCCGGAATTATGGATAACATCGAATGCGCAAAAAGGAAAATCAAGGAAACCATCGCCGCTTCCAAAGTTCCGGAAGATCCTGGCCATGCTATTAACACGCTTGCATGGCTTTTAAAGTTGGACCCCAAATCGGATCCGGCCATGCAGATTGCTGCGTTAGCCCATGATATTGACAGGGCAGTGGAGTTGCGAAAGGTTCGCCGCTCCGACTATGACGATTATGATATTTTTAAAGCCGCACATGCTCAAAACGGGGCAAAGATTCTGCGGGAAATTCTGGATGATTGCCAAGTTGCAAAAGATATTGCCGATGAAGCTTGCCGTCTTGTAACGCTTCATGAAGTAGGTGGAGATTCTCGTTCTGATCTTTTAAAGGATGTAGATAGTATTTCCTATTTTGATGTGAATATGCCTTTATACTTTCAACGGGAGGGTTGGGATGAAACGAAACGCCGATGTATTTGGGGTCACCAGCGACTTTCTTCGCAGGGAAAAGAGATAGTCAAAGGCATAACCTATGAAAATCCGGTTCTTACGAAATTGTTAAATGAAGCCATTGGGTAAGCTGTGTGTAACCGCTCAAATGTGCTCCTTACTTTCGTCGGTGAGAAAAACCAGGATGTTACTGCCAAGTTGAGTTGCACTTACCAGTTGAATTGAGAGTGCGAGAGACAGTCCCAATGATCGTTGGAAGTTACTGTGGCGGCAGTTTTTCATATTATTAAGCAAACCATTTTCTTTTTGTCAATTTGGGTGACCTTCGACCGGCCTAAGGCAGTCTCCAAAATCCAAAGGTCTTTGTAGCCCCTGCTCCTGCGGAAGTTTTTTTCGGCAGATAAAAATGCTGAGGCCGCCCAACGTAGAACCATTTTCCCGTCCCGCCAACGGCTCACCCGACCGGTTCTTCGTCTCACTCCTCCATTGGGACTCTCGATGATGTTGGTCGTTGCAAGATAACGGGTCAAAGTCGGAGGCAAACCCAAGTGGTTAAGGGTGAACATTTCTTCCATGCCTTCCAGCAAACTCCCTGTAGCGCTTGGATACTCGGTCTCCAACCCATTGCGCCTGCTTCTTCAATCGGCGTCATGCCTGCTTTGGTATCTAGTTTTCAGGCCGCTTCGATCACCGTTTGACCTGCTCTTTCAACTTGTCCAGGAGAGGAAAACGGGCTTTACGGTTTTAACCTGAAACGGGATAACTTATGGCAAAAAAAAACACCGCACTAGAAAACAAGAGGGTGGGTTCGTCTTCCCCCTCCCGGTTATCATGAGTTATTGACTGGAAACACTCCAATTTTGACCGAATTAGCAAAAAGTGATAGACTGTTTGTCAAATTCAATTAAATCTATATAGGGTTTGCCTTATCAGAACAACTGTCTATGAATTTTCATGGTCATATAGGAAGTCTTGACTTAGATAGATTGAGGGCAGAGAACCATGATGAATAAAAAGCAAATAGGAACATATTTACGAGAAGGACGAAAGTAGACTACATAAAGGATCTCAGTTCCCAGTTTGGGACACACTATAGACAAAAATTAAATATTGGTTTATAATAAATTTTCCTTATAAATTCAACTATTAGCGAAATTTCTAATCCCCCTAGAAATAAGCGGTTTTTTCCACTTCGTTACAGACACCAAACCTTTTACCTGGACACGGATGCCTCATTGACATTAGGGAAAATCGGATTACTACGGCTTTGTTGTTAGCCGCTGGTAGTGGAAATCGTTTACAGCCCTTGACGGATTCTACTCCCAAATGTCTCCTTGATATTAACGGAAATTCTATACTTGGGCGATTGATTGATAATCTTTGCGATAATGGGTTTAAGCGGTTAGTTATCGTAGTTGGTTATTTGGACCACTGTATCCGAAGGTTCGTGGCCGAATATGGTGGGGATCTGACCGTTGAATTTATAACCAATCCGCTTTTTCAAACGACCAACAACATTTATTCCTTGTGGCTGGCCCGAAACACAATCCGGGAACCCTTTCTTTTGTTAGAGAGTGACCTTGTATTCGATAGTGCGTTACTAGAAAATCTTCTCTATCCGGGAAAAATTGCAATATCGCATATGCAACCTTGGATGAATGGAACCACGGTGATTATGGACCCTCTGAATAGGGTTTCAGCCTTTGGTATAAGAAGAAATGGATATCCAGAAGGTGTAAGTTATAAGACAGTCAATATATACAGTCTATCGACTTCATCGTGGCGAAAGATTACTGAACGGCTGGAATTTTACATTTTATCTGGCAAGGTAAACGAGTATTACGAGGTGATCTTCAAAGAGATGATAACCGCTGGCAGTCTTTCTATGGAGGGTGTTTTATTTGATCCTGAGCGTTGGTATGAAATTGACACTCCTTCCGATCTTATACGTGCAGAATATATCTTTGGGGAAACTGACAAAGTTTCCGAGGTCTTCTAAACCAGATATTTTGACTCCAGCGTATTCTTTATTGAACAACCCCCTCCTTTAAAAAGAGCGACTCTCTTGAAGAATCCTGAATTCGATACAGCCAATAGCTTGGATTATTCAATTGTTAACAGCTATTGGAAGAATGCAGATCCCTCCATAATGGGTCCCTATATGATGGATGGTTTTGGCTTTCCTGCCAATGCGGGGCGTTTTCGTTTCCGCGCCGAGTCCGTCATTGTCCAACAACTGATTCACGATGCCAAGGTTGATACTACTGGAACTGTCCTCGATTTGGGAAGTGGCGTAGGATATTGGGCAGAATACTTTGCATTAAAATTCAAGAAGGTGGTTGCGGTTGAAGCCAGTATGCCGCTATTTGAGAGCATGGTGCAACGTTGTTTTCATACGATAACCTCACTCCAATCAATGGCGATGTATTGTCTTTTGAACCCGAAGGCCGGTTTTCACTTATCTTCCTTGGCGGATTGTTGATGTATCTCAATGAAAATGATGCCATTGCGTTGATGAAAAAACTGAAGCCATTTCTGACCCCGGGAGGCATTATATTGTGCCGAGAAAGCACAGTGAGGAATGGCACCGTCACGAGGGAAGGAGATTACCAAGCTGTCTACCGATCAGTCCCAACCTATCTAAACTTATTCAATAGATGCGGATTGAAAGTCGCTCAAACATTATTAAACGACCCATATGTTCTCATGCAAATGGGTTGTGAACTTGTCAAGAAATGGAAAGCGAATGTACCTGGAAATCTGCAAATGATTTCTGCGGTAGGACATCTGACATACTGGGGTTTACGTTTGGGAAATCCTTGGATAACTCGCATTTCTCCGGCAATGGGGATTGATTTTCCTGAACTGCAAAATCATTTTTTTCTGCTTCGCTCCGATTCCCAACATCACTCTAACAGCAAGACAAGTTCTGTCAGCCGATGAAGAGGTCGGTTGTATACAAAAATCTTCCCAATATTGTTTCCGTACTCGGAGTAATTCCACTTACAATTCTCTTTTTTGAAAACGGGTTTCAGTATTTAATTCCCCTGATCATCTACAACAATATCATGGATGATCTCGATGGTATCCTTGCCACTAAGTTGAATCTCAAGAGCGATTTTGGAGCGGCATTAGATAATGTTTGTGATGCTGTCGCGCATATAATATTTGTTATGGTCATTGGCAACCACTACGGTGTAACGTTTAGCATAATCAGCCTTGTTGCTGTGGTTGCGATCCTACTGCGAGTTACCTCTAGGTTGGCTTCACCCAAAAAAACCAGTACAGGATCACCCACAAACGAATTGATGCGGCACATGCTTTTAGTACTCCTAGTAGCAAAATATTTTGAGCTTGATCCCGTACCAGCCTTAATAGCAGCGCTACTTTTAAACTCCATCTCAATGCTTGCACCTATTCCAATGCCTTATCTTATAAGAAGCCTAACTAAGTCTGCTACGGCAATCGGGTTGGTAAATGTCTCCTTGTTGGTGGCTTGGTTGATTCCTTTAACAGCGCCCATCAGCGCCTTTAGTTTTTTCGGCTCATACGTGTTTTCCTTCACCACAGGTGGAATACAATGTTTCAAAAGACCTTATGGGAGGACCTAAAATATTTCAATATTTTATATCCAGGCAACTCACTAGACTTATTTTATAAGAGTTACTAACAGCTAAAACCAATCTTTTGGGGTCCCCTTATTAATTAATGGGAATTTTGGACAATTTCACAAAATAAATAGAAATTTACTAATCCTTATTCTTAATATAATTAAGATTTACATTTAGAATGTATTTGATTAATTAAGAAGAGATGCTACTCTTATAACATCAGCTTTTTACGAGGTTTTCCGGCAAACTATTGAAATTGTTTTTGCTCCCACATTTTTGCTATCGACTGACTGCAAAAATCTGGGCATGTGATTTGTTGGAATAAACCGTCTGCCTTTTTAAATTGCTTAAAATTTTTGAATTTAAACTTTGCTCAAATTTGTATATGGAGGAGACAGTGAACATTCAAAATGGGAGACTGATAAAATTCTTTTTCAGTTTCGCGGTTAGCATAGTTACTCTTTCAATACCATTCTTTGCCTTAGCAGGTGGGGTGTCGGAATTTAATTTTACCCCACGCCCACAATCTTCACAGACGGGTTTTGTTTTTGAAGTTGATGACAATGTATTTGCCCAGACTTCAGAAATAACGATCCATCTTGAAAAGAAAGTGCGTTCTGCTAAGGAATCTGTTTCAAGTCCAAAAAATTTAACTCCAGATGAAGAAACAGGGCCACGTTCGTGGAGAATAGATCGAAATGATTTCCACGTTCCCGAAGGTGAGCTGTATAACGATTATTCTGGCTCAGCTTCCTCATCGAGCACTACATCATCCGAGTTAAGCATTGCCGCATCCGAATCTTCAGAAGAATTGGATGATTTTTCAGATTTTGACAGTTTGGAAGATCCATTTGCCAGTAATCATAGGGAAACCTCTCCGTTGGAGGATCCTTATGAAGGCTATAATCGCTTCATGTATTCGTTGAATGATTCTATATATGAATATTTCATGGAACCCCTGGCGCGTGGTTTTCGTTATGCTATTCCCGAAGAGGGCCGAATTGTCATCCGGAATATTTTCGACAACGCCCTGGCACCGGTCAAGCTTGTCAGTAGTTTGGTGCAGGGGGATATGGATAAGTCCGGCAGGGTTCTTGGACGATTTCTGATCAATACGACTGTGGGCCTGGGTGGCATGTTGGATGTGGCTGGCCAGGAATATCATATAGAAAACGTTAACGAGGACTTCGACCAGGCCTTGGGATACTATGATGTGCCCACCGGACCTTATATTATCTTACCCTTTTTTGGACCTTCTACAAGCAGAGGTGTTGCGGGTCGAGTAGTGGATATGGTTCTCAATCCGTTATTCATTTTTGATGCGGGATTTATTACCAGTGCAAGTTTAACTGTTACGGAAAAAACTAACGAGGTTTCTTTTATCATTGAAGACATTAAGGCCCTTGATGAAGGGGCCATTGACGAATACGAAAGTGTCCGTGATTTTTTTCACCAATATCGTGAAGGATTAGTGAGGAAATAATTTTCCTGCGGTTCCCTTAAATTTATTAAACCCATTTCTGCGCGCATATTTGCTTAGTTGGAATGGGTTTTTTATTGCATAAAACCTACCTGGGGAAATTTCAGTCCTGAGCTTTGAGGATCCGTTAAAGTTCAGATTTGCATCGAGCCAATCCTAATTGTTCAGAGCTCTGTAAGTGTGATCGTAAAAATAATATCGATTTATTAAGTCTCTTTAAATCCCTTCCTGAAGAATAAAAAACTTCCGAGAAAAAATTGTTGGATCAAGCTTTGGCAAAATTGATTTTTGCTTAAGCACTAGGCTTAATTTCCCTGGGCCTGACGCAGTTCGTAAACGTTGGTTCAGGTTGCCGTGCCATCAAGTCTTTATAGAATTGTTAAAGTTTTAATAAATCATCATTTCTTTTGTTTATTTATAAAAACAACAGTTGAATAAACTCATCTTCAGCCAAGTATTATTTATTGCAATATAATATTTATAGGGATAAGATTAAGAAAATTTTACAACAAAGCATGAAAAAAATGCATATAAAAAATTCCTGGAGGGACTAATCCTCGCTGGTTTTATTGGAATTATGTATTGCTCAATCCTAGTTCCTGTTCATCAGATGCTCAACCTGTATTTGAATTTTATTATTTTCACCGTTAGAAAGAAAATTTAAAAGATCTGGGGAAATTTTAAGGAGAGAATAATGTCAAAACTCATCAATGGTAAGTCAAAATTTTTTATTCCCATTATTATGTTAGTTGCAGTTTTATTTGTCGCGATACCGTCTCAACCAGCGCATGCCATAGTCCATGGAACAATCGGGGATTTTATTGATGACGCAGTTGATGATATCGAGGATTTTATTGATGACATAGGACGTGCTGTCGATACAAGTATCAATGAGATAAAAAAGGTTGGCCTCAAAGTCGCAGAAGTTGCTGTGCAGGTTGGGGATAAATTATATGGTTTTCTAGAGGACATGGTTCACATCATTGTTGGGTTTCACCCCTCTCAACTAGCTGACGTTGTCACTTTTAGTGAGGACTTATGTTCAGTATTGCCCACAGTCTT
>SMVB01265476.1_pt1 | contig 14345 bp, 17 predicted proteins | sample 2456461 | NCBI WGS metagenome assembly SMVB01 (sample SAMN11095934, study PRJNA526329) | marine sediment metagenome | biome: Marine sediment; feature: Surficial sediment; material: Deep marine sediment; isolation source: Hadal surficial sediment | place: Pacific Ocean | collected 2014-05 | depth... | reverse complement strand
GTTGTCCCCGACGCAGACAGGTGCGTTCGGTGAGAACTTAGGCATGGCTGCAGGTGCACTGCGTGATGTGAACGCGAGCACGTTCGAAACAGAAATGAAAATGACGGAGCACGAAGAATGGATGATGGATCGGGAAGCTTCAATTGCCGGTGACTACTTCGATGCGCTCACCAACTTGGAGGGCTTCAAGAACAACAGCCGTGCCCGTGTGGTCGGTACGAAGACTGTCATCACTCCGACAGATCTCATACGCATCGCAAATAAAGAGATCACGGAAGCGGAGGCGGAAAGGAACGTCATCAGTATCATCATGAAACCGAGTGGCGAGACCATCTCTCGTGTCGAGGAAGATCCGAGTGGTCGCCCTTGGGTCATTGTTGATCCGAGTAAGGTTCCATCTCAGGCAGCTGCTCAGACATCCGCAAAGGCAACTGCCAGTGCGTCAATAGCTACGCAGGTAACTGCAGCGAAGTTGGGTGTGAATGCTATCCCCATGGTTACACGGCTGCAGCGAGCCTACGGACTCTTGTCGTCGTTAACCGAAGACACGAGCGGGCTGAACGAAAAGATACGTCAGGTTGCACAGTGGGCAGGCATCAGTGAGATCATCGACGACAACGTTACCTTAGCCGTAATCCACAAAATGTTTGGTGCGCAGATACTACAAGATTTGCGTTTGTTAACGGGTAGCAAGACTGACTTCGAGTACAGAAAAGTCGAGGGGCAAAATGCTCGTCTCGGTATAAGCGTGGAAGAAAACCTAGGTATTCTTGAAGAACATATGACCATGCTGAATGAGATGGTGGACAAAGGTGAGTTCGCTGCACAGTCGCTAGGGCAAGGTCCCGGTACCGAAGAGAAGGGCTTCTGGTTAGAGACATACTTGCGTCACCGTAAGGCTCAGGCTGAACTGGCTGCTGAGTACGATGCTACTACGCGTACGGCACCTACCTCAAGACTCGAAGAGTTGATTGAGAACATACAGCTTAACGAAGGTAACCCGGAGGAGCAGCAACGTCACATCGAAATGTTCCGGGAATTTTATGACATACCTGATGATGTCCAGCTGGCACTTCGTAAAGCAGGAGCAGCAATCTAATGGCTACACCAGAGAGCAGACTACTTGAGATGCTGGGTCAGATGGAGGGCGAGGAAGGGTTTGGAGCGATCCCTCCGATGGGAGGTACGCCACCCGACGAAGGTTTTCAAGGTGGCCTGACCGACGAAGAGGCACTGGAGTTACGTGCAGACATTAATGTGCGAGAGGGACCAGCCACCCGACAGATTCTTGAAGAGCATCTGGGAGAGCAGAACTTAATTCCGGAACTCAGCAGTCGTATAAATCCTTACGCTCCGAGAGAGGGAGATGAACCCCAACGAAAGAATCCGTATGCACCACGAGGAGCGGAACCTAAGGAGGTCGATTTCCCGACACCCTTCCCGATGGCGCGTGGCACGTCACGTGCATCGCTTCAGCTCCCTGAACTGGGTTCGCAGATAGGTGCGGGACAATTCTTCAACGCCCCCGGTCAAGAGGAGCTTCCTCAGTGGGCACAGTACGGGTTGGTGGCTGCAATGCTGACGACAACGGACCCTAACGAGATCGCACAGATCTTCACGCAGGAAGTTGAGTTTGAGAATCCTGAGACGGGCGAGATGCAGTCGGTAAGAATGTTCCCACACGTTGGTCTGCAGACAGCCCCCGATGGCACGCTCATCCTTATTAACAACGCAACTGGTGCGCGTGCCATCATCAACCGTCCCGGCATGAGTTCTTTCGATGCGATGCAACTCGCGACTCTCGGTCTCTCGTTCACACCTGCTGGTCGAGGTGCTGCAGTCGCCGGAGGTGGTGCTCGTTTGTTGGCGCAGAAAGCTGCCACGGAAACAGCGAAGCGACTGGCACTCCGGCAAGCCCGACGCAGAAGTGCAATGGCACTCATGGCAGGGTCTGGTGTAACGGAAACAGGCCTGCAGCTTGGGCAAGAAGCAGCCGGGGGTGAGTTCGACAAAGCGGACATCGCAATGAGCACTGCGTTCGGTGCGGTGCCTGACTACGTCTTTGATCCCCTTGCGAGATTCGCCACCAAGATCCCGAGCTACATCAAAACGAAAGCAGCCGACGTAGTTCCCGAGAACATTCAACAAGCTATCCGGTACGCGAAAGAGACTGGCCGCAGGATCATGACGCAGGATGTGTTGGGTGAGCGCATGACGCCTGCGATGCAAATTCTCGCCAAGGTCGTAGAACGTATTCCCATCGCAGGCACAGGTGGGTTGCGCAAACAGATGGGACGCGAGCGCGTTGATGCATTGACAGAACTCGCCGCAAAATATGGCATCGATGTTGAGACGGACTATGGCACCCGTGTAATGGAGAACTTCGTCGAGCGCATGATGAAGCGACGCTTCTGGGGTGCGAACGAAGATCTGGTGCTGAAGGGTAACCGCACTCGTGCGAACGAGATGATAGCGCGTGCCTACGAAGCAGAGATGGAAGAGATCTCTCACGGTGTCCTGAAGGAAGCAATTAAGAACAACCGCATCGATGACATCGTCGTCGATAAAGTAATGGACTCTGGCAGACCTAAGCTTCTGGGCGAGCTGTTCAACAAGTTAATGGATCCGGGTAAAGAAGCTGCACGCCGACGCTTCCTTCTTCGTGGTCTGGAATCTTCTAGCTGGACACCGGGCGCACCCGGCGTTGCAGACCCGAAGAAGTTCCTGCAGTTCCTCGACAAACCAGCCAACCGCAAAGTCATTGCATCATGGTTCGAGCCTGAAGATCAGCAAGTGATCAACGGTGTACGTGAGTACCTACGACTGACAGCGGCAGCGCAAGAGACGGGTAAGGGCGCAGGCATGGTCGCAGCTGTCGGTGGTGGTCTTGGTTTCATGGCTGGTGTCTTGAATGCGCTGGTTGGTAGTGCTGCAGTGATGGGTGCCGCAGGACGATTCCTGCAAGGTAGGTTCGTACGTGATCGTCTGTTGAAACTGGCGCACATTGCGGGTGATGAGAAACAGACTGCTGCCATCATGCGAGAGCTGAGACCGTACTTTGTTGCTGCGGAGAATCAGTGGAAGCAGGAGAACTACTCCTTCCCAGACGTGAACATTACGCAAGAGTCACTGAAGGAAGGCGGCGAAGATCTCCTTGAGGACATATCAGGCGCAGCTGAGGATATGATCGGCGACATTGGGCAGATCCCTGACAAGCTCGTACGCTTTTTGAAGGGTGACGATTAGTGCCAGCCAAACGCATCAATCGCAAGGCGAGGAACCAGCATGGTCAGATAATGTCAGCTGGCTCCCGTGTATTCCTACCTGATTACCCGGATCAGATCCGTGCGATCATGATGAACGGCTTCGATGAAGATGACATCTCTGAGCTGTTTGACATCAGTCGCAGACAGCTGGGCATCTGGAAGGCGCAGTACCCTGTCTTCAAAAAGGCTGTCGAGCATGGCTACACCGATGCAGATGCTGCAGTGCTGAACGCACTGTTCCAGACAGCGACTGGCTACACGCACGAAGAAGAGAAAGTGATGATGTGGGACGGTGAAGTCATCCGTGCCGACACTGTCAAGCATTACAAACCTGACGTGCAAGCGATCAAGTTGTGGCTGACCAATCGTCAGCGGCAGAACTGGGCTGATCGCAAACAGACTGAGCACAGCGGCACGGACGGTGGGCCTATCGGTATTCGTGACGAGACGAGGATGGAAGTCATGGCAAGTATCTTGTCACTGATTAAACCGAAGCCCGACAACGCATTGATCGACGGGCGCACCGGAGAGGTAGAAAAGTAGTGCCAAAGAAAGCACCTTGGCCTGACGCTACTCCGGAAGAGGACGCTGCGTATGCTTTACAAGCGCAGTTCTGGGACATGGAGTTCGAACGGGATGTGGTTGAGCAAGGTGGCCCACAGTTGGCAGAGTATGTTGATGCGGACAAGGCACGACTGTTAGCTGTTGGTAACTACAATTTGCAAGGGATGTATCGACCTCCGGGTGCTGAGTCAATTATGGAGATCGGTAGGTACGGACCCATTGCAGATACGTTGAGAGAGAAAGGAATTGAGCCACCTGCAGAAGATACGGTCTCAGCAGTTGGTGGGTCGAATGCTACGGCACAGATTTGGGCGCATGAGTTTGGTCATCGACGTGACGAATTTGAAGGAGGCGGCAGTGAGCGGTATCGGTTAATACATGACGCCTTCAGGTCGGACAGTCCTTTTGAGTGGGCAGCTTCTGTACGCAGATGGCGGACGTATAACAAACGCAGGTTTAACGAAGATGATTCGATTAAAAATTACGCAGACATCGAGAGTCACCTCAAAGAAGCGATTGCAAATAATCGCAACGCGCTCCTGCAGACTGAAGTGGATACTCGAGAAGCAGAAGGTGATGTACCGATAAAACGTAAGGGTTTTTTTTCTACTGAGAGCCTGCTCAAAGATCAAGAAGAGGAGATGGAACGTCGCGCTCACAGTTGGAGCATTAAGAAGTACAATGAAATTGTAAATAGTTGGGAGGACCGAAAAGCCTCCGGAGGTAAGGTAGTCATGCCAAGCACGTCAGAGAAACAAGCCAGACTTATGCGCGCTGTTGCCCATGGGTGGACGCCACGGCATGGGAAGGGTCCTTCAGTAGAAGTGGCACGAGAGTTCGTTAATGCGGACCAAGCTAAGGGCATGTGGGAAGGTGGACTTGCACCGATGAACGATCTGCGTCAGCGAATGGATGCACCGGGTCTGCACTTAGCATTTGATCACGGTGGTGAAGTTGCGTACATGCACAGCGGTGGCAAGATGGATTGGGCAGGTCTCGAACCGCTCACGTGGAAGCAAGCTACGAAGAGACACGGAGGTGGACAGTACGCTCCTGTCAAAGCTTACAGCGACTTGGTTGAGAGCAACTGGTTCTTCGATGAAGAAGAGAAGATGTGGTATCCGCCGGAGCAGACCGCGACCGGTGAGTCTGCTGCTGGACTGCCAACACCCGTTGCGACTCAAGGTCCACGAGGTGGACGCCGAGGTGGTGGTGGTCGAGGCGGACGTGGAGGACGTGGCGGACGTGGTGGTGGAGGTGGACCTCCTCCGCCAAGAATAATTCCGCCGACTGTTGATCCTATTACAGGCGAGCCTCCTGTTGAAGGCACCCCTCCCGTGGATTACACGCCACCAGATCGCAGAGCAGGAAGAGACACTGAATATTCACGCGCCTTAAACGAACACAGGCGACGTATTGCAGCAACATTAGCGGTGCCACCGGGTGGCTACGCAGGAGGAGGTCAAGTGAATTACTACGATGAAGGCGGAGCTGTCCGTCCCGGTCATGCAGAGGATGCAACGATAGGTCCGAACCCTTACCCAAAAGGATCGGCTAGTTACAATTATTGGGAGCGCAGGAAGCATCAAGATCCTCCACCTCCGCCTCCGCCTGAAGTTGCGGAAGAGCTGAGCTGGTGGGACAAGATAACCGGTAAAGAAGGTGCTCGACAAAGCAAGACCGAAGAGTACCTTGAGTCGCAGGGCGAAGGAATGGAAGAAGCGTACGGTGGTTACATTGACGCGCAAGGTTACCAGTTCGGTGGACTTGCATCTGCGAGTGGACAGTTCCGTGGTCCGCCAAGAGGTGGGATCCCTCCGCAGATGAAAGGTGCTCCGCCTCGTCGCGGTGGAATTCCACCTCGGATGCCGCCTCAGCCGCCACGAGGTGGTGGGATGTTGGGCGGGATGCCATCGATGCCTCCGGGTAAAGGACCGAGACCTATGGTTCCGCCAAGCATGCCGCCGGGTGGAGTCGGTACCTTAGGTGGACCCGGCTACGGACCAAACCCATTAGGTAGCGCAGGTCCCGGCGGATCTTTAAGAGGTGTTGGTGGAGACCCGAGAGCGATGCCTCCCGTTGGTGGTGGAGGTGGAATGCTAGCCGACGTGAGACAGCAGGCTGAAGCACAACGTGGAGCGATGCCTCCGGGTGGAGGTGGTGGAATGATGTCGCGACTGCGTAATCAGGTGCAGGCGCAACAGCAATTCCGGAAACCTGTGGGCTACGATCCAAGAGGTGGACCTATCGCACCTCCGCCGGGTAAAGGTGGTGGTGGGATGCCGGGTGGACCGATGGTGCCGCCGAACTTCCGTGGTCAAATGCAACGGCAGCGAATGATGAATCGTCCTAGACGTGGCGTCCCCGGACCAGCCGGAGCAGGGGGGTCACCGAATCGTGTGGGGATGCAGGATCAGCAGGGTGGACTTGCACGTGCCCTTCAAAAAGGCACGGGTCGTCGGCCAATGTCACGTCGGTCAGGGTTCCCCGGTAGGTAACATAGCACCGGGTGCATTTGTTGTTCTTCCATTCGTGGAAGAGCCAACCGTCTGCGCAGTGCATCCTCATAGTGCCTCCAAGTTGATGAACGCTTCGGGTGCGTAAGCAACACATTCTGTGTGCATTGCACGCACCAACTCGCGTACCTCTTCTCGATCATCGACGATGAGCAGCGGAGTGTACTGACGCACCCACTGGGCGACGAGATCAGGTCCCTTGATCTTGGTCATGTGGGGCTCACGTTGCAAGAGATCGACTTGATCCCACAGTCCGTGAAGTTTCAGCCAACCCTCTTCGTGCTTGTATTTGTTAATGAATCGGGTGCTGTAGATGAGCGGACGGATGTCTTCCGCGATGTACTCGCGTACCAGTTCCATGATGTGACTGCGCGGAGGATCATCGATGAGTCCTGCGTAGTAGGTCTTCCACGCAACACGGTCGCGCTTCTTATACTTCTCTTCGTTCTCCAGAAGGGTTGCTAAACGGATGCTGTGATCGCTCAGCGTCCCTTCCAAATCGATCATGATCACTGGCGTTTCTTGAGGATCTTCCGATTAACTTTTTTCTTGGGACGTCTCTTCGCGCCAGTCCTTTTCTTCCTGTCCGGATCAAATTCACGCAGTTGCTTTCGCATCTCTGTCATGAATTCAACGATCACTTCGCGGTCGCCCGCGTTGGTCAGACTCACGCTGAACTTACCGATGAGCTTCCGACCTTCGAGCTGCAACTCCGCCTTGCGATGTTGTTTTAGAAACATGTTATTTTCCTTTGCGTCGCAGATAAGCTGCCCGGAAACGACACTCGTCCGAGCAGTAGTTTGTAATCGTGAGACCCTCGAAACGCTTCTTGCATTCAGGGTTTGCACACTTTTTCCAGCTTCGTTTGCGCATCATTGCCATCTGTGCACCGATGCTGTCGCTATGAGCTTGCATTGCCATGCAGACTTCCTCTAGTGTTAAAATTAGCTCCTATTATACACACTTCCGCTTACGTGTACAGGAACTAGGTGCCTGTCATTACACGAGCCTCAGCAGCGTGTTTAAGCAGGGCTTCTGACATTTTTTCAGCGGCTTTAGCTGGCATGCTGAGGGTCGTAAGCCTTTGAGAAAACACAATAATTACGTTGCCGTTCTCCACGCCAATAGAGATGCCCAGATCTGGGTCGTCGTCTTCACCCGTCGCTACAATTTTTTGAGATTCCTCCGACTTGTCCTTATCGTTTCCTTTTTTCTTGGTCATTAGTCGTCCCCTCGTTCCGGATTGAGATCAGCGATAGCCTTCTCCAGCAGCAATGGGACCTCGAAGTTGCGTGGGTCCATCCCCTTATCGTACTGGGAGCAAGCTTCAGTCCACGTGTGCTTTATTGCATCTGACCGAACGCCACTGAGCAGTTTCTCCAGCTCGTCGGCACACTCCTCGTCATTAAGTGAGCCGTCGATGATCATGTTGATACGATAGCGATCATGTCTCATTGGTATTGCCCTCCAACTGGGCCGCGTGGTAAATCGTCTTCGACAGCAGGGAATTCGTACAGGAAGTTGTCATCACCCTCGACTGCGACGCGTATTGCCATCGCTGCTACCTGCACTGCTTCACGCAGTACTTCCTGCACGCTGGTCCCCTGCTGACGGTCGTGTTCCATCAGTGCCTGTGCCAACTCACCTACCTCTTCAACTGTCGCGCAAAGCATGTGTGTCTTGCCGGGGAATGCTTCGCGTGCTGCTATCAGTTCGTCGCGGATCATCTTGAAGACGAAACCATCAGCACTCGTAAGACGGGTGTCTGCTATCTCATCAGGCTCCACGCACTGACAGAAGTCGATGCCGAGGCCACACTCAGTGCAGCACTCGACATGATGTTTGTTTAGGAAGGTGCAGGTACGCATCAGTACACTCGATGCCCGAGCTGCGAGAGCCTGTCGATGATGTCTCTGACCTTCGGAGAATCGTCCAGTGATTCGATCAGCGACGTGACTGCTTCGAGACGCAGCTCCAATTCTTTCTTCTCTTGCTCCAGCTTCTCACTGACCGACGGTGGACGGTGGTCCATGAGTGTGCGACCGGCTGACTCAACTGCTTGGTTCTCTCCTTCAAACATTTTTATTCTCCTCAGTAGTACTCTGCGTAAAGACGGAAGTTATCCGTCACTCTAAGTGCTACGTTCAGTATGGACGCAGCTTGTTTAGGGTCCTTCCTGCTCAGCGTCTCCCATGACATTTCAAGCAGGTCTTCGTGGGTCGCACCGTTAAATTTCTCGGCTTCCTTGCCGTGGATAAGGTAAATGATGCCGGGAGTTTCTGCAATGATCCAGACGACACCTCCTGCAGCTAGGTTGTCCCGAATCCATCGCAGTTGGGTCTTGTGCAGTCCCTTCTCTTCGTCTGGGAAGGGCACGCGCATGCTACGGTCGGTTGCTTTGAGTTCGATGGTACCTGTGCCAGCCTTGCCGGGGATCGGTGGTCCATCTGTCTTCCGTGGACCTTGTCCCACAGAAAAGAATACGTCAGGAAATCCCGGCGCGGTGTCTGGGGATTCGATTCTGGAGTAATGCCCCAAAGGTAGCGCAATGTCTCGCAGCCACTCCCAAAGGTTGCCCTCGTTCACAATTTTTTATTCCGTCGGAAATATTGCACGCTATTTCACCGATTTACCTATAGGGGGCATCTGCGAGGAGATGGGTTTTGCGAATTCTGCGCGCACCTCGCCAAGTTGAGCCTCGACGCTTTTGTGCCTTCTTTCTGCGGTACCGGTCGAGGACGAGTGTCGAGAATTCTTTTTTCTTCGCAATCGCTTCATAAAACTCATCCTCTATCGTGTCGTCCGCCATCATAAAGTAGTAGTACACCCAATTGGTAGTTTCCATGTTCATGATGCGAAAACGCGACTGATCGAACGTAATCCAGCTATGGTCCCAACTGTAAAAAATGTACGCATTCGCGGCAGACAGATCGAAGCCCAAACCGCTCTTAACTTGCAAAATGACGAAATCGACGTCGAACTTGTCATCCCACTCATTGCGTCCATCGATGATTTTGTACGTCCAATTGAATTCTTCGAATTTAGCCGCTATGGCGTCAATTTCGTGTGTGAAGCGACAACAGATAACTGCCTTTTCTTGCCCAAAGCCCGAAAGCAGCTCCATGAGTTTTTCGAGCTTTTCGCCGCCACACGGAATTACAATTCGTTTGCGTTTTCGTTGCCCCGGAATGCGTTCCTGATGTAAGAGGAAACCACCACAAACCTGCTGCAACTTTTGCGGCAGTGTGACCGGTAGCGGAGCACCTACCGTTAATCCGTCTATGGTGGTTTCCATGTCTATTTCTAAATCCGTGTAGATCGCACGCGCTTTACGCCCCAGCTTGAAACGCACTTTGCGCCTGCGGATGCGCACAGGGGATTTTCCCATGGCGACACGCGCTTCGTTGAACGTAATTCGGTAACTGAACTCGTGAATCGTCTCAAGTAATTCGTCTTTAAGTCGGTATCCGATGAGAACGGGATATTCTCGTTTATCTCTGCGTTTTCGGATTTCATAGATGCAGTACCGCTCCTTGAAATTCTCGTAAGTGCCAAAAATTTCTTTGTGACCAATAAAGTCAAAAATCGCCCAATACTGCTCAAAGCCTTTATCGGCTGGCGTGCCTGTTAACGCCAATTTCCACTGCGCACGTTTTGCGAGTGTGCGCGTGAATCGGGACTGGGCTGTTCCCGGTTTTTTGATCATGTGTGCTTCGTCGGCAATGACCATGATGCTCACGCCGTCTTTGTGCCACTTCGTCGTCTCCTTGTACCAGTCTTTTCGCAGGTCGAGATTCTTGACCGGCTCCTGATAGGTGACGATGTAAAATTCGCATCCCCAATCGTTATCGAGATGTTTGTCGATCTCCGTGTCCCATGTCAGGACCGCTTTTTTCGGACAGATGATGATGCACACATCGGGCTTGCGCTCATCGACAATCGCTAGCGAGACAAGGCACTTCCCTGTGCGCTGCTCTGGAAAAAGAGCGAAGCCATCGTGCGGCAGTGCCGCAGCGACAGCCTCCCTCTGATAGGAACGGAGTTCAGTTCGGATCACGCCTTCTTCAGCTCACCGATTGGAATTTCCCATTCCCCTTCCTCATCGTCCACGACTACTGCAATGTCGTCTTCGATGCCCTCGATCACGCCCTGATACTCTTCGCCCTCCTCGTCCTCGAAGGTGACGCGAGCACCGGGTCGCAATGCACCCGAGGCGCGTTTCTTCTTCTTTGCAGGAGCTTTTTTCTTCGAAGCCTTTTTCCGTGCGGGAGGTGCCTCTTCTTCTTCCTCTTCGGGCTCTTCCTCTTCTTCAGGCTCTTCTTCCGGCTCCTCTTCCTCTTCCGGCTCTTCTTCTTCTTCGGACTCCACGTAGCCGCCTGCTTTTTCGATTTCTGCTTCGGCGACTTCAGGGGGCATGTAGCCCGTTACACGAGGCTGATCTTTTTCTTCGTACTCCTCGTTCGTGATTTCCAGTCCGCAAGTGTTGCCGACCAGATCATCAGGATCAAAGTCGAACGGACCATCCGGAATTTCGTACCCCATGCACTCAAGTGCTGTACGCAGCACCCAGAGCGACTGAGGCACCAGAACAAAACGGTCGAACACGATAGAACCGATGTTGGTCTTCCAACGCACAACGATCATGTCGTTACCGCTCTGACTGACTTCCTGTTCCGCCTTGGTGATTTCACCAATGTAGTAGCCATCAGGCGTGGGTGATCCACCCCCGGACTCAACACCTGTGAAATCGACTGTTACGGTATTCTTGCCCCGACGTCCGCGTGACGTTTTTTTCTTGCCCGCCTTTTTAGCAGACTTTTTACGTGTTGCCATTAGCTTGTTCTCCTAATTTTTTTACGTTTTGGTTTCTGTTTACCCGAGGTCAAATCCTTCACTTTTTGGTACGTGGGGTTGATAAGCAGTTCTGGAATCGGACCAGCGGACACTGGTCTGCGAATCTTTGTCGAGTAGTACGCGTGAGGACCGATTCGCATACAGTAGTCCACATGCCTAACTTCTTCTTTGCCTTCCGTTTCCCATCTTTCCTTAATGAAAGTTGAGCCGATGGCATCGACAGCACCATCGAGGAAGGAACTCACTGACGGCATGACGCGTGCACCGATGCTGGGCTCGATGGACTCTTCCTCATCGTCGCCTGCTTCGTTGATACGTTCGTGCGCAATCAGCAGCAGGTTGTAATGGTCCGACAGGTCACGGAAGTCGCTGATGAATTGCTTCAGCATCCCGGACAGCTGTCCCCAGTTACGCTGCGTGAATGTTTCGTCTCGACCCTTGCGACTTTTGCGCAGCACCTCAGCCATGCCAATGTCCTGCAGGTTACTTACCTGATCGATCACAATTGATTTGTACGCGACAGCCGTCTCTTTGTTGAGCAGAGCCCAGTACAGTTCATCGATCTCACTCCACTCGGTGACACGCACGACGTCGATGTCCTCTTCCAGCGCAATGGTCTCAGTGCCGCGCTCATTCGTGTCGATGAACAAAATTGGTTTAGGGAACGTCGAACCGAAGTGCGTCTTGCCGGTGCCGGAGCGACCGTACACCATCATCACCGTGTTGGTTTTCAGTTCAGTGACTGGCTGGATCTTGTCGAGGATCGAGGACGTGATCTTTTCCGCAACTTGTTTCGTCGGACGTCGCAGAATTTTTTTCTCTACTTTTTTCTCTGTGACTTTCAATCTCGGCTTTGAGTGCTTTGGTCTAGCTACCATGCCTTTCTCCTCGCGCCACGTAGTCAGACTTCCTCACGAAGTCGGCATCGAGACCGCGTATTTCGGCTTCGCACAGGGTACGGAATTCGCACGTCGTGCAGTTAAAGGGTGACATGTTGCGAGTACAACGTCCGCCATCACGCTTGGCTTGAATCTCAGCTGTCGTTTGCAAAAAGTCATTGACCACCGCGACGATCATGTCGGTGTTAGGTGTCGGCAGGAACACCCGCTCGAAAAACGAATCCTCCTTGCCTTGGAGGAGCGCTAGCATATCGTCATAGTCCTGCTCAACCAACCCATTTTTGCGAATTGCCTGACGATAAGTGTACGGATCGCAGTCAAGGTTCTTACGCTTGCTCAGGGAGCCGTTCTTGAGCACTTCGGGCGAGGTGGGTGCCTTGGCCTTACCGTAGTCCCAGCAGACGCCATCGATCTTCTGCTTGGGGTTCTGCATGCCATAGGCCCAGACATAGAGTAGGAGCTGCAGCTCACTGAAGCGATCCTCAGCCGTTGGAATGCCCTTCACAAATTTGTGGTCCATCACCCACCGACGCTTTTGCCGGTCCACAGCAATCTTGTCGATGAAGCCGATGAATTTGACGTTGATCGCACTGTCACCACCCAGCTTGTTCAGGTCCACCTCTATCTTCAGCTCAGTCTCTTCGTACGTCAGCGGGTCTTTGCGGTACTTGCGTAAATATCCTTCGAAGATCTTGCCGCAGTCGCCGATGATGTCACCGTGCATATCACGCTCTTCCTCAAAATAGGCAGCGTACTTTTCAGCGTAAACTTCCAGCACGTCCCACGGATCTTCGCCATCGTATTTCAGTCCATGGATCTTGGTGTTGATGTACGCGTTGAGCATCTCGTGCAGGATCTCACCGCGTAACAAACGCACGCCTTTGAATTTGCGCTTGAGCCGCTGTTCATAGCGGTAAGACCATGCCTTCGGGCAGCGGCGAAAGGAGTTGACCTCGCTGAAACTAATCTGCTCCATCTTCATCCTCCATTTGTTCGGCTGTGACAGTTGCCGCATCCACGATCACTACGAGCGCGAGCACAAGTTGACGAGCAAGGTCATCAGTACCAGTTCCGAATTCTTCTCCCATGCGCTCCACCAGATTATTGCCAAACAGGCGGAGAATCCCTGCGGGGCTATCTTCAAGCTGCGACATTGTATTTCACTCCTCCATCGTTTTTGTGTTCTTCGTGGTGACAGGGGGAACATAGCGTCTCTAAATTACCGTTCTTCCAATGGGCCACAACGCGATCTCGGTGATGCAGATGCATCTTCCCTTCCGAGCCGCAGCGTTCACACTCTGTGCCACGAAAGTTTTTTATCTGCCATGCGCGGCATCCTCCCTTCCAGTTATTCCTCTCGCTCCCTATCCCCGGATTTTTGATCCGACCATTTCGGACCTTGGACTCGTGAGTTTGACGACGCATCACGGTTCTTCGACACGACGCGCAATACTTCTGAGTATTACTTTTCTTGCGCATGCCGTTGCCACACTCGGTGCACTTCGCATTACAAGGTTTAAATCCGTTCATGCAGCCCATTTGACACCAGCTCCCCACGGACCTAATTCGGCCTCACCGAGCATAGGTACATCGAGGTTGATTTTAAACGTGTCCATCAGCGCTGGTCGCTCTGCGATCTTTAACATCGCGGGCACGCACTCGTCTATGTGCTCATCTTTAACGATGGTCAGCACGGCATCGTGATGTTCTCCGACCACCCTGCATTTCGAACGTGAGAAAGTCTCCGAGATTTGGACGAGCACCATGAGCTTGTAGTCCCCGATCATCGACTGGACTGGCGCATTGACGCTCTGACGCTCGTTCTCCATACGGACATACTTATCTTGGGCCTGAATACCGGGGAGCCTGCGCTTGCGTCCAGTCAGGCAGCGAATGAACCCGTCAACTTTTGCGAGTCGCTTCGTACGGGTATGCCAGCCTGCCAGTCGAGAGTATAATCGGAAGTACGCTTTCCGAGAATTTTTTGCCTCGGTCAGCGTTGGAGTCCAACCGTAATCTTTTGTTGCTTGTTCGATAAACTTTTTTTCGTACATGCCGAAGATGTAACCAAAATTTATTGCTTTTGCACGCGTGCGACCTTCGTACCATCGCTCATCAACTGCGATGCATTTTTTCGGTCCTGCATCCATCAAAATCTCAAGGGACTTGATGTACGAGTGCGCTTTGCCGGTGAGTTTCTCTGCGGTAGCAAACACACGCTCAGTCCACTCACTCTCCTGACTGAT
>SMVB01089025.1_pt1 | contig 14347 bp, 12 predicted proteins | sample 2456461 | NCBI WGS metagenome assembly SMVB01 (sample SAMN11095934, study PRJNA526329) | marine sediment metagenome | biome: Marine sediment; feature: Surficial sediment; material: Deep marine sediment; isolation source: Hadal surficial sediment | place: Pacific Ocean | collected 2014-05 | depth... | reverse complement strand
CTTTAGCTCGGGAAGAGTTTATTTCTTGACGACAAGATAAAGACCAAACAAAACCAGTAGCAGCGGAAGGAAGGGACCTATCACCAGCAGGGGAGCAAACACGATTGCTAGAACGCCGGCCACTGCCACAAAAGGTAGAAGCATCATCATCAGCACGACTAAGAAGATAGCCCCGATTATTTGGAAAGGAATGCTTAAAACAAAAAGTCCTACCTTGAAGACGACGGCAAGCAGTTTGAAAAAAATTAGAAAAAAGGCAAACATTAATAAAATAATTGCCAGTTCCATTTTGTCACTCCTCAGGTTATTTTCATTCTTAACTTAATCTAAAGAGACGGTTTTAAATTTAAAATTGTTTCCTCAAGCAAAGATGCTTAATAATATTTTGAGCCCGGTATCTTAAGTTCGAATGTGCTTTTCCAACAAATCCTCGGTAGAGCTAATATCTGCTGCCGGCAGCTTCCAATCACCAGCCGCAATTGTTTCTTCTATTTGACCTGGCCGTCGTGCGCCAACGATAACCGAAGTGATTTCAGGTCGTCGTAGCGCCCAGGCAATCGCGACATTGGCAACTGACTTCCCATGTTTTCGGGCGAGTTTTTTCAGCGACTCAACAAACGCCAAATTTGAGGCCAATTGTGGTTCTTGAAAGCGTTTGTCGACATCAGGCCGGTGATCATCTTCCGGCAGACTTTGCACCCATTTCGCTGTAAACTTGTCTGTTAAAATGCCCTTTTGTAAAGGACTGTAAGGAATGGCGCCAATGTTATTTTTAGCGCAATAGGGTAGGAGATGGTTTTCAATTCTGCGCTCGAGCATGCTGTAAGGAGGTTGAACCGAAGCTACCGCATGAATCTTTTCAATCCGTTTGATTTGGTTGACATTAAAATTACAGACAGCGGCATATCTAATTGTTCCTTCTTTGACCAAATCGGCTATTGTACTCCAGGCTTCCTCAATATCGTTCTTCGGATCTGGCCAGTGAATTTGATAAAGATCAATCACATTTACCTGCAGCCGTTTCAGACTGCCTTCCACTTCGGCGCGCACACTTTCCCGTTTCAGTCTGCCGGAAATATTTTTTCCGTCGTGCCAGACTAAGCCGCATTTGGTGGCAATCACCGGCCGGTGCCTCATCCCTTTAATCGCCTTCCCCACAACTGCTTCGGCGCGGCCAAGTCCATAAACCGGGGCAGTGTCAATCCAATTGATGCCCAAATCCAGGGCTCTGTGAATGGTCGCGAGCGATTCTTTTTCATCCTGTGCTCCCCAGCCGTACTTCCAACCGCCGCCGCCAATGGCCCAGGTGCCAAGACCGATTGAAGTCAGGTGTAAATCAGTTGTGCCTAATTTTCTTGTCTGCATGCTTAAATATCTTAAATAATCAAACCTCTGTCAAGAGAAAACTGAGCATATGCTCTTGATTAAATTCAGAATATTGAATATCATGGTAATTATGATCGAAACCAGCGTCATTATTCCTACCTTTAATCGACTATCGTTTTTAAAAGAAGCGGTCGAGTCAGTCCTAAGCCAGACATATCAGGACTTCGAACTGATTCTGGTCGACGATGGCTCTACCGATGGCACCAAAGAATTTGCCGCCAGACGAAGTGATCAGCTAAAGTATATCTACCAGGAAAATTTCGGCCCAAGCGCTGCCCGCAACCGCGGGATTAAAGAATCCGAGGGCGAATACATCACCTTTTTAGATTCCGATGATTTGTGGCTCGAAAATAAACTCCAGGTTGAAATCGATTTTATGAAATCAAACCTGGACGCCATGGTTTGCTACTCGGACGAAATCTGGATTCGCAGAGGTGTGCGTGTGAATCCAAAAAATAAGCACAGAAAATATTCAGGTTGGATTTTTGAACAGTGTTTGCTTCTTTGTATCGTCAGTCCGTCGTCCGTTTTAATGCGCAGAGAATTTTTTGAATCAGTCGGCTATTTCGATGAAACGCTTCCCGCGTGTGAGGATTACGACTTGTGGCTCAGAGCCTCCCTGGAATTCCCTTTTTATTATATTCCCAAGAAACTGATCATGAAAAGAGGAGGACATGAAGATCAATTGTCAATACAATGGGGGCTCGATCGCTACCGGGTGCGGGCGCTGCTCAAATTACTGAAAAACAGTGAGCTGGATAAAAGACAGTACGAATGGGTCGTGGAGAAAGTGATTGAAAAAGCGGCTATCCTTGAACAGGGATTTCGCAAGCGGGAAAATTTGCCCGAGGCTGAGTTTTATAAAAAATTAACGGTAGAAGTCGCCAAGAATGTTGTTCAAAATCAAGATATTAGAGGCGAGCGATGAGCGGGAAGCGAATCTTTCTTGCCGCGCTCCTCACTTCTCGCCCTTCGCTCTTCAATCACTACTTGAGCCTTTCAAAAATATGAAATCCTAAAGCCGTTTTTACAACCTCACTTGTTTCATTCTTTTTTAATTTCAAAACGGCTTGTTCTAATTCAGGCTGCAGATCCCCTTTTTTAAAATAACCAAAATCTCCGCCCAGTGCGGCGGTGTTTTTATCAATAGAGTGATTCAAGGCCAGTTCAGCGAAGTTTTTGCCTTGTTTTAAATGCTGCAGAATTTCTCCAGCTTCTTCCTGCGTTTTGACCAGAATGTGCCGCATTCTAAAGTAATCAGGATCGAGGGCTTTTTCCAAATCCTTTATAAAATCCGGATTGATTTTGAGACCAAATCGTTCGGCGGCTTTAGCGTGTTGCATCGCCAGTGCATAGTCATAAATGTCGTAATATGAAAAGGATAGATTGTTGTGTGCCGTCCCGTGACTTGGTACGATTTTCAGGACTTTTTTGAAATTCTCAATTGCTTTATGAATATTCCCGTTGCTCAAATGGCTTAAGCCTAAATTGTTAAAGGTGTCAATATTTAAGCTGTCCAGCTTTTCTGCTTTTGCAAGCACCTCGAGACTTTCTTGATACATGTTTTTAGATCTGAGGACGATGCCAAGGTTGTTCATGGCGTCGATGAAGTTGGGAGCCAGCTCCAAAGCTTTCTTTAGCTGCACTTCCGCTTCGTCAAACATGCTTTTTGCGCCGTAAGCGAGGCCTAAATTGTTGTAGGCCCGGGCGTGGTCCGGGTTCAATTTTAAGGCTGTCTCTGCTTCTTTAATGGCGAAATCCTGAAGCCCCACAGAATAATATGCAAATGCCAGGTTGTTGTGCGCTTCCGTGTAGGTAGAATCATATTTTATTGCCAGCCGGTACTCGTTTATCGCTTCAGCATAATTCCGGTTGGCGAGCAAAGCTGCACCTAAATTGTTATGGGCCAGGGCGCTCTCGGGCTCGAGGGTGAGCGCTTTTTTGTAGACAGGTATGGCGTAATCAAGGATGCGGTTTGCATAATAAATGTAGCCCAAATTGATATAAGCTTTAACGAAGGTGGTGTCGAGTTTTATGGCGTTTTGAAACTCCTGAATCGCTTCATTGATTTTGCCTTCTTGAAAGAATTTCATCCCTTTTGTATTGATCTGGTCGGCGGTTTGTGCCAGGCCGGGGCTGGCGAATTTTAAAAGGATAATCAATGCATAAAACAAGTTTTTCATCTACATCTCCTGAGCTAAAAGTGTATCACTTAAGTGTTGAATTTTCGAGTTGAAACATAGGACGATTCAAGGTAAGAAGCAAGCGAATTTATCATAGTTTAGAAAAGAAAAGGAGTTCTATGCCTAACCTCTTAGTAGATATTATTGCTTGCTTTTTGCTGCAATTCCATTTACATTGAGAGCAATTTATTTACCCGGATCTTTCTGAGGATTCTATGAAAATTGTTTACATTGATGGCCTTCGGCTTAAGCAGGGTGTGATTGCCGGCGCCAGACGTGTGATTTTAATGCAGGATCATCTCAACAAGATAAATGTCTTTCCCGTAGCGGACAACGATACCGGAACCAACATGGCTCTGACCATGCAGAGTATCGCCGAGGGCGCGATCAGCTGCCGGGAGGAGAGCATTTCCGGAATGAGCAAATGCCTGGCAGATGCGGCCTTGATGGGAGCCCGGGGCAACTCAGGAGCGATTTTGGCGCAGTTCTTCCAGGGACTGGCCGAGAGTTTTGAGGGAAAATTCAAAGCAACGTTGAGCCATTTTGGTGAAGCCGTTGAAACGGCGAGACGCGGTGCTTATGAGGCTATCACAGAACCCAAAGAGGGAACCATTCTCACGGTCATTCACGATTGGGCAAAAAAAGTAAAAAGACACAGCCAATTGTCTGAGGACTTCAAAGATCTGTTCCACAAAGGGTTGAAGGAGGCCCAACGCTCACTTAAAGATACTCCCAAAAAACTTAAGCTGCTGGCAAAAGCCGGGGTGGTTGATGCCGGTGCACAGGGATTTGTACACATGCTCGAAGGCGTCCACCATTTTATGCTGTCAGGCAAGATTGAAAAAGCAGTAGGTATTGGCGGCCATAACACACGCCGCGCACAAGTTGAAAATGCGCCCGGAGATATTGCCTTCCAATTCTGTACAGAGTGCCTGGTTGACGGAAGGTCAATCGACCGCAACAAACTCCGCAGTGATTTAATCGCGTTGGGAAACTCCCTGATTGTGGCCGGGTCTTCTGAAAAAGTTCGCATCCACGTTCACACAAATAATCCCGAAGCCGTTTTCACCACTGCTGGAAACTATGGCAGCGTGAGCAAACGAAAATTTGACGACATGCGAGAGCAACACAAGGAGGCTTACGGAGGAAAAAAGGAGCCGAAGATTGCTCTGGTGACTGATTCATCCTGCGATTTGCCAACCGAGTTTATTATTCGCCACAATATTCAAATGGTCCCGGTTCAGGTTTCGTTTGGCACCGAAAGCTACATTGATAAAATAACCATTACGCCCAAAGAGTTCTATCGCATCTTGCAAGAGTCTGAACATAGCCCTAAAACTTCCCAACCCACGCCGGGTGATTTTATAAATACATACAAAGAATTATGGGGACACTATGACTCCGCGGTCTCGGTACATTTGGCAGCAGCTGTAAGCGGGACTTTTCAGGCGGCGCAAACGGCGGTAAAGTCAGAGGCAAATGGCAAAATTTTCTTGATTGACAGCTGCAACGCGACTGTCGGTTTGGGACTCATTGTTGCTGAAACGGCCAAGGCAATAGAAGAAGGGTACGGAATAGAAGAGGTGGTAAAGCGGGCGGAATGGGCGACAAAAAACGTTCGGCTTTATTTAAGTTTTGCGACGGTAAAATATTTGATTCGTGGCGGGAGATTGAGTAAGTCCAGGGGATTCCTGGCCCGTGTGTTAAACTTAAAGCCAATCTTAACACTGAACGCCGAGGGCAAAGTTCAAACACTTACAAAGACTTTTGGCGGCACTGCTGCTTTAGATAAAATGCTTCAACTAGTTTGCCGTGAAGCGGCAGGAAAAAAGAATTTGAGATTCGGCGTGGCACACGCAAACGCGCTGGAAAAAGCCAGATACCTTGTTAAACAGATCTCCAGGCAGTTTGAAATTAAAAAGAAAGAGATCATGATTGTGAGCGTTTCTCCTGCTTTGGGTGCTCATGCCGGTCCAGGTGCTACAGGAGTTGCATTTTTAGGAGAGTAGGATGTTTTCATTAGTATTGATTATATTGTTTGCTTATCTCGTCGGCTCTTTCCCGACCAGTATCGTCGTCGGCAGAATGACCCGACGAATTGACATCAGGGAGCATGGTAGCAAGAACGCCGGAGGCACGAATGCTTTTCGGGTCCTGGGTTGGAAGGCGGGACTCTTTGTTGCAGTGGTAGATATTTTAAAAGGTGTTCTGGCGACGCTATTGGTGGCCAAAATTCGTGTCGATTCATTAACCTTGAATTATGAACTTGTGCAAATTATCGCAGGTACCTCCGCAGTTATTGGTCATGTCTGGACAGTATTGGCTAAATTCAAAGGTGGTAAAGGTGTTGCTACCGGTGCCGGAATGATCGTCGCGCTTTTCCCCTGGGCTTCATTAATTTGCTTTATTATATTCGCGGCGCTGGTTTTGATAACCCGCTATGTTTCACTTGGGTCGATTATCGCGACCTCATCCCTGCCTTTTATTTTGCTTACATTTGACCGCATATTCGGTAAATCTGTTTCAAACTCACTTTTGACGTTGAGCATCTTGATCAGCGGCTTGATCCTTTTTACCCATCGTTCCAATATCCGCCGGTTGTTCAACGGTACAGAGAATCGCTTTGAAAAACTACAATTCAGAAAAAAGCTTTGATGGGATTTTAAAAGACCAAAAAGTGCAATGGGTAAACAAGAAAGAGAAATCAATGCGCTCATCACACTTCTGGGTGATGATGATCTGAAAGTAAAGAATATTGCGCAGAAAAAGTTACTGGAACTTGGCGAGCCGGCGCAACAAACTTTAAGACAAGTTGCCTTTAGCGATTCCGACGGCAGAACCCGGATTGCGGCGCAAGCCTTGCTTGAGGGTTTCCGGTTGGAGCGACTGGCGCAGGATTTCAACAAAATTAACCGCGTGTCGAATTTCGATCTTGAAAGTGCATGTTTCATTTTAGCCAAAATCGAGTACCCTGAATTAGATATTCAGCAGTATGTAAATAAAATCGATCAATTGGCGCTCGAAACTGAACGCAGGCTTTATGGTATCCAGGGAGAGAGAGATAAAGTGGAGGTGATCAACCATTTCCTTTTTGATGAAAAGGGATTTCATGGCAATGAAAAGTCCTACTACGAACCGGAGAATAGTTACATCAACAAAGTCCTGGACCGTCAGACAGGCATCCCGATCAGTTTGTCGGCCATTTATCTTTTTCTAGCCGGGCGGTTAAATCTCCCTGTTTGCGGCGTCGGTTTTCCCGGGCATTTCCTGCTCAAATATCGCAGTAATTCAAGACCGTTTTTTATTGATGCATTTAACAGCGGACAAATTTTATCTCAGCAGGAATGCGAACACTTTTTAAGAAAAAGGGGTTATGCTTTTCATCCATATTATCTAAATACATCTGAATCACGAGATATTCTGGCTCGCATGATCAAAAACCTGGTGCTCATCTATCTGCAAAAAAACCAGCAGAATAAAATCAATACTTTAGTAAAATTTTTTAGCGAATTCGTAATTAATGAGAGGGAGACGAAAATTTGAACTGTCCTGATTGTCAAACGAAATTACCCGAGGCCGCCAAGTTCTGCAGTGAATGCGGCTCAAACCTAAAGTCCTCCAAATGTACAAAATGCGACCAACCTTTAAAACCGGATGCGCGTTTCTGCCACAATTGTGGTCAATCTGTTAAAACTGCAACCGCCCAATCCTTGGCTGCAGGACAATCAACCGAAGTTAAACAAAACTGGTTAAATTCATTCGGCACTTTTTTGTTCATTCCGGTATTTGCCGGAATTATCGTACTGCTATTTTGGGTGAACAAAGACCCGGAACCTCTTGAGGCCTCGAATGGCACTGGTCAGGAACAATCCGCACCTGACATGGCGATGATGGGGCAGGTGCATAAGACATTGGAACGTTTAAAGAAAAACCTCGACTCGAATCTGAATGATGTGGTCTCAATGGATAGTTTGGCGATTATGTACACCATTGCCGGAAGTTATGAAAAAGCCCTTACCTATTATGAAATGCATTTGGAAATCGAACCTGACAATAAAGATTTAAAAATCGCGCTGGGATTAACCTACAATAATTTACAAAGGAGTGAAGACGCAGTTACGATTATCCAGGAAGTTTTAGTTGAGGAACCTGCCAATGCATTCGCCCTGCATTATCTGGCTGAGATTCAAACTTCTCTACATAATCACGAAGAAGCGGAAAAGTTCTGGCAGAAAATAATCGCCGCTTACCCCAACACCGAAATGGCCAAAGTTGCCGAGCAACGTATTCATGAAACTATGCATGAAGAGGAAGAATAATTAAAATGTAAAATTAGGGATTAAGAGTCATTAATATATCGTTGCGGAAGTGGCCACACTTCCGGGTTCACCAGAACCCTGGCGGGTTCTGCTACTAATCTGAGAGGAGAACGAAATGCCAAAGATTGAATTTCAAGAAGCCGGAGTCACCGTTGAAGGAGAGGCCGGGGATGACCTCAGAAAGATTGCCCATAAAAACGGCGTCTCGGTTCACGGGGGTGTCAATAAATATATCAACTGCCGTGGCTTTGGGCTATGCGGCTCCGACCGCATCCTCGTTGACCCAAAAGATTGCGTGACGCCTCTTACCTGGAAAGAAAAACTTCATTTGGGTGAAAAATCAAAAATGCGGCTGGCCTGCCAGGCAAAACTGGTTTCGGATGCAAAAATCAGCATTGCCCCGGCTCTGGAGTATGGTGAAGAGATGAAAGGGAATCTGCAATTCGGTGCGGCGGCTCTTTTCTTTGGCGGGTTGACTCTCTTTTTTGTGGTCTTTATGTTGTTTGAGTTGGTCGGAAAACCGCTGTTTTAAAAAGTTTCGTCTTTTGAGTTTCAAATCTCTATTGGGTTTTCTGTCTATTTTTTCTTTTGGGTACCTTTGTCTGAAGTATCCTCGTTCGATTGAAATCCAATTGCCTGTTGGACATCCGGTTGAGCTCCGTGTATAATAATATCTCCAAATTGTTTTTCATACTTCATGATATTCTCTTCAAGCGCTTTATGAAACGATTTAGCATGCTGGGGCGTCATAATAATTCTGGCGTAGACTTTTGCTTTTGGTGTGCCCGGCAGCATGCGCGTAAAGTCGAGCACGAACTCAGCGGGTGAATGAGAAATCAGGGCTAGGTTTGAATAAATGCCCTCGGCTTCTTTTTCCCCTATTTCTACATTTATTTGCTGGCCTGGATTGTTTTGATTCATCGGTTCTTCCTTTCATTTTAAATTCATAATAATGAATATTTGCTTAAGAATCAAACCAAAAGTAAGTAATTGACAATTGGTTGAAGATGATTTATATTAAAATGACTGTTTTAATTTCATTCCGGGATTGGCTTTTCTATGCTTAAGAAATCGCTTTTTCTGATCGATGGTTCTGCTATTGCCTACCGATCCTATTTTGCCTTTATAAAAAACCCGTTGACCAATTCGCGGGGAGAAAACACCAGCGCCATATTTGGTTTTTTGCGTTTTCTGTTCATGATTTTTGATAACGAGAAACCGGATTACCTGGCGGTTATTTTTGATCCAAAAGGGCCGACATTTCGGCACCAACAATATAAAGAATACAAAGCAACGCGCCAGAAGATGCCCGACGATATGCGGTCACAGGTTCCACACATCCACGAATTCTTGAAAGCGCTGAATATTCCCACCCTCGAAGTTGAAGGATTTGAAGCGGACGATGTAATCGGTACCCTGGCAAAAACCGCGCAAAAAAAAGGATTCGAATCTTATATGGTGACGGGCGACAAGGATTTTATGCAGCTTGTTGACAGCGGAATCAAGATGTATAATCCGAAACGAGCGGGCGAGGAAGTCGAAATCCTCGATGAGGCAGGCGTCGAGAGCAAAGTGGGGTTGCCGCCCGCTAAAATCATCGATTACCTGGCTTTAATGGGGGATACTTCCGATAACATTCCCGGCGTCCCGGGAATAGGACCGAAGACGGCTGTTGACCTGGTTCGGGAATTCGGCAGTGTAGAAAGCGTTCTTGAAAATGCAGAAAAGGTTAGCCGACCGAAAATCCGCCAAAACCTGCAGGCCCACCGCGAAGTTGCTTTACTTTCCAAGAGCCTTGTGACCATCGATACTGATGTGCCACTTGATGTTGAACTGGAATCGTTTAAGTGTCGTGAGCCCGATCATGAACTCGTGGTGAAACTGATCAAAGAGTTTGAATTTACCAGTTTGCTGGAAAGATTTAACCCGCAAAACAAAACGAGCGAAATAGAATATAAAATTGTTAGTTCCTCAGAGCAGTTGGAAGAAGTTGTCACATCTTTAAAGAAGGCCAAGTTTTTTGTCATCGATTTGGAAACCACCGAGCGAGATCCGATGCGGGCCGAAATTGTCGGGATCGCGTTATCTTGGGAACCCGGCCGAGCTTTCTATATTCCGGTTCAAGTGGAGAAAAATAAACAACAGAATTCCCGAACTATCAAAAGGGAAATGTTTCTCAAAGGCGAGGGCGATCTCTTTGCCTTGAATCTGACCGAATTTTTAAAGCCGGTTTTGGAAGACACGAGAATTAAAAAATCCGCCCACAATATAAAATATGATATGCTGGTTTTATCACGTCACGGCATTGAAATGGACGGCGTTTCTTTTGATACAATGGTAGGGTCTTTTCTTCTTTACCCGAACTTACGGCAGCACAATTTAGATGCTCTGGCTTTAGAGCACCTGGGTTTTGTCAAAATTTCGACCTCTGATTTGATCGGCAAAGGGAAAAAGAAAATCAGTTTCGCCGAAGTCCCCATAAAAGACATTGCGAAATATGCCTGCGAAGATGCAGATATTACATTTCGATTACATCAAATATTTGAACCTAAATTAACCAAAGGTAAACTGCTCGAGTTATTTCAGGACGTCGAGATGCCACTGATATATGTTTTAAAAGATGTTGAACAAACCGGTGTTTCGCTCGACTTGAATTTCCTTAGTGAAATGTCCCGGACCATGCAAAATAAACTGGGTGAATTAGTCGAGACTATATATAAGGAGGCAGGAGGGGAGTTTAACATAAATTCAACTCAGCAGCTCGGCCACATCCTTTTTGAAAAACTGCAGCTTCCCAAAAAAAAGCGAACTAAAACGGGATATTCCACTGATGTAAAGGTTTTAGAGGATTTGGCCAAGATTCATGAATTACCGAGAACTCTGATTGAATACCGGGAATTAACCAAATTAAAATCCACTTATGTGGACGCATTGCCGAGTTTGGTTAATCCCGAAACCGGTCGCCTTCATACTTCTTACAATCAAACAATCGCAGCGACCGGACGTTTGTCTTCAAGTGATCCCAATTTACAAAACATCCCGATTCGTACCGAGTTGGGGAGAGAGATTCGCCGTGCATTTATTCCAGCTGATTCGGACTACGTAATCCTCGATGCGGACTATTCGCAAGTTGAGCTGCGAGTGATGGCACATCTGTCCAAAGATCCGGTTCTGTTGGAGGCGTTTAATAATAACGAAGATATTCACGCTAAGACCGCTTCCCTGGTTTTTCAGGTGGCGCCGGAAGATTTGACCCAGGAACACCGTCGCAAAGCCAAGGAGGTTAATTTCGGCATCATGTATGGCATGGGCGTGTTTGGTTTAGCCACGCGGTTAAATATTTCAAATGAAGAGGCGCGGGAATTCATTGCTAATTATTTTACTCTTTACGCCAAAGTGAAAGAGTATATAGACGCCATGCATGCTCAGGTTGAGGAGAAAGGCTTTGTTACGACTCTTTTGAACCGCACGCGCTATTTGCCGGAAATAAGAAGCAAGAATCACAATATTAGAGAATTTGCAAAACGCACCGCAGTCAATACACCAATCCAGGGCACTGCCGCCGAATTGATCAAAGTGGCGATGATCAATATCTGGAAGAAGTTAAAAGAGAAAAATCTTAAAACAAAAATGATTATGCAGGTGCATGATGAGTTGGTATTTGAGGCGCCGAAAGCGGAAGTCGAAGAAGTCAAAGTGTTAGTTAAACACGAGATGGAGAATGCTCTTGCACTCGATGTCCCAATTAAAGCGGATGTAGGTGTGGGACCTAATTGGCTGGAAGCAAAATAATGTTCGAGTTATGACGAGGCTTTATTTTTATTAAGATTAAGCCAATTTGGTCTTGACCTTTCTTCCATTTTTTTTAGATTAGTAAATTGATCAGACTGGTTTGAATTGTCTTCCCTGATTCATTTAATTGACTGAGAATTGAAGTCGATCAAAGTACCTAAACGACGATATTTTGTAACTCAAATCTTGAAAGGTAAGTTATGTGGAATACAGTTAAAGCCTACGCACTTCTTTGGAACGCGAAGAAACGCAAAGGTATCATAAAAGTAGTACTCGAAGATGGTAGTGATCACAAGATTGTCGTTAAATCAGCGAGCGAGCTAAATACTTTAGGCAACATTCTCCGTCATGAGCAACCGGTTCATTACAATAAGCACAACGGTTCGTTAGCCTCAGCGTGGGAATTAATCAAGGATGAAGTGATTAAGTGAAGCGAATCATTTCAAGAATTGCGACATGTCTTCAGAGCTTTTAAGCATCTAATCCTGACAGATTCTTGCCAGATCCGATTCGAAATGACTAATTGACTGATAACGTTCCCGCGGATTTTTGGAAAGTGATTTAATCAAAATCTCGTCTAATCTTCCCGATATTTCCGACCGATGAGAAGAAGCGCGAACCGGATCATCCGCTAGAATTTGTATCCTAACATCTGCCGCGGTTTTCGCCTGAAATGGGTGCTTGCCGGTTAAACTTTCATACAACATAATTCCAAGTAGGAAATTGTCGCAACTTTGAGTTATTTTTAATCCTTGAATCTGCTCAGGCGTTGCATAAGATTGAAAACTTAAATCGTTGTTCCAAACTTTATCTGTATGCCGTACTTGCAGAAGGCCGCCGTCGACTATCTTTAAATCGTTTTGATTGACAATCCAGATATTGTTAGGCTTTAGATTCTTATGCCATAGATGATTTTGATGGAAACGAGATAACGTTTTACATAAACGAATAAATAACGCTAAGGTTTTTTTTATATCTTGCAATGGGCCGGCAAGGATTTTATCGTTTAAACTCAGGCCATCAATATATTCCCGTACCAAGAATAAAACATCTCGATCCTCACCAGCATCGTAAATGATGCTGACGTCAGGGTGGTCTATTTGATTTAACTTTCTGATTTCTTCATAAAACTGTTTTTTAAGCGGAGTGAACTCCTTAAACGCTGCGAAAGCCTTTGCTTTATATGCTTTAATAATTACCTGGCGATCTAACTCTTCATCATAACCACGATAAGTTGAGTACAGCTGGTTTTCTTTCAAAATGTTGGAAATTTTATACTTGCCGATTTGATGTTTGGACATCGGCGATTTTTTCTCATTATCAGTTGGATTTGGTTTTATAGTATCACCGGGTGCTATTACTTCATTGTCGTATATTACCTCGAAAATTGACTGCTTTTGACAAAGATGATTTAAGCGATATTGACCCAGGCGATTGAATTCGAAACTGTTTTGGCTGGCTGCAATTGCATCAGTAACAAGTAAAATGTTCGTGTCCCAATGGTCATTATTTGGATTAATCCTGTCAATCCTATCTTTTAGAATAACATTATGCACTTTGATTGCTTTTCTGATTTCTTTTAATCCGTGGTTACTTAAATCCATCAGAGGAACCGGACTGCGGTGGAGGGTTGCCCGCATTTGGATAATTTCCGGTTCTTCGACTACGCTATTGTACCTTTCAAGTTTGTTCATGATGTCGGCTGCTTTCTTAAGCATTTTTTCGGGCTTGGCTGTTATTGCGATTAGACCGTCCTCTATTTTGCACAAGAGAGTGTCCTCTAAAAAGGCTAATTCCCCGGAGAGTAAATTTATGAAAGTTGAACAGGACCGTCTTGATTTTTCGGAGTTGCTATTGAAGTTGACAATTTCAAAAATAGCGATCGTATTGAGTTGGCTGAAAAATAGTTCATCTTGCTCGCTTAGTGAACCGGTCTCGTCAGGGGAATCGTGTAAATTTTCAATTTGGCTTGAGATGCCTAAAGCTGCTCTGTCAATTTTTATTATGAAATCGTTTACAATATTAAACCCACGATCAATTTCGGTGATGATTTCGTTTCCATTGCTTCCCGCGAGCTGATCGAGCGCATCTTCTGAAACCAAAGACTCATATTCGTCTTGCTGAGAGTTCGCCTGGTTGGATTCTTTTTGCGAGTCGGGTAAAAATAGGTTCTTTAAATCAAGGTAAAGTTCAATTTCCTTAATTCGATTAATGGGGTTTTTAATATTTCTGAATTTCAAGCAAATCTGAATGTCCGCAGCCGTGGGATAAAAACTCTGCCCATTTTCCTCTGTCCTGGCTTTCTTTTCTAACAGCGTTTTACAGACGGCCTCCAGGTAAAGTTGGTTATGGTCAGAACTCAGGTGCAATTCCTTAAGGATCCGGATAGCAATATCGTAGTTTTCAGTCTGCCAGGCTCCTTTTACAAAAAAGGCGAGTACCTCGGGCCTTTCCGGATTCTCAAGCAGAACATCCCGAATTTCTGCATGGGCGCCGTTAGCACTGGATTGCCGGAAAATTCTTTCAAGTGCTATACTAATTTGGTCTTTGGAAGGAGGTTCATATTTTAGGGATTGTAGAAAGACTTTTAGCGCGGGTGAGCGTGTGACGTTTTCTTTTAGAAATAGAGTGGCAAGTGTAAGGCAGAGGGATTTATCGCCTTTCTGT